>Ga0068714_10003208_pt1 | contig 19694 bp, 16 predicted proteins | sample MTBNYHSulfiMetaG_FD_62988 | JGI IMG/M metagenome (GOLD analysis project Ga0068714, IMG submission 62988) | Enrichment culture microbial communities from rom New York Harbor, USA that are MTBE-degrading - MTBE-NYH (New York Harbor Sulfidogenic)... | ecosystem: Environmental > Aquatic > Marine >... | reverse complement strand
TCAGATCCGCAGGGAAGAGGCCTTTCTCGCCCGGCAGCACGGCGCACGCTACGCCGCCTACTGTCAGAAGGTGGGACGCTACATCACCCTGTTCCGAACGTCATGAACCTCGAGATTCTGCCTTCATGAAAGTGACCTTCGTACGACCCAACATGGCCCAAGGCCCCTCCGCGGACGCCATGCCACCCTTGAGCTTTGCCGCCTTGGCCGCGCACACCCCGAAGGAAGTGGAAACCGAATGCTTCGACGAGTGCATCGAAGAACTCCCCCCGGACCCGGACACGGACCTGGTGGCGATGTCCGTGCACACCTTCTCCGCGCGGCGGGCCTACGAGCTGGCGGACCGGTATCGCAGACGAGGCCTTTCCGTGGTGCTGGGGGGGTACCACCCCACGTTCCTGCCCGATGAGGCCCTGGAACACGCCGATGCCGTGGTGGCGGGTCCGGCCGAGGACCTGTGGGAGCGGGTGATCCAGGACGCACGCAACAAGCGCCTGGGCGGTGTGTATCGGGCGGACCGGCCACCAGGCCCCGACGCCCTGCGGTACGACATGGACCTCTTCCGGGGCAAGAAATACCGTTCCCTGTTTCCCGTGGAGTTCACCCGCGGCTGCCGGTACGCGTGCGAGTTCTGCTCGGTGAGCGCCTTCAACAAATTCGGCCACACCACCCGCCCGCACGGTGCGGTTCTCGAGGACATCCGGCGAAACCATCCGAGGTGGGTCCTCTTTGTGGACGACAACATCTTTGCCGACCGCCGGGAAGCACGCAAGTTGTTCGAATCCCTGATCCCCCTCAAGATCCGTTGGGGATGCCAGGTCAGCATCGACATCGCGGGTCAACCGGAGATGCTGGACCTCATGGCGCGAAGCGGGTGTCACGTGGTTATGATCGGGTTCGAATCGCTGCGAAGCGAAAACCTGAGGCAGATGGGCAAGGGGTCGCACCTGTCGGCCCGGCCGTACGCTCCGGCCATCGAGGCGATCCGGGATCGCGGGATCATGATCTACGGTTCGTTCGTGTTCGGCTACGATTCCGACACCGTGGGTGTTTTCGAAGAGACCCTGGCGTTCGCGCAACGGCACAAGTTCGTCATCGCGAACTTCAACACCCTGAACCCCATGCCGGGCACCCGGCTGTACGACCGTCTTGCCCGGGAGGGCAGATTGCTCCACAAGACGTGGTGGCTTGACGAGAAGTACCCGTACGGTGAGGTCATGTTCGAACCCAGGGGGATGTCGGCCCGGGAACTCAAGGAAGGCTGCATCCGTGCACGGTTCGAATTCAGCAGCCCCAGAAGCATCCTGCAGCGGGCCCTGGACCGAAAGGCCAACGCGGGCAACCTCCAGAACCTGGGGCTGTTTCTGCTGGCCAACGTGGTCACCCGCAAGGAGTACAAGCGCAAGATGCAGCGGATCGTAACCCGTCCGTGAAGGGTGGTTGTGGGCACCCGCGGTTCAGGTCCTTTGAAGGCCCTGGAGGACGAGAGGATTTCCCCGGGTCGCCCTATTCGGGGGCCGAAGGGCCTCTGGCCCTACCGGGCCCATCGGTCGAGCGCCTCCACAAAACGATCCACGATCCAGAAGTGCCCGGCCCCGGCCAGCAAGTGAAACCGGGCGTCGGGCAGGGTCCGGGCCAGGTGGCGGCCCATCTCCACGGGAACGAACCGGTCCGCATCCCCGTGGTACACGTGGATCCCCCCGGGCAGGGAATCCAGCGGAAAACCCCACGGGCGCGCAAACAGGCCCGCCTCGGCCTCCACCCCGGCCGTCCCCTGGCGAAACGCCTCCTCGTATTCCGCCCGCAACGTCTCCGCCACCCGTGGTCTGGCCAGCACCCGCCGGTCTTCCGCGCACGCCAAGAGACAGGCCTGAAACGCCACGAGCCCGGGAAAGCGTCGGACCCCCTCGGAGATCAAGGTGGCCGGCAGCCGGGCGAATCCCGGGAAGGAACCCACCACGGAAAAGGTCAGCCGCAGGTGCGATGGAAGCGCCCGGCGGACCTGGCGGGTCTCCAGCGGCCCCAGGCCGCTCGCCACGGCCACGTGGGAAAGCCGGTCCGGCAGGAGAAACGCGCAGGCCAAGGCAAACCCCGCCCCGCCCGAGTACCCCACCACGGCAAAGCGGTCCAGCCCGAGCCTGTCCGCCAGGGCCGCCGTGTCTCGCGCCCCGTCCAGCAAAGAGCGGCCCGGATGTGGATCCGAACGCCCCATGCCCGGCCGGTCCGGCACGATGAGGCGAACGTTGGCCCTTCGGGCGGCCGAAGCCAGAAGACGGCCGCCGAGGCGGGACCCGGGCCAGCCGTGCATGAAGATCAACGCAGGATCGCCGGGGGCACCCCACTGGGCAAAGGAAAGTTGCCGTCCGTCCGGCAGAACCACTGTACGAAGCTCTTCCCCGCTGATCATGCCTGCCCTCCGATTCTTCCCTGCGCTCCGGGCGTGCAGTCTGAACCAGACGCTCCTTCCGTCCGGGTCGGATCGCAGGCACCCGGCACGTCCGCATCACCGCCTGGCAGGCCGTTCCCCAAGGGCCATCTGCTCACGTTCCGCTCATCCTTCGTCCGTCAACGGACTTCCGAAGTACGCTTCCTTCCTGAGGATTTCACGCGCCTTGCCTCTAGCCCTTTTGAACGTCCTGCCCAAAGGCACCTTTTCAACGCTAGGAAGTACCCCCCGCCATCCGTGCCAGGATCTGGCGAGGCCCGCGCACCGTCACGGGCATCTCGAAACCCTTCTGACGGTAGAGGCGCTTGACAAACACCCTGTACGCCAGGTTGCCCACGAAGGTGATGTGGAAATTCCGGCCGCCGGCCAGCGTCCGCTTCAGGATGCGGCCCATCCGGAACGTTTCCCGGTAAGCCCACCGGAACCCTTCGTAGAGTTCCACCGGACTCATCCGCTTGGGCCGAAACACCACGTGCATCGTGTCGTAGTCCCCCCAGTCGTAGCTCAGGACACGGCCCTCCTCCTCCAGACGCTGGAACAGCCGGGTGCCCGGGTACGGCGTGTAGATGGAGTAGCGCGGGATGTCGATCTTCAGCTCCTGCACGCGGTCCACGGTCTTGGCGAACACCTCGCGGGTGTCGTGGTCAAACCCGAACACGAACGTACCCTGCACCACGATGCGGCCTTCGTGCAGGCGGCGCACGAGTTCGCCGTAGTCCGCGGCCCGGTTGAACCCTTTGGCGATGTCCGTGAGGGCCCGCTGCTCCACCGACTCGAACCCGATGAGCAGGAAGCTGCAGCCGGCCCGGACCAGCAGATCGAACAGCTCCGGGTCATCCGTGATCCGGGTGGTGGCCAGCGCGCCCCACTTCTTCTTCAGCGGGATCATGGCGGAAAGCAGCTCCTTGGCCCACGCTTCGTCCTCGAAGGGGCTCACGTCGCTCACCGCAAACCGTTTCCCGGGAAGGGCCCGAATATCCCGGATGATGTCCCCCACCGGGCGCCGCTGGAAACGCTTCCAGACCACGGGGACCATACAGAAATCGCAGGCGTGCGTGCACCCGCGCGTGAACTGGATCGTGTGGGGCGACATGTAGCCGCTCCGGCGCAAGAGGTCCCAGCGCGGCGTGGGCAGCCCTTCCGCCAGCGCCCCGCTGGGCTCTTCTTCGCGGTAGACGGCCTCAAGCGCACCGGCCCGGAAGTCGCGGATCAACCGCGGCCAGGTGCGCTCGGCCATGCCCACCACCACGGCGTCCGCATACGGAGCGGCCTCTTCCGGCATAGCGGTCACGTGCACCCCTCCCAGCACCACGGGGATCTTCCGCCCCCGGAAGTGGTCCGCCAGCGCATAGGCTCGCCGGGCCGTGCCCGTGATCACGCTGATGCCCACCAGATCCGCCGGGAAGTCCAGCGGCACCGGATCCACGCTCTCGTCCACCAGCCGGTACTCCAGGTCCGGATCGTCGGCCGTGAGTGCGGCCAGGGTGGTCAGGGACAGGGGCGCCTCACGAAAAGAGCGAACGTGCGTGCCGATGACGAGCTTGTGCATGTTCGCATCGGGCATGATGAGAAGAACCTTGATCGGCATAGCACCTCCAACCTTCATCCGGTGTTTCGGCCCAGCACGGGCACGGCCGGGCGCCGGGGGCCCCGGCAACCGGATCCACAGAGAAAGCCTCTCACGGCGAGGCACTCACCACAAGCCACCCTCGCGACTCCTTCCGGTGCAGGACATCCATCCTCCGAAATCCGCTTTGAAGGAGCAGGAACCTCAACGCATCGGGCCGGAAGGACCGAAGACCCATCCTCCCGAGGTGAGCGTCGACCCGTTTCCGGGCACCGGCCCCGGAGGGCGTTCCCAGGACGGACGCGGCGAACGTCCCGCCCGGCCGAAGCACCCGCCGAACCTCGGCCAGGACCCTGGCCGGATCGGGAAACAGGTGCAGGGCTCCGCAGCAGACGACCGCATGAAAGACCCGATTCTCGAAAGGAAGGCGCAGGGCATCGCCTCGAATCAGGGTGAGCCGGGCGATTCCCTTCGCTTCGGCCTTGCGGCTGAACGCCCGCAGCATGGGCGCGGACCGGTCCAGCCCCACGACCCACCCCTGGGACAGGCGGCGTGCCAGGGGACGGCCATAGATCCCGGACCCACAGGCAAGGTCCAGCAAAAACGAATCCGCGGAAAGATCGGCCGCCTCGGCCACCTGTTCGTATTCCCGGTCGAACGGCAGCCCGGTGTAGAGGGAAAACAGGGGACTCCTCCGCCACCACCGGCTCTCGTAGATACGAATGACCGGTTCCCACTCCATGAGAACCTGCCCGAGCGTCCGAGGTTCTGGCTGTGCGGTCACGAGGTCGATCACGCCCCCGGCCACGGGGTACGAGGCCGGACAGCTCCCGCAGCGGACACGGCCGCTGCGGCCGACAGGCCGGGAAAGGCAACCCCGGCCGCAAGCGGGGCATCTAATGGCCGGCCGGTCCTCAACACTCGCGGTCAAGGGGAGGCCTCCCGGTGTGCATCGCAGGGAAGAACGAAACCCATTCACCCTATCACTTCGGCACGGATCCCATCAAGAAAGGCCAACAGGCAGCCGCACGTTGCACCCCGTCCCCACGGGACAAGAAGGTTCCGTTCTCGTAGGGGAACCTTCCTGGCACAAACCGAGTCAACATGATAAAATACGATCATCTTTGTTGTTTCGCTTCTGCGCGCAGTTCTCCTTCTCCCTTCCACGATGGCAGGCGGCCGCGCGCGTGTCCGCTTTTCACCCGGACGTGCCGGCAACGGTCCGGCGCCTTCCCGGAAGAGGAAACGGTTCCCCTGCTGGCCGCCGTATTTCTGGAATCCGAGGTGCCGCGAAGATGAGTCGGGTGCTGTTGAGGTTGCCCATCCGGGATCTTGGCGGTCGTGTGCTGCTGGAGCCGGGGGAGGTTCTCACCTCGCAAACCGTGCAGAACCTGGTGGACGCCAACCGGAACGATCAGCGGGAATCCGTCTCCCTGCTGGAACATGGCACGGTCCGGGAAGATCTGGCGGCCCTGCTCGACACCCTTCCCTACCGCATGATCTTCGACGACCCTCAAGACATCGACACCGTTCTGCGGCTGATGGAACGTGTGATGATCGCCCCGGACTTGCTGGCCTTTCTGGACCACTTCCGGCGCACCGCCCCGGAAACCTACCATCACACGCTCCGGGTGACGGCCCTGACCGCCTTCATCGGCCAGTTCCTGCGTGAAACCGTGCAGGACCTGACCCGAGGCATCCTGGCGGCAGCGGTACACGATTTTGGAAAAGTATGCCTCCCGGAGATGCTCTTGGAGAAGAAGACGCCCCTGAGCCCTGAAGAGCGGTGTCTCCTGGAACAGCACACGCTGGCAGGATACGCACTGATCAGCTACTTCCTGAAGGCGGTCGGGACGCTCCCGGCCCGGGCAGCACGGGACCATCACGAAAGAAGGGACGGCACCGGTTACCCCCGCGGCATCGCCTTGCAGGACCGCATGGTGGAGATCATCGCCGTGAGCGACATCTACGACGCGCTGGTTTCCGACCGGCCCTACCGGAAGGAGGCGTACGAGAACCGAAGGGCGCTGGAGGAGATCACGGGGATGGCAGCCGCCGGGAAGATCGGTTGGGATGTGGTCCGGGCCCTGATATCCCACAACCGGGAGACGAAACCGGCCCCGGAAGATTGCGTCGTTTCCGGCGAGAGGCGAACGGCACCGGTTTCCTTGAGGACGAACCCGCTCTCGGAAGAACCACCGGCTTGACACGCGGCGCCCTACCGACCCGGAGCCGTTACGCGACCCTGGATTCCCCTCGGGGGGAAGGAAACCGTCCGCCAGGAAGGGGGTGCGGCCCCCCCCACCCGGGCCCGTCACACCGCAGCACCCACCGCTGGCCGGGTGCGGAACGCCTCGGGGAACGGGTCAGGTCTCTCCCGGCGTGCCGGCAGCCTGAACGTCGAACGCCACCGTTCGGATCTCCGGAAGCGCTCGGATCACCTCCCGGATGTCCGCCTCGCTTCGCTGGACCTCCTTGCTCGGGCGACCGCCGGACAGGAACTCCCCCGACACCCACGCCGCGTGCCCCTGAACCCGGACATCGATCTGCATACCCCGTGTCCGCTCATTCTGGGCCAGTGCCAGCCGGAGACGGCAGCCCAGAACAAAGCCGGATAAACGTTCACGCTTCTCAGGGGTGGACTGAAAGGCGGGCGTCCGCACGGCGAAGTCGATCAGGGCACAAGCCGTTTCCAGGTCCACGGCACCCAGCTGGATCACCAGGTCGTACAAGGAGGGGTCATGCCAATCCACCTGGTAGAGGAGTTCGGTCCAGAGGGTCCGGCACCTGTCCACGTGTTTGATGTACTTCTTGGCGTCCTCTTCTCCCAACCCCTGGCTTTCCCTTACGATGCGGATCCGGGAAGCCATGGAGGCGATCAGCCGAACCCGCAAAACGCAGGGAAGCCCCTGGAGAAGCAGGTGCCCCGCGTGCCCGTGATAGATGAAATCCCCTCGCTGCGCCCTCTCCGCCAGAGCGGCCTGCATGGCGATCAGATACAGCCGGCGCTCTTCCCCCCCGGCCATTCTTCGCTGGATCACGGTGGGAGTCCGCTCCATTCGCTGCGCCAGGAGGTTCTCTGCGATCCCGTAGCGGGAAGCCGTATCGCGTATCACCTCACGGCTTAAAACCGGAAGCCCCAGACGCTCGGACAAGCACCGCGCCAGCGATTCGCCTCCGCTCCATGTACCCCTGGAAATGGTGACGATGGCCATGGGCGGTTCCCCCCGGTGGTTCGCCACCCCCCCCAGGGGGGATGGGGTCCGTGCCTCGAAGGCCTCCCGGGCGGAACCGGGATCAGCCTTTCTGCAAGAGTTTCTTAATCTCCTTGAGATCCTGGATCGCTTCCTCTAGCAGGCTCCGGGCATCGGCCTGCGTCTCGGGAAACTGCAACTCGGGTTGAATCGCCTGCGGGCTCACCTTCCCGTAGCCCAACTCCTTGAGCTTCTTCCGGGCCCCGTTGATGGTGTAGCGGTCCTCGTAGAGAAGTTCCTTGATCCAGAAAATCAGCTCCACATCGCTCTTCCGGTAGAGGCGCTGCCGGGAGCGACTCTTGGAAGGGCTGACCATCTTGAACTCCGACTCCCAGTATCGCAGCACGTAGGGTTTCACACCGGTGATTTCGGCCACCTCACCGATCTTGAAGTAGAGCTTGTCCGGGATCGAGTACCTTCTCTTCGTAAGGACAGGCTTGGCTGACGGACCCATATCATTTCCCCCCTTCTGTGGGATTCATGGTTCCTGACCCCCCCGATCCGCCGTCCCCATGCCGCGACCGGCCCGCCGCCAAAACTTACTCGCTCGTGGCGTCGTTCATCGCCGCCTTCAGGACCTGGCTAGGCTTGAAGGTGAGCACGTTGCGGGCCGTGATGGTGATCCCCGCGCCGGTCTGCGGGTTTCTTCCCTTGCGGGAATTCTTCTCCTTCACCACAAACGTCCCGAACCCCGAGATCTTGACCTTCTCCCTCCTCTCCAGGGTCTCTTTGAGAATCTCGAACACACTTTCCACGACATCGGAAGATTCCGTCTTGGAAATACCCACCTTTTCGTAAATCGCCACGACAATGTCTGCCTTCGTCATGAAAAAGCCCTCCCAGGTTCTCAAGAAATCCCATCGGAATGACAGATATCTTTATGCCCCCTGTCAGGACACCGGACACTCAGCGCAACTGCGCCGCAAGATCGGGAAGCAATCGGCGGAGCAGTTCGTCCTGCAGTTCGTTGACCTCCTCGTCCGTGAGGGTTCTTTCGGGATCCTGATAGGTGATCCGGAAGGCCAGGCTCTTCTTTCCCTCCGGGAGTTGAGGCCCCCGGTACAGATCGAACAGTTCCATCTCCGTCACCCGCCGGTCCACGAAGGCGCGCAGCCGGTCCAGCACCCGGGCACACGACACATCCTGATCCATCACCAGGGCGATGTCCCTCTGCACGGAGGGGTTTCTCAGAAACGGCCGGTACGTTTTCGGGTTCAGAAACGCCGCGACAAAAGGGGAAAAATCCAGTTCAAAGACGAACACATCCCCGGCGATATCGAACGCCTCCCCCACGTTCGGGTGCAGCTTTCCAGCGACGCCCGCCTGGGTTGCATGAATGAGAATAGTGCCGGACAGGCCCGGGTGCAAACCCGGGAGTTCGGCGGACGGGGCCAGGCGAAGCGAGGGGATCCCAAAGGAGGACGCCAGGACATCCAGGACCCCCTTCAGGTCGAAGAAATCCACGGCCTCCCGGGGCTGGTTCCACTGAACGGGGCAGCGGTTCCCCGCAAGGACACCGGCCAGCATCTTCCGTTCGGCAGGGAGCGGACCCTCCGCGGACGGGAAGAACACCCGACGAAGCTCGAACAGCTTCAGGTCCCGGTTGTTCCGGTGGAGGTTCCTCGACACCGTGTCGAGCAGGGAGCCCAGCAGCGTGGTCCGGAGGACCGACTGAGCGTCACTGAGGGGATTCTGCAACACCACCGGGTTGCCCTGGGCACTGTCCGTCGGGAACCCCAGCGCCGCGAGACGATCCCGGCCGTGAAAGCTCAAGTGAATGGTCTCGTGAAACCCCAGGCCCACCAGAACCTCCCGCGCCTTCTCCTCCGCGCTCCTCTCCGGATCCGGCGGCAGCACCGCCAGCGGGACCCGGGGCATCTGCGTGGGGATCTGCTCGTAGCCCACCAACCGCGCCACCTCCTCGGCCAGATCCTCCGGCAACCGGAGGTCCGGCCGGAAAGAAGGGGGCACGGCTTCCAGCCCGTTCCCGCCCGGCACCCGGACCGAGACCTCCACGGATTCCAGCAACCTCTCCACGTCCCCTGTCCCCAGGTTCGTGCCGAGCAAGCGGTTGACGCGCGAAACATCGAGGGGGATGCGCACAGGCCGGAAAGGGCCCGGGTATCGATCCAGAGCGCCGGGCAGGACACGCCCTCCCGCCACGTCCAGGATGAACCACGCCGCCCGGTCGGCGGCCCTGCGTGCCCCTTCCTTATCCATTTCCCGTTCGAACCGGTAGGAGGCCTCCGTGGAAATCCCCAGTCTCCTGGAGGTTCTTCGGATCCCCCGGGGCTCGAAGAAAGCGCTTTCCAGAAGCACGCGCCGCGTGGCGGGCTGAATCTCGCTCTCCAGCCCCCCCATCACCCCGGCCAAGGCCACCGGACTCCGGGCGTCGCAGATGAGAAGATCCTGCTCGTTCAGCGCCCGCTCCTTCCCATCCAGGGTGGTCATCCGTTCGCCCGGCACGGCCATGCGGACCCGAATCCGGTGCTCCTCCAGTCGGTCCAGGTCGAAGGCGTGCAGGGGCTGCCCCCACTCCAGCATGACGTAGTTGGTCACATCCACGATGTTGTTGACCGGGCGAAACCCCACCAGAGAAAGCCTCCGACGAAGCCAGAACGGGGACGGGATCACCTCCACATCCTCCAGGATCCGGGCCACGTACCGGGGACAGGACTCCGGGGCGAGAATCTCCACCGAGGCCACCTCCCGGGCGGGAACGCCCTCCTCCCGCAGGGACGTGGAAGGCAGACGGAGCGTCCGGCCTTTCTTGGCCGCGATTTCCCTGGCCACCCCGATCACGCAAAGGCAATCCGGCCGGTTCGGCGTCAATTCGATCTCGAGGACATGGTCGTCCAGGAGCGGAATCCGGCCGACGGCCCCCCCGGGAACGGTTTCCGCGGGCAACCGCAGGATGCCCGTCCGGTCCTCCGACAGACCCAGATCCTGCTCCGAGCAGAGCATGCCCTCCGAGAGAACGCCCCGGATCTTGGCGGCCTGGATCGTCCTTCCTCCGGGGAGGTTCGCGCCCGGCAGCGCCAGCGGAACCCGATCTCCCCGCCGGATATTGTCCGCCCCGCAAACCACCGTATGCTCCCGGCTTCCGATGTCGACCCGGCACACCCACAGCCCGGCATCCTCCGGGAGCCGGTCCAGCGAAACGATGCGGCCCACCGTGACGCGCTCCAAGTCCGGACACGCGGGCTCGCAGGAGGCCACCTCGAGCCCTTGACGGGTGAGCAGATCGGCCACCTCCGCCGGCGTCTCTTCGATGTCCACGTAGTCTTTCAACCAACGAAAGCTGACGAGCACCCCTGTCCTCCCCCGGGCCGTCCCCGGCGCGGAGCGATCACACGCGGAACTGCTTCAGAAAACGCAGATCGTTTTCGTACAGCAAACGAATGTCATCGATGCCGTATTTCAACATGGCGATCCGTTCGATCCCCACCCCAAAGGCAAAGCCCGTGTACGCCCCCGGTTCGTAGCCCACGTTCCGGAAGACGTCGGGGTGGATCATGCCGGAACCGAGAATCTCCAACCATCCGGTGCGCGAACAAACCCGGCATCCCTTCCCTCCGCACAGAAAGCACCCGATGTCCACCTCGGCACTGGGTTCGGTGAAGGGGAAGTAGCTCGGACGAAACCGGAGGGGGACATCGGGCGAAAACAGGGCGTGCACAAAAGCGGTCAACACCCCTTTCAGCTCACCGAAGGTCACGTTCCTGTCAACGAGAAAACCCTCCACCTGATGAAACATGGGCGAGTGCGTGTTGTCCGAGTCGCAGCGGTACACGGTACCCGGCGCGATCACACGCAGAGGAGGGGTCCGGGCCTTCATGGTGTGGATCTGGACGTTGGAGGTCTGGGTCCGCAGCACGACGTCCGGGGCGATGTAGAAGGTGTCCTGCATGTCCCGGGCCGGATGATCCTTGGGGATGTTCAGGGCCTCGAAATTGTAGAAATCCAGATCCACTTCCGGTCCCTCCACGACATCGAACCCCATGCCGTGAAAGATGGAGACGATCCGGCGGATCACCAGGGTGACGGGATGAGCGCTCCCCCGTTCGGTGGCCCGGCCCGGCAGGGTCACGTCCTCTTTTTCGCTCTCAACCCGTGCGTTCCGCGCTGCCGCGAGGATCTTCGCACGCCTGGCTTCCAGGGCTTCCGAAAGCTCTTGCTTCACCTGATTGGCGAACCGGCCCACGGCGGCCTTCTCGTTTTCGGGAAGATCCTTCATGCCGCGAAGGATCGCGGTCAGCCTTCCCTTTCGTCCCAGATAGCGGGCGTAGAGTTCTTCGAGATGGGTTTCGCCCGAGGCTCGATCCAGATCGTGGTGCGCTTCTTCCTGCAAGGACAGCAGCCTGTCACGCATGCGTGTGTTCCGTGGCGAGAGGAATCCCTTCCCGGGCGGGGGGCTCCGAGACGGCCCCTGCCGGCAGATGTTCCCTGGCGATGCCCGCCAGCTGGCCGAACCCCGCGGGATCGTGTACGGCCATGTCCGCCAGCACCTTTCGATCCACCTGCACACCGGCGCGGGACAGGCCGCTGATGAACCGGCTGTAGCTCAACCCCTGCTCGCGGGCCGCCGCATTGATCCGTACCACCCAGAGCCTGCGCATCGTGCGCTTCTTCACCCGCCGATCCCGGTAGGCAAACGCCCAAGCCCTCATCACTGTTTCGTGGGCCTTCCGGAAGGTCGTGCTGCGGGCACCGTAATACCCTTTTGCCTCTTTGAACACCTTGCCTCGTCTGCGGCGGGCCGTGCCGCCTCGTTTCACGCGGGCCATATCGCTTTCCTTTTCTTCCTCCCGGTCGACGGCGGCGCAGACGCCGCGACACCCGGGGCTTTCCTCAACAGAACGCTACATACCCTTTCCGTCACCCCTCCGGTCCGGTTCCGATTTCGGAAACCGCTCCGTTACTTGTAGGGGATCATCTTCTTCACTCGTCCCTGTTCCGCCATGTCCAGGATCGCGGAACGGCGAAGATTCCGCTTCCGTTTCCGCGTCTTCTTGGTGAGGATGTGACTCTTGTACGCCTTGTTCCTAAGCACCTTCCCCGTGCCGGTGACACGAAAACGCTTGTGCGCACTCCGGTTGGTCTTGATCTTGGGCATCTCCCGTTCTCCTCGTAATGGGGCCGGACCCGCCGAACTCGCTCTGCGCGACCCGGCGCCGTACCCCGCTGGCTCCACCCTCCACACAGGGGGACGCAAGCCGTTGAAAAACTACCCCCTTCCTCGTTCCGCTCATTCGTGGTCCGTCAACGCGGGTCCACCGTACGCTTCCTTCCTCAGGCGTTCGCGCCCGTGCATCGGGCCCCTTCTCAACGGCCTGCCCACCCGCACTTGTGCAACAGGCCGCTAGGATTTTCCCTGGGCGGCGGGCCGGAGCACAAACGTCATCCGTCGCCCCTCCATCTTCGGGTCCTGATCCACGATCCCCACCCCTTCCATCCCTTCCAGGATGGACTGGACAACCCGATCGGCAATCCCCGGGTTGGCAATCTCCCGGCCCCGGAACTGGATCGTGACCTTCGCCCGATTCCCCTCGGACAGGAACCGTTTGATATGCGCCATCTTGTACTGCAGGTCGTGTTCGTCCGTCTTGGGGCGAAACTTCACTTCCTTGACCTGAATGACCGTCTGCTTCTTCTTGGCATCCTTGACTTTCTTGGCCTGCTGATAGCGGAACTTCCCGAAGTCCATGATCCGGCAGACAGGCGGGCTCGAATTCGGGGCGACCTCCACCAGGTCCAGTTCAAACCCCTCGGCGATGCGCAACGCCTCTTCGCGGGCAACAATTCCCAACTGTGTGCCCTCCGGATCAATCAGACGCACCTCCCTCGCCCGGATCTCCGTGTTGATCCTGGTCGGATCCTCCTCTTTCTTTCTCTTGTCCTTCAGCAAATTTCGCCTCTCCTCCGGGAACTCAATCGGCCCCCGTCTTGCGGGTTTGCATCTCCTCCTTCACCCTGCGTAAGAACAGATCCCATGTCATCGGGGGCAGATTCTCCCCGGTGCGGGTGCGTACGGACACCGTCTCCTCCTCGGCCTCCCGGTCCCCGAGGACGACCATGTACGGAACCTTTCTCAACTGCGCCTCCCGGATCTTGAGGCCCAGCTTCTCGTTGCGAAAATCCGACTCCACCCGGAGCCCCTCGGCCTTCAGCCGATCCACGAGCCGGACGGCGTACCCGTGCGCCCGTTCGGTGATCGGCAGCACCGTGACCTGTTCCGGTGCCAGCCAGAGCGGGAAGGCCCCGTTGTAGTGCTCCACCAGACAGCCGAAAAAGCGCTCCAGGGAACCCATCAGCGCCCGGTGGATCATGATGACCGGGTGTCGCTCCCCGTCCTCTCCCACGAAATGAAGGTCGAACCGCTCGGGCAGGTTAAAATCCACCTGGATGGTGGAACACTGCCACTGCCTTCCCAGGGAGTCCCGGATCTTGATGTCGATCTTCGGCCCATAGAAGACCCCCTCGCCCGGATCGATCTCAAAGGGAAGCCCGAGCTTCTCCAGAGACGTCCGCAGCGCCTCGGTGGCCTGGTCCCAGTTTTCCAGCGAACCCACGTACTTCTCCGGCCGCGTGCTCAAATACACATCAAAGGTCTGGAACCCGAAGGTCCTCAGCACGAACAGCGTAAACTCGATGACACGCGCCACCTCCGCCTCCAGCTGATCGGGGCGGCAGAAGATGTGGGCATCGTCCTGCGTGAACCCGCGCACGCGAAGCAATCCGTGAAGCACCCCGGATCGTTCATAGCGGTACACCGTCCCCAGTTCCGCCCAGCGTTTGGGGAGGTCCCGGTAGCTCTGAAGACGGCTCTTGAAGATCTGAATGTGAAACGGACAGTTCATGGGTTTGACCAGGTACTGCTGGCCTTCCACATCCATGGGCGAAAACATGTTCTCCTTGTAGAACCCGGTGTGCCCGCTGGTCTCCCACAGGTGGATCTTGGCCATGTGCGGCGTGTAGAGAAGCTCGTACCCGTTCCGGTCGTGTTCCTTGCGCCAGAAATCCTCGATCACGGTCCGCACGCGGGCCCCGCGCGGGTGCCAGCACACCAGCCCCGGCCCCACGTCCTCCGGGATGGAGAACAGATCCAGCTCCTTGCCCAGCTTCCGGTGGTCCCGCTTCTTCGCCTCCTCGAGCAGGTGCAGATGTTCCTGCAACCCCTCCTTCGTGGGAAAGGCGGTGCCGTAGATCCGCTGCAGCATGGGACGCCGCTCATCGCCCTTCCAGTAGGCCCCGGCCACGCTCAGCAGCTTGAAGGCGCGAAGCCAGGACGTGCCGGGCACGTGGGGTCCCCGACACAGGTCCGTGAACGCGCCCAGTTTGTACAGAGAGACGGAATCGTCCGGGATCCCGTCCAGGATCTCCAATTTGTACGCTTCACCCGCTTCACGAAAAAGCGCCCGGGCCTCTTCCCGAGATAGAACCACTCGGTCAAAGGAAGGGTTCCGGGAACGGACCTCCTTCATCTTCTTCTCGATCCGGCCCAGGTCTTCCGGTTTGAACGGCTCGGGCCGGTCGAAATCATAGTAGAACCCGCTGTCGATGGCAGGCCCGATGGCGATCTTCGTTTCCGGAAAGAGTTCCCGAACAGCGGAGGCCATGAGATGCGCCGTGCTGTGGCGAAGGATGTCCAGGCCTTCGGGCGACAGCACGGAAACGGCGTCGAGATCGCCCCCCTCGAACAGGGGTGCTTCCAGGTCCAGAAGCCGCCCGTTGAAACGCGCCGCAACGGTATCCCCGACCCGCAGGAGCCCCTGATCGGAAAGGGCATCGCGCACGCGAACCCCGGGGACGCAGGAGTGCGGGGGATTTCCTCCTACCCGTATCTGGATCGCCTTGACGTCCTGCAAAGAGGGGTTCATGCCGGGGCCACCCCACCCTTTCCGAATGGTTCGAGGTCAGAGCCGGAACAAGAACAGGGACACCCTCTCAGCAGCATCCGCCGAGGCATGCCCCTCACATCGAACTGAAATGGATCGAACCGAAGCCCACACACATGCAGGAAGGGATGCACCCACCCCTCATTCGCCCCCCCGGGGCTGCAGAAACCGGAAACCCGGCCCGCCGAAGAATCACCGGAGGAAGCGCCTGGGGCCATCGGGCTCCCGGAAGAGGAAAAGGGTGGTAGGCACGGGCGGATTTGAACCGCCGACCCCTACCGTGTCAAGGTAGTGCTCATACCCCTGAGCTACGTGCCTGTACCCCGTTTTGGAAACCGCATGCCAATTTACCGAAAAGACAATAAAAAATAGCAGGTTTGCTTTGATCAGTCAACCATTGGATCAGTGTTTCTTTTCTTGGGGCGGCCGACTGCGGCTTTTCTCAACGCCTTTTCGAAACCTTCCGGGTCCGGAGTGAAGCTCGACACAGGCACTCCCAGCTCTCGCTCCAGATCCGGAAGCGAAACGTCGTCCAGCAAAAGACCGTTCTCCGGATTCAGCATGACGTCCGGAACCAGGATCCCGGCCACTCGCCGTACCCTTCCCTCGAGCTGTCTCCGCAAGTCCTTTCCAGTGATCAAACCCGCCACGTTCACCCTGGGTCCCAGGAAATCATTCTTCACCACCACCGGCGCGAGCCGCACACCCGTGCTCTCTTCCATCCAATGCACGTACGGTACCACAAAGGGAGCAGCCAGTTCCCCGGTGACCACCACGAACGGGTGCGGGGACGCCGTACAGGGAACCTCGCTGCGCCGCTTCTTCCTGCTTTCCTCCCATCGACGGAGGAAGAGCGGGATCATGCCGACCCCGTTTTCCAACTGGGGCAAGTCGCCGTACGCCCGGATCGGAGGGAAGGGGATCCCCGACTTCCGGTAGAACTCATCGCCCAGCATCAGGAACGGATCCGGATGGCCCCCGGCCCACTGCGCTTTCCACTGCTCGACCTGCCGGATGATCCGGAGGGAATCTCTCCGGCCCACCCCCCGCAGCGGGGGGAGCCCGTTGGATCTCCGGAAGCGTGTCAAGCCCACCGGAACGACGGCGATGGAGGCCAGGAACGGACGGAAACCGGCCAGGTCACGGACGGTCTTTTCCAGAACCTCGCCGTCGTTGATCCCCGGACAGAGCACCACCTGGGTGTGTAGGGTGATCCCCCAGCGCGTCAGCGCGCCCAACGTCTCCAGGATATCCCGGCTCCTTTTCCGGCCCAGCAGGAGGTTCCGCACCTCTGAATCGGTGGCGTGAACGGATACGTACAGCGGGCTCATCCGCATGCGGCGAACCCGATCCAGTTCTTCGTCCGTGACCGAGGACAGGGTCACATAGTTCCCGTACAGGAAGGAGTAGCGCACATCCTCGTCCCGGACGTAGAGGCTCTTGCGCAACCCGGGCGGAAGCTGATCCACGAAACAGAACAGGCACCGGTTGCTGCACTGTCGGATCTGCATGGGCGCAAAGGAGAGGCCGCCAGCCTGTTCCCGGGTGACCTGGATCCGACGAACCCCTCCGACGTGGGACGGCAGCACATCCAGCTTGGTCCGCTCCCCGCCCGTCCAGAACCGGAAATCCAGTTCGTCCTGCACAGGCCTTGCGTCCACCCGCAAGATCCGGTCGCCCGGCTTCAGCCCCGTTTCCCGTGCCAGTCGAGGTTCAACGGCGGTAACGGCGAGTACGGCTTTCGGCATCTTCTCTTCTCGGTGGGTGCAGAGGATCCTCATCCGGCCAACGAGAAGCACCCGTCTGCTGCGTTGGACCCGGGCCGGTTCACGGCGAGACGACCCAGAGATCTGTCTCGCGCCCCGCCCCTTCGCCTGCCTTGCAACCGTGCACTTCCGGTTCGCCGGAACCAACACGGGGTGGAACACAGAACCGGTTCCGAGCTTCCGGCAAGATTCACGCAAGGGCCCGAATGTCGCGACAGGGGAGCCGAATCGTTTACCGGGAAGGTCCGAGCGATCCATGCTGGGCGGAGGGGTTCCCAGCCCGCTCGGACCCTTGGCCATCATCGAGGTCACCGGACGGGATCCGGGAAACGAAGACGCCGAGCCCGCCGTCCAGAGCGGACTCCCCGGGCGCGATCTCCGTCAGTGCCTCCCGTACGGCCGACTCCACAACGCCAGGATCACCCCGGACCAGAACCTTCAAGGTGAGTTCATCCCCGAAGACCTCGTACGGAACCGCGGACCGGATCCCTTCGACCTTACGAGGGAGTTGCTCAAGGATCTGGCGATAGGTCCGCGACGACCGGATTCCCCGGATGGTCAGGAGAATCCCCTCGGAGGTTCCATCCGCGTCCCCCTGTGGGAGAAACAACCCCCTCCTGTGGAACTCTTCGATGAAAGAAGCCCGGGAAAAGGTCGCGTGGAGGGTGACGAACATCACCCCCGCCGCCGACATCTCCTCAAAACGGTACTGAACCAGAAACTCGTGGAGCCTCGGGGAAAGCCGGTTCGCAAGTTCCTGCTGCTCGGAAAGACTCACCCGCTCCGGAACGGCTTCCGACAGAGCCCTGGAAAAAGCGGCCTTTTTGGCCAGCTCCAGTGCGTTCTTGCTGGCCCCGGAGATGTCTTGATCTACGATTTCCGCTTCCCCCTCTCCCTCCACTTCGATCCTGTCCCTTGAATCCGCTGCGTGAGCTTCCGCAGTCAAGCCGCCGTACTGAAAAGGGAAAGTCCAAAGGTCGGTGCAGAGAAACATCCACAGAAACACATGTAATAAATTACTTTTCATTTTCATCGTAAGCATCCATAACATATAGATTTATCTTATCGCTTCATCCGACAACAACCTGCCTACCGAACAGATTCTCTACCTTGTCCACCAGGTCCGAACAAGGCCGCACAGAGAAGTCCTCGGATGTCTCGATAATCACCTCTCCCATGTTCGGGTCCGACAGATGGAGGTAGGTTCTGCAAGGCCCCCGGAAATCCAGCAAGATGTCCCGCAGTTCCTCTAGCTTGTCCCTTGTGGCGCTTTCACGCTTCAGGGCCAGGTGCAAACTGCTGCGGCCCGCGTAGCGAAGCTCCCGGATCGGGAGAATTCTCGAGGCCACCACCTTGACTCCGGATCTGCGGGAATCCGGTTTCTTTCTCCCCTCCTCGCCCTCCTCCTCCGGTTCCGCGTCTTCTGCCACCTCCAGGGTCCCCTCCACCACGATCGGTTCGTCGCCCGCCAGGTAGAGGACCCCCTGCCGGTAGACCTCCGGAAAGACCACGACCTCCAGTCTTCCCAGTTCATCCTCCAGCGTGAGGAAGGACATCTTGTCGCCCTTCTTGGTCTGAATATCCTTGCGCGCTCCGACGAAACCGCCAACGGTGACCTGGCTGCCCCCCGGCATCTCCTGCAGCCGAGACGTATCGACCACGCCCCAGCGATCCAACTCTCCCTGGTACTCTTTGAGGGGGTGCCCGGTCAGGAAGAATCCGAGCGCTTCCTTCTCGTAGGAAAGCCGTTCCGAAAAAGACCACTCCTCCGTTTCCGACGCGTCGTCGTCCACGGGGTCCACCGGCGGCTCCAGCGAGGGAAGTCCCAGGTCGAACAGGCTTCCTTGCGCAGATTCGCGCTCGGCCTGTAAGCGGCTCCCCCGCTCCATGGCCTCTTCCAACCGGGCGAGCAGGGACGCACGCCACCCCCTGGACAGGCTGTCAAACGCACCCGATTTGATCAGCGATTCGATCACGCGCCGGTTCACCTTCTTCAGGTCCACGCGGGAGCAGAACTCGAACATCGACCGGAACGGGCCTCCCTGTCTCCGCGCGGAAAGGATGGATTCCAGGGCCGCCTCCCCGATATTCTTCACCGCACCGAGCCCGAACCGGATCCGATCGGAGGTGGCCAGAAAATCTCGGTCGCTTTCGTTGACGTCCGGCGGGTCCACGGGGATGTTCTTGTCCCGGCAGTAGTGGATGTAGCGCATGAGCTTGTCGGTCCGGTCCTTCTCCGACGTGAGGAGGGCGGCCAAATAAGCCACCGGGTAGTGGGTCTTCAGGTAGGCGGTCTGATAGGCCACCAGCGCGTAAGCGGCGCTGTGGGACTTGTTGAACCCGTACTCGGCAAACTGCTTGATGAGAAAGACGATGGCATCGGCCTGGTCCTTGCTCACTCCCTTGAGGGCCGCCCCTTTCAGGAAGCTCTCACTCAGTCGTTCCATTTCCTTGGGGTCCTTTTTGGACATGGCGCGGCGAAGCACGTCGGCTTCCCCCAAGGAGAAACCGGCGATCTCGGTGACGATCTTCATCACCTGCTCCTGGTAGACGATCACCCCGTAGGTGCCCTGGAGCGTCTCACGAAGCGCAGGGTGGGGAAACCGGATCTTGGCCCTGCCGTGCTTCCGGTCGATGTAGTCCGTGACCATGCCGCTCTGCAAGGGCCCGGGCCGGTAGAGGGCCACCAGGGCGATAATCTCTTCGAACCGTTCGGGTTTCAGCCGCACCAAGAGGTCCCGCATCCCCGAGCTTTCCAACTGG
>Ga0068714_10003205_pt1 | contig 19712 bp, 16 predicted proteins | sample MTBNYHSulfiMetaG_FD_62988 | JGI IMG/M metagenome (GOLD analysis project Ga0068714, IMG submission 62988) | Enrichment culture microbial communities from rom New York Harbor, USA that are MTBE-degrading - MTBE-NYH (New York Harbor Sulfidogenic)... | ecosystem: Environmental > Aquatic > Marine >... | reverse complement strand
CGCCCCGTATCCACCAGCTCGAGATCGGTCAAAGCTACGGAATGTGCCCGGGCGAACCCTTGAGCCGCCTTGGTGGGGGAACCTGTTTGATCGAAAGCCGTTCTTTCAGGAGGACCGACCACCTGCAGTTGTCTGTCTTTCTGCCGGAGAAGAAGGCCGGATACCACCAGCATCAATCTCCGCGGTGTGGCCATGGCCCGTATGCTTTCGAATGAAAGATGTTCAGCTTCCAGCCGATCCGCTATGCTCTTTTGCATGGCTTCGGCAGTTGGCGGTAGGAAACGGGCGGGAATCTCTTCGGTTCCTATTTCGAGCAAGAATTCTCCAGTCACGATGCGTTACCTCCCTCACTCAACAAAGGATGGCCCATCTCTTTGCGTTGCTCAACAAAAGAGGAACAACAGCCCCGGGCCAAATCGCGTACGCGACCGATATAGCCCGTGCGCTCCGTAACACTGATGGCGCCCCGCGCCTCGAGTAGATTGAACGTATGGGAACATTTGAGGCAATAGTCGTAAGCGGGGAGAATGAGATTTTTCTCCAGCATCAGTTTGCTTTCCGCCTCGTAAAGGTTGAAAAGCTTGATGAGCATATCCACATTCGCGGCCTCGAAGTTATATATCGAATGCTCGACTTCACCCTGATGATGCACCTGGCCGTACGTGACCTTGTCGTTCCATCGCAGATCGTATACGCTGTCCGCCTCCTGCAGATACATGGCAATGCGTTCCAGTCCGTAGGTGAGCTCCACGGGGATCGGGCTCAACTCTATGCCGCCCACCTGCTGAAAATAGGTAAACTGGGTGATTTCCATGCCGTCCAGCCAGACTTCCCAACCCAGACCCCAGGCGCCAACGGTGGGTGACTCCCAGTCGTCTTCAACAAAGCGAATATCATGGTCCAAAGGATCGATACCCAGATTACGAAGACTGGACAGGTAAAGTTCCTGAACGTCCGGAGGAGAGGGTTTGAGAATGACTTGATATTGATAATAGTGTTGCAGGCGGTTGGGATTCTCACCGTAGCGCCCGTCCGTGGGGCGTCTGGATGGTTCCACGTAAGCCACGTTCCACGGCTCCGGGCCGAGAACCCGGAGGGTGGTAGCGGGGTTGAATGTGCCTGCCCCCACTTCCATGTCATAGGGCTGAAGTATTAAACAGCCGTAGTCGGCCCAAAACCTTTCCAAAGAAAGAATCACGTCTTGAAAATTCATCGGTTTTCCTCTTCTTCCAATCGATCGATGTAGTTCATGGTCCGGAGCTGTTTGTGCAACAACCCGATAAAAAAGTCACGTAATACTTTTCCAGACTCACGGACGTTCAAGGGAGTAAGGTTCAACCTCGGGAGCGCTTCCAACGGGTGCGTTTGAATAAATTGCAGAGCCCTTATCGTTCCGCGAGAAAGACGTCGCTTTTCTTCCTGGGAGCATGTGCTGCAGACGATACCCCCGTTGGCCACGTTGAACTGAGCAAATTGCGTGCCCGACAAGGCTTTCCCGCAGATCGTGCATTTTTCGAGTTCCAGCCGATAACCGAGAAGGCTCAGGGTTCGAACTTCGAATATCCGTGCAACCTGATTTTCGGGTTTGTTCGAGTTGAGCCACTGCAGGGCCGAGTCCAACAACTGAAAAAGCCCCGGGTTGGGGTCGCCCATTGCTGTAAACTGGAACACGATGTCCAGCAGGTAGGCCGCATAGGCCAGCGTCTTTTCCTGATCGCGGAGGGCGGGATAGGAGTCGATCAGATCGCATCGTTCGAGTCGAACCAACTCGGAGTCGGCACGGGCCACGTACGAGAATCGTGATTTACACAAAAGATCCAGGCAGTTGGGGAATCGCTTTCGACTTCTTTTGGCTCCAAACGCAACGCCGGCCGTTTTGCCGATGTCCGGACTGTAGAACGTGACGATACAGTCCGATTCACGATAGTCCTTTTTATGCAGAACAATACCGACAGTATCTCTGGGCAGCATCTCATGTAAACCATGATGCGTTGGGAATGTCGAAGCGCTCGGTTGCTTGCTGACCGCCGGAAAACTTCAAGTCCGTCTTTCTTGCACGGAGGAGCCGGCATGCGGTCCACAGAAAGGCAGGGGAGAGGCTTAAAGCATAATCTTGACGAAATATTTTTCGCGGAGCTTCCTAAGCCATTCGTCTTTCTCGGCGTTTCGCTTCTCGTCAGTCAGAATACGGACAATTTTATCTCTGGCTTCCTCGAGTGTGGGTTCTCCCGGTGTTTCGCGCTCCTCCATCTTGACGATTTGAAACCAGATTTCATTTCCCCGCACTACCTCCAAGAGGGGAGACACGTCTCCATCCTTCATATTCTCGAGTACTTGCTGAAGCTTCGGATCCAGCAACTTCCACTCGATCCAGGAAGCGTCTCCGCCCGAGAGGGCGTTGGGCCCCTCCGAATGCCGGATCGCCATCATTTCAAAAGAACTTCCGCCGAGGATCTTATCCAGGATGTCTTGCGCTCTTCTTTGGTTACTGTCGTAGGAGTTGTCTTTTCCGTTCCCCGAATTTGCGCGAATCCAGATGCTCTTTAAGTGGACCCGGTTCTTCCTGATGAAATCCGACTTGTGCTGCTCGTAATATTTCTCGATTTCATCCTGCGAGACCACGACGTGCTTTTCTATCCGGTTCAACAGGATTTGGGCTTTTGTTTTCGTGCGGAGCATATCTCTGTATTTGGCCACGGTAAGGCCCTGCTTTTCGAGCCATGTTTTCATCTCTTCCTCGGTCAGGCCGTTTTGCTCCCGCCACTCGTTGATTCTTCTATCTATGTCTTCTTCCGGGATATTGATGCGTTGGCGATCGATCTCTTTTTCCAGCAGTTTTTCAGTGATCAGAGACTCGAGGTACCTCGTTTTCAGTGATAGAAGCTCTTCTTTCAGCTGAGGGCCTCTATACATCTTCATCATTTGTTGTTCTTCCGGTCCGGTCACCTTTTCAAGCTCGTTCAATGTGATGATGTCGTCTCCGACCAGTGCGACAATTCGGTTGACGAGTTCGGTGCTTTGGGCCGGAACCCAACCGGCCAAAATAACAACCAGCAACGCAATAATCCACTTCATAGGAGTATCCTGATAGTAACCTGCAAATGTTCATACCAACGGATTGCTTAGGAGGCTAACATGCTATACGATCTCTTGCAACACTTTTTTGACCTCTCGTAATACATTAATATTTTCACCCAACACCCTGTAAAAGAAGCGACCTTCAGGGGCTATTTGGGCACGCTTCGGATGCATTTTTACAAAACTCAGCAGCCCATCCACGTTCACGCCACTCCCCGGGTCGAACGTGAAGATCAACTGCCCGCCTTTCCAGTCCAGACGTTGCATCCCCGCCCGCCTCATCTGGTTCCGAATCTCGAATGCCTCCAGAAGGTTTTCGGCTTCTTCCGGCAGAGGACCGAAACGATCCCGCAATTCGGACCTGATTTCGGCGAGTTGTTGTTCTTCTATCAGGGAAGAAAGCCGTTTGTACAACGAGAGACGTTCGCTGATGCTGCTGATATACGTTTCCGGAAGGAAAGCGGGAAGAGAAAGATGGATCTCCGGGTCGATCTCTTCCGATACGGGGTTCCCTTTCTGCTCATTGATGGCGTTCTGCATAAACTCGAGATACATTTCATATCCCACGGCTGCGATGTGTCCCGATTGAGAAGCCCCCAGGATCTCCCCTCCGCCTCGAATCTGGAGGTCGTGAAAGGCGATCTTGAATCCCGATCCCAACTCTGTAAAGTCCGTAAGGACCTTTAAGCGTTTCTGCGCCTCCGGAGTCATGGCGTTTTCGCTCGGTACGAGCAGATAGGCGTAGGCCCGATCTTTGCTGCGCCCCGCGCGGCCGCGAAGCTGGTATATTTGAGCGAGGCCGAAACGTTCCGCATGATTGATGATGATGGTATTGGCGGTAGGAATGTCGAGGCCGGATTCGATGATCGTGCTGCACATGAGCACATCCAGCTCCTGCCGCAGAAAAGAGAGCATAACGCGTTCCAGTTGGATGCCTTTCAGCTGTCCGTGGGCGATTCCCACCCGGGCCTGTGGAACCAGACTACGGACGTGGGCTGCCATGTTTTCAATGGACTTGACCCGGTTGTGCACGAAAAAGATCTGTCCTCCCCGGCGCATTTCTCTCATGATGGCTTCCGTAACCAGGTCATCTTCGTATTTAGCCAAATACGTCTTGATGGACAGTCGGTCTCTAGGCGGCGTCTCGATGGTGCTGAGATCGCGGATGCCCATCAGGCCCATCTGAAGCGTGCGCGGAATGGGAGTTGCCGTTAGCGTGAGTACATCCACCAGCTTCTTGATCTGTTTGATTTTTTCTTTATGCACCACTCCGAAGCGCTGCTCTTCATCCACAATGAGTAGACCCAGGTCCCGGAATACAATGTCTTTCTGCAATAGTCGGTGCGTTCCGATGACGATGTCCACTCGCCCGGTAGCCAAGCCTTCGATTACCTTTTTTTGTTCCTGTCTGCTTTTGAACCGGCTCAACGACTCAACGAGCACGGGGTAGGGCTTGAAGCGATCGATGAAGGTCTCGAGATGCTGTTCGGCCAGGACGGTGGTGGGTACGAGGTAGCAGACCTGCTTTCCATCCAGCACGGCCTTGAAGGCCGCTCGCAATGCCACTTCCGTCTTGCCGAATCCCACGTCGCCGCAGACGAGTCGGTCCATCGGTCGGCTGCTCTCCATGTCTTCGAAAACGTCCTGGATGGCTTTGGCCTGGTCCGGTGTTTCTTCGTATGCGAATGATTCTGCAAACGCGGCCATGTTCCCGTCGGATTTGGAAAAAGCGAACCCTTTTCGTACATTCCGGGCTGCGTAGATTTGCACGAGTTCTCTGGCGATCTGTTCGACCGAGGCTTTGACCTTATTCTTGACACGGGCCCAGGTTTTCCCGCCGAGACGGTCCAATTTGGGATCATAGCCTTCCATCGCAGCATATTTTTGAATCGCCTTGAGCCGATAGATGGGGATATAGAGCCGGTCCTGTCCTTCGTACTCGATCAACAGAAATTCGCCGAGGTCCCCGTCCACGTCCATTTGTAAGAGCCCCTGATATCGTCCGATTCCGTGTTCCATGTGAACGATCAGATCGCCCGGATTTAAGTCTTCGAAAGAGCTGACATAGGCCTCGATGCCGGGTTTTCGCTTGGCTCTTATGATCTGTCTGGCGCCCAGAAACTCTTCGTCCGTAATCAATATCAGTCGTTCGGACCAGAGCTTGAATCCGGCCGACAGGCTGCCCACATAGAGGCGAACGGCCCGTGGAGACGGTTTCCCCCGGAAGGGGGGCTTTTCTCTGATGACCCGCAGTTCCTCCTGTGTAAAGAATTCCCGGACCTGTGCCGCCCTTTTTGACGAAGAGCAAGCCCAGACGACATCCATGCCCATTTCGACCCATTGCCGTACCTGATCCAGCAGCGCCCGTCTTTGTTCCCATTGCTGCTCAAAGGAGTTGGGAATCGATCGGATGTCCAGGTTATCATCACACTGGAATTTATAGAGGGATATCGGTCGGGAAGGATCTTCGAACAGAAGGGATAGCAGCCTTATCGTGTGGAATTCAGCCGTCTTGGCACGTACGGAGTCATACGAGACATAAGGCAGGAATGTTCCCATCTGTTCGAACTTCTCGCAAACCTTCGTATAAGTTTTTCGAGCTTCCTCTTGGATCCGGCCCGGATCGACTTCGAGTAACAACGACCCTTCCGGGAGGTAGTCGGTCAGGTTCTCCGTTTTTTCATAAAATAGGGGTAACGCGGCTTGAGCTCCGGAAAAGAGCATGCCTGCTTCCATGTGCTCCTGCAGCCGATAGGCCGTATCCGGGCCGGTTACCAGAGGCAACCGGTCATTGGCCCGTTTCAGGGTCTCCGGCGTGTTGAACACTTCGGTCACCGGAAGAATGATCCATTCTTCCAGTTGATCGAACGATCTTTGGTTCAACACATTGAAAGAACGAATGGAGTCGACGAAATCTCCGAAAAACTCCAATCGAATAGGGTGTTCCCCCAAAGGCGGGTAAAAGTCCAGAATGCCGCCTCGGACGGAAAAATCGCCTCGCTGTTCCACAAGCTGGGTCCGGTAGTACCCACCTTCGACAAGGCGATTCACCAATTGATCCCGGTCCACTTCCTCTCCAGCCACCACATATTCCAGCTGACGGTTAAACGTTTCCCTGGGGAGTGTCTTCTGCATCAGTCCCAAGGGAGTCGTCACCACTACCGTGGGCGGCTCGTCGGAAAGCAGTGCGTATAAAGCTTCAACTCGGCGAGAGGCAACCTCGATGGGCGGAGAAATCTCTTGAAAAGGCAGCACTTCGTACGGGGGAAGAAGAAAAACATGGCGCTTTTCATTGCGTTCTTCGGATGGGATTTCGAGAAAAAACCGGAGATCGGAAGCCAGTTTTTCCGCTTCATCCAAGTTGGGGCAAACGACCAGGACCGGCTTCTTGAATCTTGTCGCTGCGACGGACGCAAGACAGGCTTGGGCTGAGGCGGGCAGCCCGGACACGGTGAGCGAATGCTCGCCCCGTTTCAGGGCCTGGAAGACGTGACCAAACCCTATGTTGTCTTCATGGAAGTTCATCGCGGATTCGGAAACGGCAATTATACCAAAGCATCCGGCTTGTCAAACCATCGAAACAGCTTTCGGGCGACTGCCGGAGCTCGTTGTCGGCTGTTGAGACGCCCTTAAAGGTGCAACGTAAGAATTTCGTCCTTCTCGGGTCTTTCGGGCGCACTCTTTTCCTGCTTGATTTTATAACACCCTTTTAGGCATATTGGAGTGCGGTAAGATGCACCGACTTTCTAGGTTAAGCTGCTTTTAAGCCCTATGGTAATCAAGAATGGTAATCAAGAAATATTTCTGGTTGATCAACACGGCCCTGATAGGCTTGCTGGCATGGGCTGCGGCAAACTTTACAGTCACGATTGCGTCCAACGAACTGAGAAAACGGCCTCAAGACGCGATTGTCGCAGCCGAACCCTCGATCGTAGCCATGCCTCGTACACCCGATGTCGACCAATTTGATGTTATCGCCAGGAACAACATTTTCAACCCCGAAGCAAGATCCGAGCCTTCCAAATCCGTTTCAGCCTCGATCGAGCCCGCGCAGCAAACGACGGCCCAGGAGGCGGATATCCCAAGAACGGAGCTGAAGCTCACTCTCAGCGGTACGGCGGTGGCTGAAGATCCAATGTACTCGTTTGCAGTGATCCGTGATGACCAACAAGGAGGAAAGCAGAAGCTGCTCCAGATCGGTAACAAGATACAGGGAGCCGAGCTTAGAAGCATATTCTGGAGAAAAGTCATTCTAATGCGCGACGGACGCGAAGAAATGCTCGTCATGAAAGAGCCGGAAGGCGGGAGCTCTGCTTCCAGGGTCCGGCAGCCCGACAGAAGAACGGAATCCAGCGCGGTGCGTAAGGTAGACGATGAAAACTACGTTGTGGATCGGGACGAGTTTGAAAAGATGATCTCCAATGTCAATCGGTTTATGACGCAGCTACGCGTTCGTCCCTATTTCATCAACGGAAAGCCTGCCGGATACATGGTCAGTGATATTCGCAATGGAAGCGTAATCGAAGAACTCGGCATACAAAACGGCGATATTCTCAAGAGTGTGAACGGCGCACCCGTTACTCGACCGGAGCAGGCTTTCGCTGCATACCAGCAACTCAATCAGGAAGCCGAACTAACTCTTGAGATTCAGCGCAACCTTCAAACGCATGTTCTGAACTATCAGATTAGGTAATATCCCTGCGCGGACCGGGCGCTTGGGAGACCTCCATTTTTCCAATTATTGAATTCATTCATTTTACCATACATAAAATAGGAATTTCGACAGGGTTCGCATTTGACTCGGAAACCCTGTTGAGATATCGTCGAACGTGTTTGGAAAAGGCGATTTGGCCGACTTCTGCGAAAACGGAAATATTATGATTCGACTGCGATGGTGCGCTTGGACCACGGCTTGTGTCTTTTTGCTGCTTTGTATCTCAATATGGACATCCCACGCTTTGGCCGATGAGAGCAAGTTCGAGGGTGGCCCCCCGCTTGTGGCCATGGAATTTGATGACGTTGACATCCGGGTATTCATCAGGTTCATCAGTACCCTCACTGGAAAGAATTTCATTTTGGACAATGATGTGAAGGGTACAATAAACGTCGTGTCCCCTTCGAAAGTCTCAGCGGAAGAAGCTTACCGCGTGTTCGAATCCGTGTTGGAAGTCTACGGCTTTACCACCATACCGTCGGGCTCGGTTGTGAAGATCGTGTCCTTGCGCACGGCCAAGGATCGGGGGGTGGAGACACTGGTTGCTCCCGGCATGCCTCCGACCGGACCCCAAGACAATATGGTGACTCAGATTATTCCTTTGAATTATGCCAGTGCGGAAGATTTGCAGAAGATTCTGGCGCCGCTGGTCTCAAAGACCAGCGTCATTGCGGCTGATCCGAAGTCCAATACACTGATCGTTACGGACGTGCACTCAAACATCCGGCGTTTGATGAACATTCTCAGCGAAATCGACGTGCCCGGATTTGAAAACACAACCAGTGTGATCGAACTCGAGCATGCTTCGGCCGCAGATCTTGCGGACAAACTGCGGGTGCTGATGGAGGGGGAGCTTAAAGCCAGACCGGTCAGAACACAGGTCGAACGAGACGTATTCAAAGTAATGGCCGTGGAACGAATCAACGCCTTGGTGGTGCTGGCCAACAAAGTGGATACCGAGGAGGTGAAAAGATTAGTGGCCCGTCTGGACCGGCCCACGCCGTCGGGCAAGGACAACATTCATGTCCTATATCTGCAGAACGCGGTGGCCGAGGATATCGCCAAGGTGCTGACACAACTTCGCGACGAGGAAAAAAGCACTGCTGCGGGCCAGACGGCTGCAAGTCGCATCAAGACCCCCACGATTTCCGCCGACGTAGTGATTAGTCCGGATAAGGCGACCAACTCTCTTGTCATCCGTTCTTCCCCCCAGGAGTATAATGAACTTCTCAAGATCATTGAGAAGCTGGATATACAGAGGGCGATGGTCTACGTGGAAGGCCTTGTGATGGAGGTGAATACGGACAAGGCGTTGCGGTTGGGAGTCGAATGGCATGCGGGCAACGACTTCGATAACCAGTCGGCCTTCTGGTTTGGCGGCAACACAGCAGGATCAACAGGTACATTGGGATCCATTTTCAGCGGGCTGCAAAGCAGCACCCCGGTGTTCGCTCTTCCAGGAGGACTGGCGCTTGGGGTGATCGGCCGGCAGCTCTCTTACGGAGGAATCACTTTCCCCTCGTATTCGGCGCTGATCAATGCCATAAAATCAGATACGGACTTCAATATACTGTCCACGCCACAGATCCTGACTGCGGATAATGAAGAGGCCGAGGTGAGGGTTGCCCAGAACATCCCATATCAGACACGGCTGGATCAAGGTACGGAAGTGACCTCGAGGGCTATCAGCACTTTCGAGTACAGGGACGTAGGCGTTACTCTCAGAGTGACTCCCCAGATCAACCAGGATCGGTTCGTTCGCATGCAGATCGAGCAGGAAGTTCGCAGCGTGGTCCGAGATTCGACCGTGGACTCGGCGGGCAATGTGATTCTGGCTCCGGTCACCAATGTACGCTCCGCCAAGACTACGGTCATCGTCAAAGACGGAGAGACCGTTGTTCTCGGGGGATTGATTCAGGACACCGAACGAGGAGACGAGACACGGGTTCCCTGTCTCGGCAACATTCCCGTTATAGGGTGGGCGTTTAAAACCACTTCGCAAAGACGTGAAAAGATCAACCTTCTGGTATTTCTTACGCCGCGCATCATAGAAAATACGGAGGAGGCCCGCGCCGTCTACCAACAAAAAGAGCGGGAAATCAAAGACACCCTGATTCGTCAGAAGGCCCTTCAAGGCCGAGGCAATAAACTGCTGCTTGAGGAGGAACCTCCCGGAGCCCTCCCTGAAATGTTGGACTCTTCTGAATCGGAAAACAAAGAAACCTCTGCCGGGACCCCGGAGTAGCTGAAAGCCCGATGGCTATAAAAAACGCCAAAAACAACTCTTCCGATCGTCAACAAGCGGCTTATGATATGACTCCTTCAGCGTTTCTCAGCCCGGTCCTTCGGGAGCGATTGCTCCGTTTAGCGGCCATCGATGAAGAAAAGCTCGATCAGATGCTGCAAAGCGAGGGCAGCCTAGTTGAGCAACTGGTGAGTCGGCGCATGTTGAATGAAGAGGAGCTGTTGCACCTCATTTCCGATACTTTGGGATACCCCTATGTCCCGGAACTGCAAACAACCCTGGACCGTTCCCATGTCGCCGGAGTTTCTCTGAGTTATCTCAAACGAAACCTCCTGGCTCCGCTCTCCATAAGCGATGGCGTCCTCCGTGTAGCCACGTCGGATCCGGGCAATGTATTGTCTGTGGATGATCTGGCTCACAATCTGGGGTGTCACCGAGTTGAAGTGCAGCTCGGTCCACGCCGCGAAGTCTTGAAGGTCATTCATGGATTGATGCACCAGAACGAAGAATCCACCCGACAGTTCGTGGAAGATCTGGACGACAGGGCGGAAGGCGCCAAAATACTGGAAGAACTCGGACAGGTGGAGGACCTGCTGGATTCAACCAGTGAAGCACCCGTAATCCGCTTGGTAAACATGCTGTTTACCGAAGCGGTGAAACGTCGGGCCAGCGACATACACGTCGAGCCATACCAAAAGGACTTCAAGGTTCGATACCGAGTGGACGGAATTCTCTATGAATCGTTGGAACTTCCCCGTCGTCTTCATTCGTCGGTGATCAGCCGATTAAAAGTCCTTTCGGACTTGAACATAGCCGAAAAACGGCTGCCCCAGGATGGACGCATCCAAATCAGAATGGGGGACCGTGAAATCGACATACGGGTTTCCATCATTCCCACCTTGTTTGGTGAGCGAGCCGTTCTGCGTCTGTTGGACAAGAAAGGTTCGGTTCTTAAACTGGCGGAACTGGGATTTTCTCCGGAAGCTTACAATATGTTTGAAAAACTGATTCGAAAAGCGCACGGGATCATTCTTGTAACCGGCCCTACCGGGAGCGGCAAGACCACCACGCTCTACGCCGCCCTCAGCCGGATCAACTCCAGGGAAAAGAACATCATAACAGTGGAAGACCCCATCGAATATCAGCTGCCCGGCATAGGACAGATTCAAGTGGCTCCGAAAATAGGATTAACTTTCGGCGCAGGTCTCAGGTCCATATTGAGGCATGACCCGGACGTCATTATGATCGGTGAGATCAGAGATTTCGAAACCGCTGAGATTGCTATTCAGGCATCACTCACCGGGCATCTGGTTTTCAGCACTCTGCACACGAACGATTCGGCGAGCGCCATGACTCGCTTGTGCGACATGGGAGTGGAGCCGTTTCTGATTACCTCCTCCGTGGTGGGTGTTATGGCCCAGCGGCTGGTGCGAAACATATGTCCCCAATGTAAATCGACCGACCGACCGACCCCCGAGCTTCTGCAGGAACTCGGATTGGACGATTCGAAAGGAGTACATCTCGAAGTGTACAGAGGGACGGGGTGCGAGGCGTGTTTCGACACCGGGTACTACGGCCGAACCTGCATCAACGAAATTCTGGTCCTGAATGATTCATTGCGCCGCTTGGTCCTACGGGGAAGCGACGCTTCCGAGATTAAGCAAGAGGCGATTTCCAATGGCATGATCACCTTGCGACAGGATGGCATTCGGAAAGTGCTGCGGGGAATGACAACGGTTGAAGAGGTTCTACGGGTAACCCAGGACTAGACTTATGGCGCCTGTGTACGAGTATGTTTCCCTGAACGAAGTCGGTAAGAGAGTCAAAGGCATACTGGACGCAGAAAGTCCCAGCGCCGTTCGTCAGAAATTGAGGGCTCGGGGGCTTCGAACCTTAGACGTGACGGAAGTGGCTGAGAAGCGATCGTCCGGGTGGAAGTTCGAGACGTTATGGCCTCGAATGAGTTCAAGGGACGTTGGCTTACTTCTCCGGCGTTTCGCAACCCTTCTTGATTCCGGGCTCCCTTTGGTGGAGTGCATTGAAGCATTACTCGAACAGACGGACAAACCGGTCGTTCAGAAGGTTCTCAGAAACCTCCGGGAGCGGGTGCTCGAGGGGGAACCGCTGTGGCAGGCTATGGCGCAGCATCCGAGAGTCTTCACGGAGCTTCAGGTAAACATGGTCCGAGCCGGTGAATCCAGCGGGAGCCTGGACATTGTCCTTTTGCGTCTTGCAGATCTGATGGAAGCACGTTTGGATTTGCAAAACAAGGTCCGGGCCGCGCTGGCATACCCTTCGTTCATGCTTGTGGTCGGGACGGGAGTGCTTTTTTTCCTGATCTCGTTTGTAATTCCTCAGATCACAAGCCTGTTTAGAGAAACGGGACAGCAGCTCCCGTGGCCTACAACCTTTCTCATTTACGTCAGTTCGTGGATGCAGCGTTTCTGGTGGGTGGGTATGGCGGTAGTCGTCGTGGCTCTGGTGTTTTGGAAGCGGTTCCTGCGCACGCACCAGGGCAAACGTTTCAAAGCACGTCTGCTGCTCCGGCTTCCGGTGACCAGGACCTTCATAACCCAGCTGGTCGTCGCGCGTTTCACCCGCACGTTGGGGGCGTTACTTGCGGCCGGCATGCCCCTTTTGAATGCGCTGAATACATCCAGAACCGTGTTGGGAAACGCCGTATTCTCCGATGCGGTTGAGGAAGTGGAAAAAGAGGTGGGGGAAGGGAAGTCTCTGACCGAAACGTTGAAGGCCGCCGGCATTTTTCCGTCAATGGCTGTCCACATGGTGCACTCCGGTGAAAAGAGCGGAAAGCTCGAAGCCATGCTGATCAAAGTGGCGGACACCTATGAGAAGGAGGTCTCGACGAGCCTTACCATCATAATGTCGCTGTTGGAGCCGGTGATGATCCTTGGAATGGCGATAGCGGTCGGTTTTATCGTGGTGGCGGTTTTGTTGCCTATTTTCGAAATGACTCAGGGGATCCGTTAGGTGCAAAGCGGCCTTGAATACGAAACGGCCTGCGTCTGATTCCTCTTGTGCCCAAAGCCGCCGCGTCCTCGGGTTGGGTCACAAAAAATACTGTTTGCGTGCGGGCTCACCTTTTCCCGGACCATTCGGAGCGGACCGCCCGACGATCATGCCACGCCTCCGGCAAGGCGCATGAACATTACTGTTCGGTCGTTATTAGAGCCGTTGCCTATAGGTAACCGTATCCATATATGTTGGTCAAAATGAATCGGAGTAGTGGAATGCATTGGTTCATGAAAAAAAATCGGACTCAATTTGGATTCACCCTCATCGAGTTGCTGGTGGTGGTTATCATTCTGGGTGTGCTGGCCGGTCTGATCATACCGCGTATCATGGGTAGGCCGGAAGAAGCCCGGAGAACCAAGGCGCGGCTTCAGATCGAAAGTCTGGAGAACGCTTTGAAACTGTTCTATCTGGATAACGGGTTCTACCCTCAAACCGAACATGGATTGGAGGCTCTGATCAAGAAACCCGAGACAGGCCGGCGGATCGTCAAATGGAGGGAAGGGGGTTACCTCGAGAAAAGCGTCGTACCCAAAGATCCCTGGGGTAATGAATTCCGATATTTAAGTCCGGGAGTCCACAACATAGATTATGACCTCTGGTCCACCGGGCCGGACGGCGAAAACGGCGGCGAAGACAGAGATAGAGACGTCACCAACTGGGATGAAGAGAGCTAGGCCACAAAGCGGTTTCTCGTTCTTGGAGTTGGCGCTGGTGGTCTTCGTACTTTCCTTGATGGCCGTGGTGAGCCTGCCAAGACTGGGAGACTTCCTCTGGTCCAGCCGCACGGACGCAGCCATCAAAGACATTACCCGCACGCTCACTTACGCACGGAGTTCGGCTGCAACGTCGGCCGCTGTTCTTTATCTGCATGTGGATATGGCCGAACAAAGATATTGGGTGAGCCGGGATCCTTCGAAAGAGAGTAAACCCGAGCGCCGCGAGGACCTGGCGGAACTGCATCGTTTGCCGAATTCGGTTCGCTTTCGGGACGTGATCACTGCCGGGCGGGGACGCGTGACGGAAGGCCGGACTACCATACGATTCGCTGCCAATGGCACCGTCGAGACAGCGGACATACATTTGAAGGAGTCTCCGGACCGGGATTACACAATTTCGGTCCGTCCGCTGACGGGAAACGTCAATGTAGAGGACAGCTACGTTGTTCAAAAAGACCTCGAGTAGTCGGGGCTTTACTCTTTTAGAAGTAATGGTCGCTCTGGCGGTGCTTTCCATTGCACTGGCGGCCGTAGTCAAGAATCAAGGGGACGCTGTGGACACCCTGGGCGAAGCCCGACTCCGCCTTAGAGCCGCCTGGTTGGCGCAGGACAAGATGGCGAAACTGCAAACATCGGGGATAGAGAGCGAGGCTCTGTTTGAAGGGGCGTTCGAGAAGGAAGACGCGGGCTTTCGATGGAAGGTATTCGTATCGGCTCCCCCGGGATTTCCAATGGTGAAGAAAGTGGCGGTGCGGGTATTTTGGGGCCTGGACGGTTCGGAACGATTCGTTGAATTGGTGGGGTTCTACTAGGATCCGGATGAAAGAAACCGTATATACATCAAAAACGCACTACGGTTGTCCCGCTGGAACGGAAAAGTTCCCAGTTCAGGAGCTCGTCTGCCACGCCGAGTCGAAAACAGGGGAAACGTGTTCGAAACGTTCGATACCGTTCCGGAGCGAGGGGAAACGGTTTTCGGCAGGCGGCCTGACCCTGCTTGAGGTGCTGGTGGCCGTGGCCGTGCTGTCTATTGTGCTCAGCATAACCTATGCAACGTTCTCTGCGACCACCAGCCATGTCGGTTCGGCCCGCCGAGGCTCGGACGCCTTTCAGACGGCGCGAATCATCATGGAGAGGCTTTTCCTGGACTTGTCCTCCGCGGTGGTATGCAAAGCAGATTGCAAAGATGCCTCTGAGAAAAAAGTGGTGAGACCTTTTGTCTGTTCCGGACGGATAGGGGAAAAGCAGTCCTTTTCCTCTCTCTCATTTTCCTCCACCGCCCATCTCGCTCTGACCGAGGAAACCACAGGGTTGGACCTCACCGGAATCGAGTACCGTCTTGTGGAAGAGGATGGAACGGTGGGTTTGACGCTGCTGAGGAGGGATGACCCGTTTCCGGGAACGTTTCGTGACGACGAGAAACGGTTTATGGTGATCGGAGAGCGATTGGGGCGTCTGGAACTCCTGCTTTTTGATTCGCAGGGCCTGGAGCATCCGGCATGGGATTCAATAGACGCATCCTTCGAGGGCGTTCTCCCCACGAGGGTGGAATTGAAGTTTACCGTTTTGGACAATAATGGACATGAGCATTCGTTCACATCCGGATGGACATTGCCGCCTTCGGCCCACTGATTTGTCTCGTGAACGCGGCGTCGCACTAGTCATTGTCCTTCTGATCGTGGCCATCCTAGTATCCCTGGTAACTCATTTTACTTATGGGGCCCGAGTAGAACTGGCCCTTGCGGGGCAGACCCTGGACCTGATGAATGCGAACCGGCTCTTGCTGAGCGGATACCAACTAGGGGTTCAGGTACTCCAGCGGGATTCCAACGAATACGATGCCCCCACCGAACTGTGGGGAAGGACGGATCTGTTGGCAGCGGGAGTTTCCATGTTATCCGAAACCGGCTCCGTATTGGGCGAAATCACGGATGAAGACGCAAAGATCAATTTAAATCTGCTGGTCGACGATTTCGGGAAAATACGGGAATATGAAGAGGAGCAGTTGAGGCGTTTGTTTGACGTACTGGAGCTGAATCAAGCTCCAGTAGAGACGCTGCTCGACTGGCTGGACAGGGATGACCTGGTCCGGCCGGGAGGAGCGGAGTCTCTGTTCTATAGTCGCGAAGAGCCGGCATATGCTTGTGCAAACGGTCCTCTGGAAACCCTGAACCAGCTTCTGCTGGTCAAAGGATGGACGCACGAATTGCTTTTCGGTACGGATCAGAAAAAAGGACTGATGACTTTTCTCACGCTTCACAACGACGGGAGGATCAACATTAACACGGCGCCCGCAGAGGTATTGCGAAGTTTGGACAATGCCATTGATGGAATCCTGGCGCTGGAAATCGTATCCTACCGAGAATCGGAACCCTTCAAGACAAAGCGGGATCTGAAAATTGTTCCGGGGATGACCGATCAGCTTTACGCCCGGATTCTGAGCAAGATTACAGTGCAAAGCAATTACTTCTCCATAAAAATCATGGCCGGCCAGGGAACCGCCAATACGAATTTGTCCGCCGTTGTCAAACGCTCGGGAGGACGTGTGGCGCCCGTCTACTGGAGACTCGGATCATGAAGTCTCTTTTCGGTCCATCGGAAATTGCCGGTATTGAGCTGACGCGGAAAGAGATCCGAGCCGTGACCTTGTCCGTGACGGTTCGAGGCTTCCATGTCACCGGATTGTATCGTATACCCTTCGACTCGGATGCATCGACGCCGTTCCCGGAGCGTGTGGCGTCAGCCCTGAAGGATCTGAACCATTCGTGGGCCTCGCCTCCCGAGTGGATTGTGACCGCGTTGGACGGTCATAAGGTCGTGACTCGGAGGTTATCGATTCCGAATGTGAAGCTGGAAGCAGGAAGCTTACTGATCAAGTATGAGATGGAACCGCATCTCTCCTTCGAGGTGGAAAACGCCCTTGTGACTTTTCTGTCGAGAGATATTAAAGGGGCGCGGAAAGAACTGATGGCCTTCGCGGCACGAAAAAACGAACTGGAGACGCACCTGGAACTTCTCGCCAGGGCATCCATGGAGCCAAGGGTTGTCGGGGTGGCCAGTCTGGGGGCATATCTGTGTTATCGTTTCTCCGACAGCGCCTCGGAGGATGACGCGGAAAAGCTCATCGCATTGCTGAACCTGGATGGAGCGGAGATGCACCTGACCGTATTCGATGCTCAGGGGCCTCTTCTCGTTCGTTCCATCGATATGGGGATCCTCGCCGGAAGAACGGATGCGGATGGGAAGGATCTGAATCCGGAAGACGCTCCGTCGGACGGGAATTCCGTGCCTCGATCATCGAATGACCCGAACAGGATGGTCCGAAAAATTACCCGGGAATTGGAACTGAGTTGCTTCCAGTTGAAGCTCAGACCGAATGAAGTGATCCTTACCGGCGAGGCAAGTACCCTATCCGGATTGCAGGAAGCGCTATCGGCGAGCCTGGGTATGCCCTGCCGGGTCTGGGATCCCCTGGAAACGCTTCCGAGTCGTCTCGATTCCCAAGAGACTCGAAATGGCTCCGCCTTTGCCTCCGTGCTGGGTATTACGCTCTCCGCTCTGGGACCGGAAGTGAAGCGCCCGGATTTTCTTGTGGAGGAATTTACATTCAAGAGGCCCCTGGCTCAGATCCGGGGTAAATTGGTCTACTTAACCTCAGTGGCTGCTCTTATCTTAATCGTCACAGCGGCGGGGTTCTTCTATCGATTGCAGGATCGGGAGCAGGAACTGAAATCGCTCACACGCAACATCCGACGAGTGTACACGGATACGTTCCCCAACTCGACGGTCATTGTGAACGAGTTGGAGCAAATGCGAAATGCGATTCAGGCCGGCCGTGAATCCTTGAGCACATTAGGGTTTCGTAAAGGGCGGGTGCGCACTCTGGAACTTTTAGCGGCTTTGAGCGAAAAGATCCCGAAAGATTCCGGCATCCGGATTATTGACCTCGTCGTCGATCCTGAAATCATACGTCTTTCCGGAGAGGCGGGTACTTTTGAAGCTGTGGACGCGCTCAAGAATCGATTGTCGAGTGTTCCCGGGGCTACAGAGGTGAAAGTGGAAGAAGCCAATCTGAGCAGCTTTGAAAAGAAGATCGGATTCAGCATTAGTGTGAATCATCAACAATAGTGGAGGTCGGGTTGCGAATCGGCCGACGGGAAAAAATCTGGATCGGTGTTGGGTGCGCCGTTCTGATGGTCATGCTGGCCTATGGGGGCGTCATTTATCCGGCTTTTCAGCGGATGGAACGAATGGAGCAGATGATTAAGAGTCAAAAAGCGACACTGGAACAGATTCAGGCGTTGCGCGACGAATGGCTTCAGATCCAGGCGGATCGCGATATTATGCGCCGACAGCTCGAGAATAGAGGGACGGAGTTTTCCATGTTCCGCTATCTCGAGGGTGTGGCCCGTCAGGCCGGCGTCGAATCCCAGATCCAGTACATGAGGCCTTTGCCTTCGATCGACTCGGGTTCGGATGGCGGACTCGTACGGAAGGGGCTCGAAGTGAGACTTGCCGGGGTGGGCCTGGACTCGCTTGTGCGTTACCTGTACCTCATCGAATACTCGGACGAACTTCTATCCGTGGAATCCATTCATGCCAAAGCCGTATACACCAGTCCTGATCTCATCAATGTTACTTTTCGGGTGTTCACCCTGGAAAAGGCCTGATTGCGAATCATGAAACGGCAAAAGTGGTTTTTGATAACCATGACGGGATTGTTTGGCCTGGTTTTTTTCGCCTGGTGCGTTTACCTGCAATTTCCTTATGATGAATTGGGTCATTATCTACTGGTAAACCAGAAGCGCGGCTCATCCTTTGAGGTTCGAATCGGGGGAGTAAAACCATCTCCCTTTCCGATGAACTTTTTACTTTCCAACGTCGAAGTGGGTACCCTGCAATCGGGTATTGAATGTCCAGTCGCGTCTTTCCCCCGTTTGTCGTTGAACATAGGGATTCCCGGACTACTCTTTGGATCCGTTGGTGCACGCTACCGGACGAACGCTTACGGGGGGGTACTTCGAGGCAGCGCGGAAATGAACCGGAATCGCCTATTACGGTTGGTCACGTCCATCGAACAGTTGGATCTTTCGCTGTGGGAGCCCGATCAGGCGTGTGCTTTCCTAAAGATCACCGGGATCTTACAGGGAGATGTCTCCTATACATGCGATTTGGATCGGCCTAACGAGGGATCCGGTAAGGCGGAATTCACTCTGGTTTCAGGAGCCGTCGAAGGGATGAAACGATTTCTAGTGTCTATTGACAAGATCACTGTAAACCGTATGCGCGTCCGCGCAGAGTTGGTAAAGGGCCGATTGAAGCTTCAGGAATTCAGTCTGGAAGCTAAAGAACTATCGGCATCCATAACCGGAGATATCGTTCCGGCGCCCCGGATGGGCGACAGCAGACTCAATCTGACCATTCAGGCCGTCATCGACCCGGTTGTCCGCAAAGAGCAGCGTATCCCTTTCGACCGGCTGAACCTGAGATTGGGAGGAACGCCCTTCAGACCGCAGGTGCGCTTTATCAACTAAGACAGCCCGTATCGCGTCCGCACGTGAAGCTTCGTCCCTCCGTCCCGCGCTCTTAAGAATCCCGCTTTGTAAATAGCCCTGGTCAGAAAGGAATGGACAACATGAGCCCGATCCAGCGTTTTTCCCGTAGCGGCAGTTCCGGTCCGATTTCCGATTCCTGCCAGACATTCCGGACGAATTCATGTTTGCGTCTTGTATTGATTTTGTAAGCGTGATTGACGGCGTTGTATATATTTCCACCGTAAAATCCTAGCCCGATCAGTGTTAGAAATCCGCCGATCACATGAAGGTCGTTGTCAAAGGCTTCGTAGGCGGAGAAAGCGAATACGCCGTTCAGGAGGAAAGCGAGGCCGGCATCTTTGTACTGTTCACAATAAAGCTGCCCCAGG
>Ga0068714_10003204_pt1 | contig 19717 bp, 12 predicted proteins | sample MTBNYHSulfiMetaG_FD_62988 | JGI IMG/M metagenome (GOLD analysis project Ga0068714, IMG submission 62988) | Enrichment culture microbial communities from rom New York Harbor, USA that are MTBE-degrading - MTBE-NYH (New York Harbor Sulfidogenic)... | ecosystem: Environmental > Aquatic > Marine >... | reverse complement strand
GATGGAGGTCCACCGGCGTCCGAGCGCGTCCTGGGTTTCGGTGTAGTCGCGGATCTCCCAGCCGCCGGGCACCTCAGCGGCAAAGCCCAGGGCCGGGTCGTGGTAGCGCAGCAGGAGGGCAGCCTCTTCCGAGTAATAGGCGCGGCAGTTGGGCCGCACCCCCTCCAGGTAGAGCCGCTCGCAGATGGCCGGGTCATCTGCGGCCTCGTAGACCGCTTGCAGGCACATATCGTCGATCCAGATGCCGGCCAGGCGGCAGACGTCCGGGTTGAGACTCTCGACGGCGTGGCGCTCCACGCAGTCGTACTCTGTCCCTTTGCCAGACCGCTTGCAGGCCTTCTTGGCCGCCTGCACCTGGGGGTCTCGCTCCCAGGCTTTCGTACCGCAGCCCGCAAGCAGTGCTGCCAGGGATATCAGAAGCAACACAAACCAGGTTCTGCTCATGGTCCTTGACCTCGCGTGGCCATCTGAGCGCTCGTTATCGTACCGGCGTGGGAAGAATCGGCTGCAGCTCGGTAGAAAAGCCCAGGCGGACCACCTCGACTCGGTCGGGATGGGTGAGCAGCGCGTAAATACATCCATTCGGCCCAATGGCCAGGCCGTTTTGCGCGTAGGTGTATCGCTCGGCAACGGGCACCCGGACCAGGCCAAGCAGCTCGCCTGCCGGTCCGTAGAGACGCACAGTTTGGTCCAACCAAACGGTCGGAGTGCTCGCCATCTCGTCCACTACCACGTAGAAATTCCCAGCGGGGGTGAAACCCAGGATCCGCAACCCGGCCAGGATGTTGGGCACCGTTACCTCGATGTGATCGCTGCCCGCAATGACAGAACCACGGTTCGTCAGCCAACCGGTCAACTGCGTCCTGAACAACCGTCCCTCGTGGGTGTATCCCAGCAGTTGTGCTGGCTTGAGCGCGCCCTGTGCATTGACAAGCTGGGCGATCTCAGCTCCCGTCTCGAACTCGAGCAGGATTTCGCCCTGGTCACCCACTGCCAGCCCGGTCAGGCCACCCTCAGGTCCGAGATTCTTCGGTACATTATAGGTTGCCAGCAAGTCGCCACCGGCCGTCAGGCGGAGCACCCTCCCGCAGCACAGCGCCAGGATGTCAGAGCCGACAGGTTCCACATCGGCGGCGCCGATGCCGTAGCCATCCAGATCGATCCGGTTGAGCAGGACACCCTGGGGATCGTAATGGAGGAGGCGGTTGCCCTGGGTGTCGGCGATCCAGAAGGTGCCGTCGCCGGCAGCGGCCAGGGCCATCGGGCCCGTTTGTTCTGCGCCGTACTGAACGCCATCTGAACCCACGGGCACGGTGAACAGGACCCTGTCCTCGTCAGTGCATGTGGCGGCAGGCTCGGTCAGGGCCGGTGTGGTCAATGTGAACTCGCCCACCGTAGGCCATTCCCCCTCACTGCTCGGCAGGGATACGCGCCAGCCATCGTCCTCCCTGGTGAGCAGCCATGGGACAAGGTCTTGGCCGGCAGACGGCATGCCGGACGGTCGCAGTGTGATGTGCAGGTCGCCATTTGGGAACGACACCACCTCCTCGACGGCGAAGCTGATGCCGTCCAAACCGGCACGCAGCCGGGGCAAATCGCCGGCGAGGTCGGGGTAGGCATTCAGATAGGCCGCCAGCCCGGCCCCGGGGAAGAGGATGCCGGCAGCGTCCATGGGGAAGCGTAAGGCGCCGGGGCGCTCATAGTAAAAGTGTTCGTACAGGTCCACGGCACCCATAGCCGCCACGCCTCTGGCAGCAGCAGCGGGGTCCACGGGTGAGACACTTTCGCCATAGCCCTCGAGGAAGGCCCGGGCCAGCTCGCCCAGAAGGTCGCCGTCCAGCTCTGTGGCCACCGCCCGCATTGCCGGCAGTCCGGACGTCCCCTCGCCCAGCAGCAGGAGCGCCTCGGCGCGGCGGAAGGCAGCGTACGCAACCCAATTGGGCTCGCCTTCCCCTGGCTGCCAGCCTTTCGCCCCGGACTCAGCCAGGACCCGCTCGTACAAGGGCACGGCTTCCTCGTACTGCCCGGCGCGAAAGGCCGCCTCGCCTTCGTTGGTGAGCCAGCGGAGCCAGTCCTCGACCGGTACCGGCAAGGCTGGCTCCAACCCTGACTCCCACGCGCTCTGCTCCAGGTCAACCCGTTCCTCAGAGAGCACAAACTTGCCTGCGTCCGGGTTCCAGCGCCACACCTGCTGCCCCGCCGGGTGGTTGATCATCTTGTGGTCAAAGCCGTGGTTGTACAGGTGTGGGTAGGTAAGGACGATCTGCAGACTGCCTTTGCCCGGCGGGTCGCGTTCGAGGGCATAATCGGACTCCCCGGCCCAGCTCACCAGGTCGGCGGCAAAGATGAGGCGAAAATCCCCTTCGTGCCACTGGAAGGCATTGGGCCGCAGGCGGTAGCTGCTGGCCCCTGCGAACAGCGACGTGAACAGCACTTCTGGCACACCATCGCCGGTCAGATCCTCCAACTGCACAGCCGGCTTTTCCAACTCGGTCAATTCCAGGGGAAAGTCGGTCCGGATCACCTCCAGGTCGGGCGGCAACGCATAACCGGCAAAGCTGGCCGGGCTGAGTCCACCATCCACGAATACCAAGAGGGGGAGCCCCATGACCGGGATGCGCACCACGATGTCCTCCCGCCCATCGCGGGTCAGATCGATCTGTGTGATCGTGGCAAGGGTCTCGCCCAGGTCGGAGGTGGTGGCCAGCGCCTGCGCCAGGGCAGCGGGATCGCCACCGCCGCTGAGCCAATCGGCGATGCCCGACAGCAGGGTACTTGTCACCGGCTGCGCGTCGGTCGCGGGCTGATAGGCTGCCAGTACCGGCTGGGCATCGGGCAGGAGGTCTCCGGCAGCGACGGTGGACGCCGGGGATGGGGTAACACTGTCCAGTGTGGGGAGCGGAGTGGCTGTGGGAGCAGCGGCGGGCGTCACAGAGGCCACCAGATCGGCGGCGGGCGCACCAGGGCCGCAGCCCACAAGCAGCATCATGGCTGCAAGGCACGAAACGATCAAATGGCGACGGACTCTCATCCTGCACTTCCTCCACTGTCCTATGGAAGCGCGGAAACGGTGATGGCCGGCGGCTGGCCGGCCACCTTCCATGCCAGCGCCAGGTCCCGGTAGCGACCCGGCGGGCTGCGCCAGACTAGGCTGAATCCCCAGCCATGCCAGCGCCACACAGACACCGCCTGACCATTGCCGTGCTCTTCGAGCACGATCAACTCCTGCACGCCGTCGCCGTCCACATCGCCCAGCTCCACCTCGCGGATCGGATCGGCCACCGCCGAACCGGCCCACAACAGGCGATAGGCGCCCTGCCGGTAGCCGACGACAAAAGGCTGGCTGCGGGGCACACCCTCCGCATCCGGCTGCCAGAGCGCCAGCAGCAACTCGCCCCGGCCATCGTCGTTGGGATCGCCCAAGGCCAGATCAACGACCCGCCATTCAGGCGGGCTGCGCCACGCCTCGCGATCCTGCTGATACACGACGGCCTGTTCTCTCACCCGCTGCACCCGTTCCGGGAACCCGTCGCCGGTCAGATCCAGAGCTCCGGCCCGGAACGGGCCGACGGCGGGGGTCTGAGAGACGTCGCTCGACCGGCAGCCCTGTTCATCACAGGCGAACCCGAGCCGCGGCAGCGACGGCTCGGCCCGCGCCAGCAGCGCGGCCGACTCTTCGGGGAGCATCAGCTGGGGATGCGGACCAGTCCATAGCGGCAATGCCTGGACCGCCCGCAAACCCTCCCCGTCGAAAAAGGCCCGCAAGGCCAACCCTTGGCGCGTTTCAGCCTGCTGCTGGTCAAAGACCAGGTTGCCCAGGCTGTAGGCCACGAAACCACCTGCGCGAACCTCGGTCCCTTGCACCACATGGGGATGGTGCCCGAGCACCAGGTCCGCGCCGGCATCCAGCATGGCCCGGGCGGCGTCGCGCTGGGCGGGATCGGGGCGTACCTCGTACTCGTAGCCCCAATGGAGGGAAACGATGACGGCCTGGGGCATGTGTCCGTCGGTCCCTGCCCGCACAGCGGCGATAGCGTTCGCCGCCTGTTCCTCGTCCCACATGGCCCGCGTCCAGCCGCCGGCCCACGGTGTGTCGTCCGGATCCCGTACCATGTTGAAAGCCAGAAAGGCCAGCCGCAACCCGCCGGCCTCGCGAATCACGGGGTGGGCTGCGGCCTGCGGGTCCAGGCCCGCACCGACCGTGCCGATCCCGGCCTCATGCAGCCGGGAGACCGTCTCGGCCAGGCCCTCAGAGCCATAGTCCAGGGCGTGGTTGTTGGCCAGCCCCAAGAGGTCAAAGCCGGCCTGGCGCAGGATGCCGGCCGCTGGCAAGGGCGCGCGCAGCCGGTAGGGACCGGGCCGGGGCGTACCTCCGTCGGCGATAACGCACTCCAGGTTGCCCAGCGCCAGATCAGCGCCGCGCAGCAACGGAGCAACGCCCGAGAGCGGTTCCGCAACACCGGCCACGTCCCGGCCCAGCATCACGTCGCCCACGGCGATCACCTCGACGACTGCCTCGCCGGCCGCCAGTGCCCGGCCGTCGCGCAGGTACAGCCACGGGTAGGCCGTCAGGTCAGGCGCAGTCTGCCCCTGCTGCGGCGCCCAGGCAGTGAGAGCCCAAAGGACAACGAACACAGCCAGGGAGGGGAGGAAACGATGGGAGGCGGTCCTATCAGGCCAGGCCTGTCCCGCCTCCCCTTCCTCCCTTTTACCACGCAGGTGGTTCATAGGTATAGACGACACGGGTCACCGCCCACCCCGTCTCATCGCGCTCCAGGGTATAGGTGACGTCCAGGGTGTACGGGCCGCGCTCGGCCTCTGGTTCGTTGGGTTCGCCGGCGTCCCACCCGGCGGAGCCGGGGTAGTTGTTGAATGCGTACAGCGTATCTCGCCACGTCTCCCGCACGGTGACTATGGCAAGATCCCCGGCTTGGCGGTCAAACGAGCGAAAATCGGAATGGAGCAGTTGGTGGCCCTCGTACTGTTTTGCGGCACGCAGGGCCTCGATCTGGGCGCCAAACTGCTGGCGCGCGGCTCCCCTGGCCCGCAGGTAGTCAATTTCCAGGGACCAGACCGCCTCGACCATCGATTTCTGGAAATCAAAGACCGCCCGGGTCAGGTCGCTGTGTTCACCTTCCCCGGTCCAGAAACTGCCGATCCACTCGGGACGGGCAGGAGCCTGGCCCTGATCCAACATCTGCCGCCATGCCTCGTCGGTCAGCCGGTCCTCGGCCGGCCAGGGAAACTCGTAGTAGGAAAAGACGCCGCCCTTGGTCACCTGTAACGTAATTGTACCGTCCTCATCAACCAGGGGCACCACAACGTGGATCTCGTCCACGCGGCCCACCCCCTCCTCGAGCACGATGGCCGGTGGGCCCGGATCGGTGGCTACGTCGGCGACAACGGAGGCCTGCAGATCCTCTTCGGTGAAAAAGCCATGGCCGCCCGGCGCCTCGCCCTCGGGCGTGGTGGCCGAGGCCATCAACAGGTGCTCCAGATCGACGCCGTAGAGGCGGATCAGGGTATACTCTTCCTCGGTAAGCGGTTCGGCGCGCAGCTCCTTCTCGGCCATCGTCTGGAAGGCGCGGGCCAGTTCCTCCAGCCGCCGCAGGCTCTGGCCGTCTTGCACGTCCAAGAGCCCCCGGCTGGAGAGCCCCTCCCGCGTCATGACGGTCAGGGCCGCCAGCCGGGCAAAGAAGACCGGCACCGGCTCGACGTACCCCCGCGGCGGCAGCGGCTCCGGTGCAGCCGCGCCGTTGCCATACTCGGCGTAGACTTGCTTGGCGTAGAGAATGGTATCGTGCTTCAGCTCGGTCCAACTACCCAGTGCTGTGTGGAGTTGCTTGTCCAGCCAGGTGGGTGACTGCATAAAGGCCGGGTACCCCTCGCCCGGAACCTGCAGCAGCGGCTGGAAACTATAGAGCCACGTATTATACAGCGTCTCGGTCCACTCCTCCACGCTCAGCCCCGAGACCCAATCCCGCACCTTGGCCATCTGTTCGGGATAGTTCTCGTAGGCGGTCTCGCCCATCTCGTCCAGGAGTTCATAGGCCCGCTCCGATCCCATGGCCGCCAGTAGATCCAGCCCCTTGGGCAGCCCGCGCCGCTGCTCGCGGGTGCCGACATTGCGATAGATCAACTGACGAAAGATGTAGGCATCGGGCACAAACCGCTGGCCCATGAAGCGCAGCCCCTTGGTCTGCTCCTCCACATCATCGGTGTCCAGGATGACCATGCCCAGGATCCGGGGCGGCGGCAGCTCCTTCGCCTCCTCGATAAAGGCATCCAGCAGTGCATCGTCGGCCAGGCCGGCGGCCGTGGCATTGGGGCCATAGATCCGGTCCATCACCTCGCCGTACTGGAGCACCGTCAGATCGTCGCTGCGGCCCACGAAAAAGGCGGTGGGATTGTACAGATCGGCCCAGACCTCCAGGGCCGGGCGATAGGCGATATCGGCCGTGCGCAGGGCGTGGACCAGCAACAGGGCCATGCGGGTCTCGGCCAGGCCCGCTTCCGGGTCTTTGGTTTCCAGGCGGAAGGTCATCCGCCCGTACCACATCATGCTGCGGAAATAGGATTCCAGCTCTTTGCTCCGCGTATAGTGCCCGCGGGGGATGTACTGGGTATAGTCCTCGCCGAACTCCAGCCCCGGGAAAAGCGGTGAGGGCTGGATACCGGCTGCCCCCTCGATCAGGGCCAGCTCGGCCTCCACCAGATCGGCGGCATAGTCCGGCACATGGACGCCGGGGTCCAGTAGCTTGCTCGCTACCCCGACAAAGGCCACAGTGCGCCGCGCGGCCTCCTCCCAGGCCGAGGATCCCTCAGCCGCGGTGCTGCGCAGGACCTCGTATTCGTCTTTGGCCCGCAGCAACAGGGCCGCGTTCAAGTCGCGCAACAGGGGGATAAAATAGCGGACCTCGGCCGTGCGCAGGACCTTGTCAAAGAGCAGGTGGTAGGTGTGCAGCAGCGAATCGCTGGTGATAAAGACCGGTACGTTGGCATAGCGGGCCTGTTCATAGACGGTAAAGAACTCTCTCTCGACGCCGGGGCTGACGACAAAGCCGTCCTGCGCCAGCCGCTCGCGCTGGGACTCGGACAGGACAAAGGGCACCCGCACATTGCTCAAGTCGGAGGCGATCGGCGCATGTTGGGCAGCGGGCGAGACCTGGACCGGCGGCTCCTCGAACCGGGCAAAGACCAGGATGGGGCCGGCCTGGGGTTCTGGCGTGGGCAGTTCGGCAGGAGTCATCGCTGCTGGCGCGGTTGTAGGCAGGTCTGTGGGCGTGAATGTGGCTGTCCGCGCGGCTACAGGGGCTGTGGTTTCGGCCGGCGACGTTGCGGTGGGCGTTGCCGGTCCGCAGGCCGAAAGCACAAGCAACACAACGGTCAGAACGTATAGTGGACGACTCATCAGGCGGCTCGTAGGCATAGCAACCCTCCTCCGTATTCCAACCAGGATAGTCCCGTAGGGCCCGCTCCTGATCCTCACGCGCTCCCGCCGGGCACCAGTCCGGCGGGAGCGAAACAGCTTGATTCTATGCGCGGCGCAGGCTATCACGCTGGCGAAAAGGCCCCCGAAACAGCCTTCATGCTCCAAGGCGCCCACCGGTGCATCTCCGTCGGCGAGCCCTTCCCACTACCGCACCCTCTTGTACACGCGCACCTCTACCTTCAGGCCCGCTTGGTTCGCCGGCACCTGCAAGCGCACGACGTCGTTCCAGTGTTTGCCGTCAAACTCGGGCTGGACGACCGCGCGCTCCACATGCGCGCCCTCTTGCGCCGTTCCCAGCGGGCTCACCTCGACGATGTATGCCCCCTTCACAGCCGAGGGCCGCAGCGGAAGACCGGTCCACACTCCAGGCTGCAGATCAATCTCGTATCTGGCAACGACCGGCATCTTGGGCGTGGCATAGACACGGATCTGTGCCTTCAGAGCCCCAAACCCCTCAGGCGTCATCACCCGCAACACGTCATTCCATTCGTCGCCATCGTACTCGGCTTGCACCAAGGCCCGGTCCACGTATGCCCCGTCAGACGAATCTTCCAGGGGTGTCACCTCCACAATGTAGCCGCGGTCCATCGACGCCGGGCCGACCACCCAGCCCATCCAGGCGCCGGCTTGCAACACTACTTCCTCCAGTTCCATAACCACCGGAAACTGGCACGTATTGTACACCCGCACGTTCGCGTTCAGCGCAGGCTGGTAGTCCGGGATCATCACCCGCAACACATCGTTCCACCCAAAGCCGTCATACTCGGGTTGCACCACGGCCCGCTCCACATGCGCCCCATCGACCGATGGCTCCAACGGCGTGACTTCCACCAGGTAGCCGCCACATTCGTACGAGGGCTGCATCACCCAGCCATGCCAGGCACCTGGCTCCAGGGTTACATCCATGTCGGCGATCAGCAGTGAATTGGGAAAAGACTCTGTGGCCAGGATCGGCACGGGCGCCAGCAAACCCGCCAGAAGCAGCACTCCAAGGACAGACAAAGCCTTTGCGTACTTCATCCCTACCTCCTTGCGCGCACCGGGATCACGCTCCCGTCATGCCACCATTCCACCCTGCTTCCATGTAGCATCGACGCGTTCAGAACTGATTTCTCACGCCTCCTTTCTCGCTTTCAGGTGCGTTGCTCTCCCGCCCCCCTTTACCGTGCTCAACGTGACCGTCTGGGGCTAGGCGGTGCCGTACTGATCATGCCATTGCCCATCATTCAGCCGCCGGCTCTGCGTTTGCTTGCCTGGCGCGACGGGCGCGGCCCCGCCAGCGGACCAGGCGCACGATCAGGAAAACCACCAGCCCAATGGCCGCCAGCCAGGGCAGGACGACGATGGCGAAAATGATCGAGAAGTCGCCAAAGCCCTTCAGGGCATCCAGCAGCGTTTCCACAGCGCGACGGGCCGTCTCGGCGGGACGCCACTGGTCGCTGACCGGCTGGCTCAGAATGTAGGGTTGCAGCTCGATCCAGATGCTGGACAGCGCCGCCGACTGTTCCAGATATTGCATACGGCCCCTGATCGACTCGATCTCGGCCTCGCGCTGGGTGAGCTGCTGCTCGGCTTCCAGGAGATCCTTGGTGGTCCGCGCCTCCTCAATGATCTTGAGCAGGCGCTGGCGGGCCGTTTCCAGGCTCTCCACTCGGGCTTCCAGATCGACATACTCCTCGGTGACATCCTGGGACGACTCGGTGCGGCTGTTCACGATCACGGCCATCTCTGCCAGGCGATCCATCGTCTCGCCAAAGCGCGCCGCCGGGATGCGGATGCTGATCGAGATGTAGGGCTGGCGCTCCTCCGTGCCGCCGTGCTCGTCGGCCGAGATCACAAAGGCGCCCCCTGCGGCCATACTCTGAACCATCCCCTCGATGGTCGCCCGCGCGCTACGCGTGTCTTCGACGGCCATTGAGAGGTTGCCGGTGCGGATGATCAGTCGCTCGGCCGCGTAGGCAGTAGTGTCCGCATCGTAGGCAGTTGACGCCCCAGACACTTCCACAGCCTTCTCCATGACCACCTCTTCCATCGCCGGCGCGGGGGCGAGACCCCACAGGCCTTCATCCTGTGCACTTTGGTACGCCCCCCCACATCCGGCGACGGATGCCAGCACCAAGCCGGCGACGATCAGCCAAACGAAAAGCAAGGTCTTTTTCATGGTCATACTCCTCCATCTGTGCTCGATCTTGAACTCGTTACCGCAATTATACAGACGTCAGAAGCAGGCGCAAAGTTCTACCGGCTTGCCGGCTGAAAGGAGCCCACGATGGCCCCGTACTCTTCCTCGGCCACGGGCGGGAGGGCAGCATAGAACTCGTAGCGGCGCTGCCCGTCGAAAAAGACGGTCGCCCGCAGCAACGTCTCCGAGCCATCCCCGCGCGAAAGGATGGCGTAGCGGTAGACGGTCAGATCGCCCTCCTGAGCCGTGGTCAGGGGCTCGGCCAGCGTGTTCTCGGCTTCGGTCGCGGCCAGCTTGCGGGCGATTTCGGATTCGAGCCAGCTCTCCAGTTCCGCCTGTGTCGTGGGTTGCGAGGCAAAGGTCACCGTCCTGCCCGTCGCCGTGTCCTGGACAAAGCCCGATTCCTCATCGAGCTGGTCCCAGTGCATGGGGTAGCGAAAGGACCAACCCTCCGGCGCCGTGTAGCGGTAGGTGCCGGCCATCTCGCCGTCGTAGACCCCCGCCTCGACAAAGTACCAGGTGCCATTCCACTTGGCGTGGAACAGCACGGCGTCGCCCAGGACCAGCGGATTGTGCATCGACGCCTCGCAGCACATGTTGTGGACCACATAGTCGTAGACGTTGGGCAACGTCTGCCCGCCGTACGAGATGCGCACCTTGCCCTCTTGCTCAAAGAAGTAGAAGGGCTGTCCGCGGATCAGGGTGAAGCCAAAGGCGGCGGCGTAGCCCAGCGCCTCGCCCAGATCCTGGCCGTCCATGATGAGATGATCGTCGACCTCCAACACCCAGTGCCCATCCCAGGTGGTGAAGGAACGCAGCGGCATGTACGCCCCCATGGCAACCGCCGTTCCGCTATAAATCGCTTGATCGCCGAGTTCCACCTGGTAGGTGAGGGTCGGGAAATCGGTGAAGGTGAGGCGCGCCAGGTCATCGCCCACGTAGCCCGGCGACAGCCAGTTGCTCTCCGGCGCATCATCCCAGGGCTCGACGCCGTCCGCCTGCACCAGGTACAGGTCCGCAGCCGGCGCCTTCTCGACCACAAGCAAAAAGTCGGTACCCGAGGCGTTCACCGAGACGGGCCACAGGTACGACAGCCCGGTCCGTATGGGCTTGTCCTTGCCCTCGCGAAACAGATCGTACAAGGCCTGGTTCCACTCGGCGTCAAAGCGCGCCTCCAGCCGGTAGCCAAAGGGCGCCAGCGCCGCGTTGGCCTGAGCCAGCCGCTGCTCGGCGGCCTGGACACGCAGCCCCTCGATCCGGGCCAGGATCTCCTCGCCGAGCCGGTCGTTATACTCAACGTGGCCCGGCCCGTCCACTTCGGCCTCGACGACGGCGCGCTCGTCCACGACGAGCATGGGGGACGGCGACTGCTCCTCCAACAGCACGTCCACACTGACCAGCCGGGCGCTCCAGGGACAGTACCGGCCGACGGTATCTACGAACTCGTCCACGTGCTCTTCCACGTAGGACGGCGTGCCGTCGCAGACCTCGATGGTCATTTCGGCCATCTCGATCTCTTCCGCATCGAGGTGCCAGCTCCAGGGCAGATTGTGGTCCGCCTCGCCCGGACCACGCACGATGCGGCCGTTGGGGATGTTGGCCAGGCTGTTGCCCGCCGCCAGATCCAGGATCTGCTGTATCGTCTGGGGATTGGTCACCCACACCTGGAACTGCTCTCCGGCGACGTCAAAGGTCGCCAGGACGCCGCCCTGCAGTTCCCCGGCCGGGGCCGGCTCGGCGGGCAACGCATTGTCCACCGCCAGCTCAAAGGCGCCGGTGATGCCGTTGGCATCCACCGTGTAGCTGCCCGCCGGCAGGCCGTACACGTCGAGCGAGATGGTCTCCTCAAAGGGCACGATGGCCTCGGTGCACATCGCGTCCACCGGGCGGACGGTAGTGATGGCGATTTGAAAGGCTTGTCCCGTGCGCTCCGTGCGGATCTCGTCGATCTCGGTGCAGCCGTCGGGCAAATAGCCGCGGGCCACCACGTTGACCTGCACCGGGAACGACTCCAGGATCAAGATGTCGATCGTCTCGACGACCGCCTCGCCGTGGAGCGTACCGCCGGAGGGGGTTTCCCCCACGGGCGGCCTTTCAGTTGGCTGGCCGCTGGAGGGTGTTTCCCCCACGGACGGTGTCTCAGTGGGCTGGGCGCCGCAGGCTGTTATCATGACTGCGGCGATCAGCAAGAGCACAAGTACCTGCCGGATAGACTGCTTCATCGTTTCTCCCTCAAGCTTCTATGGTATGCTACTATGGCGCCGGCGCCGGAGATGCCATTCCTTCCCGCGGGCGATCCTGACGGTCGCCCACGACGCAGCGTCAAGCAAGGCCGGCCGTTCATCCGGCTACATCCAAGACGCCGTCCACCGGGCATTTGTTCCTGATTGGGCCTCTCAGATCAAGAACATGGACCCGTATCCTGGGCCTGCCGGCACGAGGTAGCCAGCTCGACGAGAGAAGACACACCTCCGTGCACCGGGGCGCTATTTTGCGAGATGGTAAGGGACATCCACGATGGCCCGCTGATAGCCCTGGTGCCGGCGGCGGTAGAGAAGAGCGGCCTTGATCAGCCAGGCCGTTTGGTTGTGAAGCAGCGCGTGCCACCACCGGGCCGGGACAAACTCGGGCAGGATCACCGTAGCCATCTGGCCGTCGGCATGCTCTTCGTCGGTCTGGTCCAGGAAATCGAGCAGCGGTCCGACGATGGAGCGGTAGGGCGAGGGCAGGATCACCAACTGCACCTCAGGCCACCAGTGCTGCCACTTTTCGCGGATACGCTCGCCGCTACCCGGCTCCAGCTCGACGTAGACGGCGGTTACCTCCCGGGCGATCGACCGTGCATAGCCCACGGCATCGACTATGCCGCGATGGACGCCGGAGATAGGGATCACGGCGCGGAGGCAGGGGGTGGGTGGGCCGGGCAGCGGAAAGCCTTCCATCGATAACTGGCCAGCTACCTGGCGGTAATGAGCGCGGATGCGGAGAAAGAGAAAAACCAACGTAGGCAGCACCAGGGCGGTGATCCATGCACCCTGGGCGAATTTGCTGGTCCCGATGACAATGAGGGCGATGCCGGTGGCCAGGGCGCCCATGCCGTTGAGCGCCGCCTTCGGCCGCCAACCTTGCCCTTGCTCGCGCCGCCAGTGCAACACCATGCCGGTCTGGGACAGAGTGAAGGCCAGGAAGGCGCCTACCGCAAAGAGGGGCACCAGGGCATGGGTATCGCCGCCAAAGACGACGATCAAGACGCCGGCGGCTATAGACAGAAAGATGATCCCGTTGGCAAAGACCAGCCGGTCCCCCAGGCCGGTGAACTGGCGGGGCAGGAATCCGTCGGCCGACAGGACCGCCGCCAGACGGGGAAATCCGGCGTAGCTGGTGTTGGCTGCCACGGCCAGGATGAGCATCGTACTGAGCTGGATCAGCAGATAGGCCGGCCCGCTGCCGAGCAGCCGCCGCGCCAGGGCCGAGAGGATCGTCTCTTCGGACCCGGCGATCACGGCCAGCGCCTGGGTAAGGCCGATGCTGCCCACAAACAGCGCGCCCATCAACAGGGCCATGACGATGAGAGTTCGTTGGGCGTTGCGGGCCTGGGGATCCCGAAAGGCAGGCACGCCGTTGCTGATAGCCTCAATGCCGGTCAGCGCCGTGCAGCCGGCGGAAAAAGTGCGCAGTACCAGCAAGGCAGTCAGCGGCGCGACGGGGGGTGGGGCGACAGCCGCGAGCGAGCCCGGACCGTCTACCAACAGGCGGATGGCTCCGTAGACGAGCATGAGCAGGTAGGTGACCAGGAATAGATAGACGGGCACGGCCATCAGCGTCCCTGCCTCGCGCAGGCCGCGCAGGTTAAGCAGGGTGATGATGAGCAGTAAGAGCAGGGCGGCGGGCACGCGGTAATCCCACAAGGCAGGGAATGCCGAGGCCATGGCTTCTACCCCGGCTGTCAAACTCACCGCCGCCGTCAGCACATAGTCGATCAGCAGCGCCGCGGCGGCGATCAATCCTGGCAGGGTACCCAGGTTCTCGCGAGCGACCACATACGAGCCCCCGCCGGAGGGATAGCCGGCGATGGTCTGAAAGTAGGATAGCGCCACCAGGACCAGCAAGCCGGTAATGGCTAAACCGATGGGCCAGGCCAGGAGCAGCCCAGCGCTCCCGGCAACCAGAAGCCCCAGATAGATCTCCTGGTTGGCATAAGCGATGGATGACAGGGCGTCGGGCGAAAAGGCAGCCAGCGCCCGGACCTTGTTCAGGCGCTCGTGCGCCAACTGCTGGGTGGGCAGCGGAGGACCAATTAACAGGTGACGGAATCTATTCATTTTGGATGATTTTCACCGAAAAGTGGTATAGTCAAAACAAGCCTGGTCGTTGGCACGCCCAAGCTGGCGGCAGGCGCTAGCCGGTGGCCTGGGCTTGGGGATTCCGGCATCTCCTGCCCAGGCCATCGGATGCGCTGCAAGAAAGCTCAGCGGGACACCCACTTGACCGCGTCGAAGGCAATCATGCGCGACAGGTAGGGCTCGTAGGTGACATCCGCCAGCGAGACATAGTCGTTGCTGTTGCCCAGGAAGTTGTAGGTGCCCAGCGATACCCACTGGTTGCTGTAGGCCGATTGGTTCACGATGCGTAGGGTCAGGCCATCGCGGTGCGAAACCCAGTAGCGGGCCTTGGCCGTCGTCGAGTACTGGTGGGGGATGTAGACAAACACCTCGTAGCGGCCCGCCGTCAGCCCAGGATACCAACGCGCCCAGTTGTAATTGGGCCGGACGTAGTCGTTGTTCTTGGTCCACAGCAGATCCCCGTTGTACCCCTCCAACACACGGCGCCACGAGCTGGCATTGCCCCCCTTGACAAAGCCCGCATCGCCGTCGTCGACGATGACACCTCCTCCGGTACCATCGAACTTGGTCCACGACAGTTTGGCCGTTGCCGCGCCGGTGTTCTCATAGTACTCCATCTTGACCGGCACGGCGCCGCCCGGCAGGTAGATGTTGCCCGTGTAGGTATGCGCGGCCTGGTCCTTCCAGGTATCGATCAGCAGGTGGTTGTTCACCCACAGGCGGCCGCCGTCGTCCACGGTCATGCTGAACCGGTAGGATCCGGCTGCCAGTGCGAGATGTCGCGTCCAGCGCACCGAGAACCCGTCAGCGTTGATAGTACCCGGTTTCGGTGAGCCGCTGCCCCAGGCAAAGTTGATCTGTGCATCGTCACGGACCAGGGCCGCCGTGCCGGTGAGGGCCTTGTTGTTAAAGTATTCTCCGCGCCAGTTGGTGATCGTGGTGACCGGCGCCCAGGAGAGACGGGCCACGGCATCGCCGGTGTTCTCATAATACTCAACCACGACCAGGTGGTGCCCCGCGCTGAGAACCCTATCCACGGAAACCGTCTTGGCCGCATGGTCGTACCACTCGTTGATGATCGAGATGCCATCCACATAGACCCGGATACCATCGTCGCTGGTCGCCGTGAAGCGATAGGTGCCGGCGAGATCGAGGTAGCGGGTCCAACGGGCCGAGAAACCGTCGGTAAGGCCCGCCGGCCCTCCACTCCCCCAATTGTGGTCGAGGCTGGTCTCGGCCACCTGCGAGACGGGCGTTCCAGAAAGCCCCCGTGTTGTTCCAGTAGGATGCCTGCCAGGTGGGGTCCGAATCCCCGGGCGCGGGCCCCTGCGCCCAAACGGCGCTGCTGGACAGCAGCATAATGATCAGGCTAAACAAAACGATCCTTTTCTCCATTCTACACCTCCCTACCGCTGTTTCCAGTGGGCACAACCAATCCCACCCGCCGATCAGAACGGGCATCAGGGGCAGCGAGTTCCAATCCGCCCGAGCACCATCGCCTCAGAAATGGGCAATTCTGTCCTGGCCCAAGGGCGTGACTCGTGGTGGAAAGACGGCTGCCGCCGGCGGCGGCGCGCAGATAAGGATCGCAGGAACCCGGTTCAACGCACGCAGAGCTCAGTCCAGAAACAATTATCCCCTCCGCGTAGGGGCACAGGTCACAGCCGTCATTCCCCGCCTGCTTCCGGCCCGCATTCACCCCGGTAAAAGGCCCATTCGTCGCACTCGCTCCCGTCCGGAAAGATACACACGCCGGACTGGCTTCCGTCGGTAGCAGTGCGGATCTCATAGCGATACCCCTGTTCCTGGCAGTACTCGGCTGCGGGGTTGGGCAGGCCGGCGCCGTCCGTGGGAAGAGCTGTTGGGGCTTCGTCGGTCGGCAGCGTGTCGGCCGGCCCGCAACTTGCGATCAAGCTGCACAGGATCAAAACCAGGACTACGAACAGCCATCGTTGCTTCATCGTAACTCCCCTTTCTCTACTACCACCTCTCGTTCCTGCATAAAAGACGCATGGCGCCAACTTTTGTTCCAGCTTCAGCCCACGCCAGGGCGCGGCGTTGCCAATGGGTCGGTTGCGTCGGGGCTGCCTACGTTGGATCGGCAGCGACGAGCTGACGGATGGCCTGCAACAAGTCGGCGGCGCCGCCATGCTTCTCGAGGAATGCCACGGCACCCGATTCGCGCGCCCGTGCCCGGGTATCCTCGTCAGTATAGAGGGTCAGGACCACGATCGCCGCCGCAGGCGATACCTCGTGCAGCTTCTGGATGATGTTCGCGCTGCCGGTTCCCAACCTCGCGACATCCATAACGACCACATCGGGATTGAGGGTTTGGGACAGTACAAGGGCAGCCTCGGCACGGCCCGTCTCCCCGACAACAGTCATGTCCGACTCAATCCCCAGGCGCATTCGTAGTCCCCTGCGCACCTCGGCCTGTCCGTCGACTATCAAGACTCGAATCATGCCCAGTTTCCCTTCTGTGCCAGCGAGGCCGTGATTTTTGTCCTGTGCATACTGGTATTATAATCAAGGACGGGATCCCTTGCATCGGGCAAGGGACCGGTCTTGACTGGGACATTTGCCTTACGACCACAAGAGAGGAGGACGTATGGGCGTTCGTATCTTGGTCGTGGACGATCACGGCGTGGTCCGCCAGGGGCTGCGCATGTACCTGGCATTGGACCCCGGGCTGGAAGTGGTGGGCGAGGCAGCCAACGGCGCCGATGCACTGAGCATGGCCCACCAACTCGAGCCGGACGTCGTCCTCATGGACCTGTTGATGCCGGGCATGGACGGCATTGCCGCCACCGAAGCCATCCGGCGCGAGCTGCCCAATGTCGAGGTGATCGCCCTCACCAGCGTCCTGGAGGATAGGGCCGTCTATGGGGCGATGCGCGCCGGCGCCATCGGCTATCTGCTCAAGGACACCCAGGCCGACGAGTTGTGCCAGGCCATCAAGGCCGCGGCAGCCGGGCAAGTGCAGATGTCGCCGTCCGTCGCGGCGCGACTCCTGCGCGAGGTGCCCCCACCCCAGCAGCCTGAACCGCTCACAGAGCGGGAGACCGAGGTGCTCCGGCAACTGGCCCAGGGCAAATCCAACAGGGAGATTGCCACAGCCCTGGTCATCGCTGAAAAGACCGCCCGCACCCATGTGAGCAACATCCTAGCCAAGCTCGGCGTGACCAGCCGTACGCAGGCTGCCCTCCACGCCGTGCGCACCGGACTGGTGTCGCTGGAAACGGGGGAGTAGAGACGGCGGCCATGACAGAATGGGAGGCGCCATACCACAGCGTCTTTGCCTCCGTCAGGGATGGATTGCTCATCTTGGATCTGGACGGCAACACAGTCGACGTGAATCCGGCCGCCGCCCGGATGCACGGCTACACGGTCGAGGAGTTCCGCCGTCTGAAACCACGGCAGTTTGTCCACGCCGGCTCGCTGGCTCTCTTTGAGGAATTCTTCGAGGCGGTAAAAGCCGGTCGCGGGTTTTGCGGGCGCGCCCGGGACCTGCGCCGCGATGGCACCGCCTTTCCTGTTGAGGTGCAGGGCACAGGGTTCATCTACCGGGGGCAGCCCCACGCCCTGGCCGTGATACGGGACGTCACCAGAGAGGTAGAGGCCTACCAGCTACTGGAGCAACGGGTGGAGGAGTGCACCCAGGAGCTGTCCATGCTCCTCGACGTGTCGGCCAATATCGCCTCCACCCTGGACCTGCGGCGCCTGTTGCAGTTGGTGCTGGAGCAACTCCAGCAAGTCGTGGATTACGACGGGGCAAACGTGTTCATCCTGGAAGGGGACAGGCTGCGCAACGTTGCTCACCGCGGGCCGATCCCTGACGAGGCGCAGGCTCAGATGGTCCTCAATCGAGAGCAGGCAGGCGAGCTCTGGAAGCTGATGGAGGGGCGAGAGCCACTGATTATCGGTGACGTCCAAGAGGCGACGCAGTTGGCGCATGCCTTCCGGCAAGCCTTCGGCGAGGTCCTGAATCGGGAGATGCAATATGTGCGCACCTGGGTCGGCGTCCCGCTCATGGTTCAGGAGCGGCTCATTGGCTGGCTGAGTCTCCATCACAGCGAGCCCCGCGCCTATGCCCAGCATCATGCCGCCCTGGCCCAGACCATCGCCAACCTGGCAGCCACTGCCATCCAGAATGCCAGGCTGTACGGGCGGGCGCGGCGCTTGGCGGCGTTGGAGGAGCGACAGAGGCTGGCCCGGGAGCTACACGATTCGGTGTCGCAGGTGCTGTACGGCATCGGGCTGGGGGTGCGAACCGCCGGAGCGTTGCTGGATCGCGCTGCCGTCGCACCGGAGCTGAAATCCAGCCTGGCTGAGCCGCTGGACTACATACTCTCTCTGGCCGAAGCGGGATTGGCCGAGATGCGCGCCCTCATCTTTGAGCTGCGGCCCGATTCCCTGGAGCGAGAGGGACTGGTGGCTGCCCTGACCCGGCAGGCGGCGGCCCTGCGCGCCCGTCACGGATTGCAGGTCCACACCGAGTTCTGCGACGAGCCTACCCTATCCTTCGAGGCAAAAGAGGCCCTCTATCGCATCGCTCAGGAGTCGCTGAACAACACGGTCAAGCACGCCCTGGCAGAAAGGGTGCACATTCAACTCTGTACAGACGCCGGGGATATCGTGCTCGAGCTAGCAGATGATGGCGTGGGCTTTGATCCCCGGGCCGAGTATTCCGGTCACATGGGGCTGAACTCCATGCGCGAGCGGGCTACGCAGATAGGGGGCATCCTCGAGATCGCGAGCGAGGCGGGCCATGGAGCAACGGTCAGGGTGCGTATCCCCCCGCCCGACCGGCCCGGTGCAAATGCGCAGCTGCCCGGCCCGGCCCAAGGCCGGTAGAAAAGAAAAGGAGCCCCTCGCAGAGCTCCCCGGATGCCTCACAATCGCATCTATTTTGACTTTGCAGGTGCCTTCGGCTTGGCAGGCGCCGGCGGCGCCGGCGGTGTCTGCTTTGGTGCAGCAGGCGCCTTCTTCTTCGGCTTCTTGTCGCCCTTTGCAGGCTTGCTCTTTCCACCTTTACCAGATTGCTGTGGCATGAAAATCACCTCCTTCCCGGTGTCGAGTTCCAATTCAGACCTTCTACTGCCGGTTGCCGGGCGCCTGGAACAGGCTCAAAGCGCGTTCTCACCGGCTGCCTTTCCCAATCGACAGCATCGATAGTATAGTTCCTTTCGCCTGGGAGCGCATCGGCGGAATGTCCGATTCTCGACTGGGACAAATGTCCCACGGTTTTACGGGTGCTATCCCGCCCTGTTCGCCCCGGCCCCTCTCGCGGCGGGAAAGGGACGCACAGCGCGTGCCAGACGGCCGGCAAGCGATTGACACCCCCCAACGCCTGTGCTATACTCCACCACAGGACGCCGCAGAGATCGAAGGGGGATGCCGCCATGAGCCTGACCGGCCTCGTGCTCCAATTCGCATACCGCTTGCAGCGCCACCGCCGCTTTGGCAGGCCCCTGGCCTTCTGGCTGGGGCTGTTACTGCTGGTCGGCGCCGGCTGGGTGCTGTTCCGCTGGCGGCCCATTGGCTGGCAATCCGTTCTGCCCGCTGGCCTCTTTCTGGGCTACCTCGTCGTCCTCGCCTGGGCCGCTCGCACCGGCTACGTTCACTTCAAGCCCGGTCCGATCCCGGGAGATCCGCCCGGCCCGGCCGGCGACCCGCCCCCGCTGCGCCCCGAGGAGTTGA
>Ga0068714_10003202_pt1 | contig 19722 bp, 16 predicted proteins | sample MTBNYHSulfiMetaG_FD_62988 | JGI IMG/M metagenome (GOLD analysis project Ga0068714, IMG submission 62988) | Enrichment culture microbial communities from rom New York Harbor, USA that are MTBE-degrading - MTBE-NYH (New York Harbor Sulfidogenic)... | ecosystem: Environmental > Aquatic > Marine >... | reverse complement strand
AATTCGAAAGTTTATATCTCTAAGTTTACAGGCCAATCCAACGATTTAGATTTAAATGAAATAGTTTTAGTGGAAGAATCTTTTCAATTTACACCGGGTCAATATTTGAAGGCGGAAGTTGTAGTAAATGGCGCTTCAATTGAAACAAAATTAAATGATAATATTACCCTTAATGTTACAGATGATACTTACGCAAAAGGAAAAATCGGACTTGTTTCTAATGCTAAAGCCTGCTATAAATCGGTAGAAGTAAAAACTACAAAAACAGATAAAGTTTCATTTGAAATGGAAAAGCATAATTATGAGCAAATAGTTATGGAATTAAAAGCAAAAAATCCTAAAATGAAACTTTGGAAAAAAATTAGCACAAAAGGATTTGGTGTTGCCAGGAACCTTCGGTTTGGTGATCTCACAGGAAACGGGCATAAGGATATACTTATCGGGCAGATAGGTAGTTATGCTTTAAACAGTGTTATGGTTATGACCTTTGACGGAGAAATTCTCTGGCAGACAGGCAGGATAGACCCTTATAATGCTCATCTTACTTACGACGTTGGTTTTCAGATACACGACATAGACAATGATGGTAAAACTGAAGCTATTTATTGTATGGATTTTGAGATTATTGTGGCAGATGGGAAGACTGGAGAAATTAAATATAGAGCCCCTACTCCAATAATTGAAAACGATCATCCAAGATCTCTGGTAGACAATGATCATTTTCCAAAGGTATTAGGAGATTGTCTATTCTTTTTTGATGCTGAAGGGAAGGGGTATGATTCTAATATTCTTATTAAAGATCGCTATTGGAATTTCTGGGTAATGAACTCCAATTTAGAAATTTTATGGAAAGGAAGTTGTAATACCGGCCATTTCCCCTATGCTTATGATATAGATAATGATGGCAAAGATGAACTTGCCATTGGATATGCATTATATGATGATGATGGCACCCAGTTATGGGATCTTGACGGCCAAATTGCTGATCATCAAGATGGAGTGGCAATAGTAGATTTTGATGAAAATCCCCGGACAGAGCCTGTTATTATGTATGCTGCCAGTGATGCAGGCTATGTAAGATTGGATTTTAAAGGAAATATTCTGAAGCAATATTTTATTGGACATGTCCAAAATCCGGCAGTTGCCAATTTCAGATCAGATAAACCTGGTCTCGAAACAGTAACCATTAATTTCTGGAATAACCAGGGAATTATACATCTTTTTGATTCTGATGGAAATATCTATAAGGATTTTGAGCCATATCAATTTGGCAGTATGTGTTTACCTTTAAATTGGACTGGAGAAGAAGAGGAATATTTTGTTCTAAACCCGAATATACATGAAGGAGGCGTTTTTGATGGTTGGGGTAGGAAAGTTTTAGATTTTCCGGATGATGGTCATCCTGATATGGCGAATGCTGTTCTTGATTTAACAGGGGATTGCCGGGATGAAATTGTTGTCTGGGATCCAGACGAAATATGGATTTATACACAGGAAGACAATCCCAAAAACGGAAGGCTTTATAAACCTAAACGAAATCCCTTATATAATTATTCTAATTATCAATTAACAGTCTCTTTACCAGGATGGAATGATGATTAACAATTGCACTAATCTGAAAAAATGGGAAAAATGAAAAACAATACATTTAGTATTTATTACAGAATACTTAGATCCGTAAAAGAACTTGTGGTATTACCTGCTTTCTTAGTTTTAATATGTTTTCAAACTTTAGCTCAAGACATTCAAATAGCACGAACTATTAGCTTCAGGGATGATAGAGGCTTGGTAAAATTTTCGAATTTATCAAAAAAAATAGTGGATGATAAAATTACTGATGTAATAGTAATCAGCAAGGAGAATCATATTCATAATATGGATATCAATAATAAACCTTGTGCTACAGTTGAAGATGGCAGCAGGCTTATATTTGAGTGTTGGGATGCTCTTGAAGGTAAATCAAGGTATTATTTTGATAATAATATTGCTTATAATGATGAGAGAAGAAAAGGCACAGGGAATCCTGCTACCGGTCCGGTTTTTATAGAAGGTGCTTCACCGGGCGATGTTCTTGAAGTTGAAATTCATGATATCAGACTTTCACAAAATGGGTATATGCAAAATATTACTAAAAATCAATTCATTGAAAATACTGAAAGAGAATATGCTTACCTTGAAGTTGAAGTGGTTGATGGGCACATGATATATAACGGGAAGAAAATGCCCGTATACCCAATGGTGGGAGTGATGGGAACTGCTGGTTTTGTTGAAATGACTACGGGTGAAGTTTGGGATAACGGGGGGAATATGGATACCCGATTAGTAAAAAAGAATGCGAAGGTTTTATTACCTGTTTTTGTTGAAGGAGCCTTGCTTGCTATGGGAGATTGTCACGCTACCCAGGGTGATGGAGAGGTTTGGGGGAAAGGTGTTGAAATCGGGGCTGATGTTGAGGTAACAGTAAGGGTACGGAAAGATATAAAGATTCAGAGACCTGTGATTATAAATCCTGACAGGATTGCAACAATTGCTTCGGATCCCGATATTCTTAAAGCAAAAGATATGGCAATAAGTGACATGGGCAGATATTTAGTAATTGTGTACGGGTTTAGTTCAGTTGATGCCAGTGCTTTAATAGGTTTTTATGGCGATTTGCGATTTGGTCAGGTTGTAAATCCGCAAAAAACAGTAAGAATGGAAATTAAAAAGGAATATATTGACCTATTTAAGGAATGAAATTACATATGGTCATTTGTATGCATTAGGTATTAAAGGTGCAATCCTGATAATAGTTGCCCAAAATCAGAATAACAGGTTAAGTTAAATTTTAATTTTTGTTGTCATGAAATCAGAAAATTGAGTTCATTTACTTTGGCAACATGAACTCCGGTTGAACTGAACACTTTGCAGAGTTTAATACAACCTTTTCTTTATAATGTGCTTTTACGAATCCCTGATGATAACGCTCGGTAACTACTTTGACCGGCAGAAATATTTTATTGGTCAATTAAGTTCTCTGACAGGGAAAACAATATTAGCCAGGAATGTTACCTGATTAAAAACGGGAATGAGTTTGCAATCCTCCAGTTTAAATCTTTTCAACATGATTTGGTTGTATCCATCAAATTATAAATCATAACTTAAATTAATTATAATAAAAATTATTGTTTTTAATAAATAGTTACGTAACTTTATGTGATAAAGAGGAGTAAGGTGTTATAGAGCAAAAGCAGATCCTTGGTTTGGATGATATCCAAACAAAATAAAGAGTTCCATGGCACAATCAAAACGAAAAGCTGATATAATTCATCGTTGTTCAAATCAAAAAATTTATTAAAGTAAAATAAACAATCAGTGGGCTTTTAATGCCCGCGATGTATTTACATAATAATTAATTATCAACCGCTATGAAAAAGATTTTGTTATTCTCAATCTTGCTCGTTTTATTCACCAGTTGTGTGAAAGATGAATTTAATGAACCTATTTTAGCTGCAGACAGTAAAGACCTTGTGAAATCTTCATCCATTGTGATTAATGTTCCTGAAGATTATACTACTATCCAGGAGGCTGTTAACAATGCACAAGATGGAACTGTTATTTATGCTTCCGGGACTTTTTACGAATATATCAGAATTGAAAACCTGGATGGAATTAGGTTGATTTGCAAAGAGGCAGTCTTAAAACTTCCGGATCTTGGATATTACAGCCGAATGGTTAAAATTATTAACTGTGACAACTTTGAAGTTTCCGGATTTACTTTTGATTGCGATTATGGCCAATTATCTTATATAGATCCATCTTTAAACAACATTCTTTCAGGGATAGTCACTTTAAATTCATCCGGGAAAATTTGTAATAACCATTTTAAAAATTTTCTACGCTAGTCTAATGCCTGATGCCGGTTTTTGTGTATTAGAACTTCAAAATGATGAAGTAAAAAGAGAAATATCCATTTGTAATAATAAAATTAAAAACTTTAATTTTTATGGAATTGCTTCATGGGGAAACAGTTTTCTCATAATAGATAAGAATGAAATAATTTGTTCCGAGATTAATAAATACACCAAATCAAGTTGCATAAATCCAATGGGGGGTAATGCTATAATTACAAATAATACCATTTATGGATGCCCTAATCCGGCCGATGTCCATGAACCATTTGGTGATATTTGGTGGAGTATGATTGGTCTGGATATTAATGATACAAAAAATGTTCTTATATTAAAAAACATCATTAAAAACTGTAATCCGGCAATTGGCTTTGCTAATTGGTTTCAGGAAGACGAGCTCAACTCCATAAAGGTCATCAATAACGAATTCATTAACAATACGTTGAATTTTACTTTTTATAATTGCACTGAGGCTGATATAATCTGGGGAAGAAACACTCTGAATTGATCATTGTAATTTATAATAACATAACTGTCAAGCTATCAATATAAAAAAGGTACTCCTTTTAGGGTTACCTTAATGTTGTATTTTATATAGGGTTAATATGATGCCACCAGACTGAAAAAATTATGCAGGGATTGATATTCTTTATAATACTTACAGAAGCCAACTTTATTTATTTATATGGGGATAATTATCAGGATTGGATTTTATATAATTAAAATAAAAGATTTTTAAATTGTCATATAGTATATCCCTACCTCATTCTTGAGAGCTCGTAAGTGTTTTAATCATTTTCATGGGGGATTTTACAATCTTGTCCGTTTCTTTACTAAATTTTCACTTATAAAAAAGAGAAAACTTTCAGTCACTTATAAAATTTCCGGCCGGTTGGGATTCCGGATTACTCAGGATCGGATCTACAGCAGCTTGTTGAACGAACCCTTCTATACAGCTCGAAGTCATATATTATCACGGGTGCATTGGAAATGTGTGTTGAACTACGCTTTTAAATGTCACGGACTCGCTGGTAACCTCCTTCCACTCCGTCTTTCGACATTACGATCTGCCAGCATTGATTCCGTCTTGCCCTGAATGAACCGGCGCTGGATAGCAGAAAATACTTCCACATTCTGAAAAAACGGTCTGAATAGTTATCTTTTATTTTTTCCCGGTTTGTAACAAAGTTTTTGTACCAGGCCATCAGCGTCCTGTCATAGTCAGCTCCGATATTGTGCAAGTCTTCGATGACAAAAAATTTTTCTAATTTTTTATAGTTATTTTTCATAGTAAAATACTCCTTTCTGCACTGAGTTATTTACGTTTATTAAAGTTAATGAAAATTAGCGGTTTCTGAGTTAAAAAGGTGTAAATTGATTAGATTCAAATGATTGTCTGCATAAGAGGGAATTCATAGATGCACGATATCTTATTTTTGTTATTAATTAAATACACCAAAAATGATTTTAAATGATTCTGTAGTAAATATTACCCAAATAAATGCTTATTTTAATCATCTGTATTTACTGGTAATATTTGTTTTATTTTCTGGTTGTCCCTGGGGAAAGGAAGGGGAGGACACCGGGAATAACCTTGGACTCCTGGTCAGAAGGGCAGCAAGGATTTACAGCAGCGACGGGTATCAATCTATACGGGAAGATACATTTGAGGTAAGAATTCAAACCAGCCGGTATTAATGGTAAAACCGGGCAGGTAATATTTACAATGAAAATTAAATTTTATATAATTATTTTTTGTTTCCTGGTAACTGAAATTCCATTATCAGGACAGAGTTTTACTGAGGGAGACAATGACGCAAGGTTATTCGGGATCCATGAAATAACCCTGACGGGTATTAACCTGCCCCCTGAGGCACAAAGGTATTCGAAGTATCCATGTGTCAGGTTCTTGAATGACGGAAGAACTGTAAATGTTAAAGCCTTCTACGATGGTAATGGTAACGGCGAGGAGGGATCTTTATGGAAAGCAAGGCTATATGTCACTAAAACAGGCATCTGGTCTTGGTCGGTAACAGATAACGGCGGTATCGAATTATTGCGTCCCGTAAAAGGAAGCTTTTGCTCTTTTGATACAAATTTTTCATTGAAGGGAAAATTAAGAAGGCACCTACATAATCCCAACCGATGGGCAACAGAAAGAGAACCGGAAACTGCATTCGTTATTCTTGGCGACACTCATTATACCCTGATGGACAAAATATGGACAAAAGAGGGTGATCCTGATAAAGGGGGAGCCGGCGACTGGGATGCTGTTATTGATGATTCACATGAAAAAGGAGTTACCCTTATCAGGGCAGGAGCTTTTGGAGGGTACAGCGGATGGAACGGAACACAGACAGTGGGGTCCAAAAATTATCCCAGGCCAAACTGGCCTTGGGCTGACCAGGATGCAGAGGGGAATAAGGATGTGTATGATCTGTTGCAGCTGGCAGAAACCGATAAGCGTCTGAAATATTCTTTCGATAAATATGAGGATCTGTATTTCGAACTCATCATCTCCCCGAAAGTAAAGATGTGGGGGTCATATTGGAATCATAATACTTACGGTTGTTCTGTCGGCCAGGTGGAAAATTTCAGGAAGTATATGACAGCCAGGTTCAGTGCCTGGCCTAATGTTATTTTTCAGTTAGTATATGATATTGATTTTGAAGAAGCCGGAGGCGGATGCGGGGCTGATCCGCGTGGTTATGGCGAGGCTAACTATGCATTTGCCCAAAACTGGCTTGAATGGCTGAATAAAAATGATCCTTTTAATACTATGCGTTGCATAGGTAACGGAAACGATTATGATGATCCGTTCCCGGCGGCTTACTATAATACAGAAGATCCCGCCCCGACTTATTTACATGATGAGGCCATCGGCGACATAAGCGGTAAAACGGCAGAAAAGTATTATGGAATAAATAAAATTCCCATATTTCATGGCGAAGATACCTACGAGGTGGATGTCTTCTGGGGTGCCGGAACCGATCCTTCAGAAAATGATCCGGAATATTATTACAGGCGCCTTTTCTGGACAGACCTGCTGAGCGGTGCATACCCTTGCTACGGTGGAGGATACAAGGCAATTATACCCTATAATAAGGCCTATGACAAGGTAAACTACTTTTCGGAACAAGGTGTATTCAAAATTAAACTACGGGGACTGGATGATATAATCCATATAAAGAACTTTTTTCAGGACAACAAGCTGGATCTGGCCGGTTTTCATCCGGCAGATTCTCTTGCAATCAACGGACCGCCCGATCCGGTCCACATCCAGGTGGCACATAATAAGGAAAAAGATGAATTTATAATTTACCATCCCAACGCAAATGCCGGCGAGACCAGTTTTGATCCGAACAACCTGTGTGATGAATACAGTGAAGAGCTTGCATCTGTTTTTTCATGCTCTGTCGATAATAATTCTATACCTGCTGTCACAATTAATCTGCACAATGACCAAACGTACATCCCGGTCTGGTTTGATCCTTCAACCGGAAAATATTTTCATGTAAATGAGATTGTTGGAACCGGCAGCGACTATTCATTTATTGCGCCGCAATCCTTTAAGGGCAGGGATGCCGTTCTGTATATAAGAAAGAAACCTGCCGGCAGCGATGTTGTTATAATCGGACACAGGGGAGGACGTGACTGGGCGCCTGAAAACACGATTGCTGCTTTTAAAAAGTGTGCGGATAACAATATTGACTGGGAAACAGATCTCAATTTAACAGCTGATGGAGAAATAATACTCATGCATGACATGACTCTTGACAGAACAACTAATGCAGAGGAGGTTTTTGGCAGTTTAAATATTCCGGTTAACAGCAAGACCCTGGAAGAGATAAAAATGTTAGATGCCGGCAGTCATTATGGCAGCGAATATGCCGGCGAGAAAGTCCCGACCCTGGATGAGTTCCTGGATTTTTTTATTGCACGTGCCCCGGAGAATTCAGTTATCTCCATGGATACAAAACTTGACAGGCTCTCCCCGGGCCCGGCTGTATATCAAAAAATAATCGATAAGATTGCTTCGCGTAACCTTTTCAACAGGGTTTATATTGAAGTATTTTCAATAGAAGCTGTAAATAAGACAAGGTCACTTCCCCTCGGGGATAAGCTGAAATATGCAATTTGGGTTAACAGGGATACGACATTGCTGAAAGATGCCATTTCCAGCGGTTACTTTTCAAGGATACATGCATCAAATATACTGGCCGGTAAAGCCGATAAGGTTCATGAAGGAGGGGTGCCTTTTATTTCAGCACATCCCGTGGAGAAGAGCAGTGAATGGGATCTTGTCAAAAATTATAACATAAACGGGGTCTCAACTGACAGACCGGATGTCGCATTATTTATAATTAGACAGGAAATCCCGGAATGTCGAATTAAAGAACCCGCAGATAAATCTGTTTTTAAAGAGGGTGCCGGTGCTAATATTATTGTTGGTGTTGATGACACGGACTCAAGTGTCACTAAAGTTGAATTCTACATAAATGATAAACTGACAGGTAGTGATTCCACACCTCCATATTCATACTGGTGGTCCGAAATGAAAACAGGGTGCTATTCTCTGTCTGGCAAAGTGTTTGATAATGGTTTGAATAAAAAGGCTGAACCTGTTATAGTACATGTTGAATAATATATTTTCAAAGTCTGATTGCTTGATTATTTGAATGATTCAGATCTTTATATCCATCAATTCATCATCTTCGGCTTCACCTGTAAATGGCTCAACTCCTATGACCCGGCATCTTACATGAGATTTTTCATCCCAAATTTCAGGAGAATCATCAATTATGATGATATCATCATATAAATCAAAATAATAATCAGGAACTGACTTTACATATTCGTTATTTATAAATAAACAATCTTCACGACTGAATAATTCAACAGGTTTTATTTGAAGATGGTCACACACTTTTTCAGCATAATCTTTTATAGCGGTTGTTATTACTATCACACCGGCGATTGTGTGACATTTCCGGACAAATTCTATGGCATAAGGTCTTTCGTAAATGGTCAGGTAATCGGAATATTTGAAAAGAATTTTTGCCGGCAGCCTGGCATATGATGCGTAAATCAGTGTTTTATCCAGATCAAGAATAATCAATTTTTTCATCATTCTTTATAGAGATATCAATTAAGTCCGGATTTACTTAAATATACAATTTACACTAAAAAAATGTACCGGCAAAAAATAACTTGTTGTATTTGTGATTTATAGAAATATCAATCCTGCCTTAATGAAGGCATTGGAACCGGAATATCAAAAACAATTGAACCTTTTCCAACACCTTCTGTGCAGTTAGTTGCACATACTTTTGTTGTTGACGGGCATTCAGCAGCCCAGAACATATAGCCAAGCATTCCGTGAGTAGTACCAGCACCATTTGGCAAAATTTTGGCCACGTACTCACTTGTGGCATATTGTAAAGAGGAATAAAAATCAGTGCATTCAGGTATTTGCTTGCGGTCGTTCAGATATAAAGCACCTGTAAATTTGCATGGGGCAAGTGGTGGAATAGGCGGAGCATATTGTGGTTTCCCGTCAATATGTTCATCCCAGTTACTAATCGCATCCGATAAAGAAGGTTGACGGGCAGGTACCATGGCATTAGCATAATCTAAAACCGGATAATCTGTTTTCAGCCAGTCAGTAGTTGCTTTTCTGCAGATATCAATCAACCAGCGATCTCCCGCAGCAAGGTCAATGGTTAAACGTGCTACATGATTTTGTCCTGTTGGATCATAAGGGAAAACACCCCTGTATGCATCAATAAAATTTTGTAGCCCAACTAAATCAGGATTTCTATTTTCTTCGTAATCAATTTCAATTCCTACTTCAAGTTCGCCGGCTACCAATGCAGCATTTAATCCAAGTTTTGAAGCATCAGCAGCTAAAGCAGAATTCCAATCATCTGTGTAAGTAATTCCCCCAATGGAAAGCATTACTCTTATTCCTGCATTTTTAAAATAATCAACTACATCTTGCGTCATACCTGCAGGAATTCCGGCAAGAGGATTTTCGACTGTTGTTTTGGTGAGTAAATCCAAAGGATTCACAAAGCTTAATACCACTAAATTTACTGACGGAGTTTCATCTCCCCGGTTAATAATCCAGCTATTATTCAAATCAAAATCAATCATATCTCTCACAGAACCCCAGGTACAATAGTCATTTCCGGCATGCCATAAACCATATACCTGTATTTGTGCAGGTACATTGGATAAAATATAGTCAGGTTCTTTAACCGGGTTAGCTTTGCCTTTTTTAAGGTTGTTGACTAATGATACATCTTCGGGTGGCAACTCATTCTTGTTGCAACTGATGGTGGCCGTTAAGACGGCAATAATTACAAGTAAAGAAGTCCTTTGTAGTTTCATGGCATAATTGTATGGATGTTTTGTTCAAAATTACCACAAAAAAGGAATATATCCTATGTTTAAGCGAGTTATGTGAATGTGTCTAACATAAAATAATTCTATTAAAATTCACTGGTTCAATCTAAAAAATGCTTAACTTTTATCCTGATTAATTTCATTTATACCTTAAACTAATTATTAAAGAAAGGGAATTACTATGATCTATTGGTATTTATTAATTCTTGTTTTAGTATTATTTTTTACAGGGATCAGAATTGTCAGGCCGACTCACAGAGGATTAATAGAGAGGCTTGGGAAGTACTATAAATTTGCCAATCCGGGATTCCACTGGATCATTCCGGTTATCGACAAAATGTATAAAGTGAATGTAACTGAGCAGATGGTAGATGCTGAACCTCAGGAGATTATTACAAACGATAATCTTAATGCAAGAGTCGACGCCCAGGTTTATTTCAGGGTGAAGGCAGAAGAGGAAGATGTAAAAGGATCTATCTACAATGTCAATGATTTTAGAAATCAAATTGTTAATCTTGCACGAACTACACTGCGTAATATTATTGGTACACTTACGCTTAAATCCGCCAACAGCGAACGCGGAAAGATTAATGCGGAGCTATACAAGACACTGCACAATGAAACTCAAAACTGGGGTATTGAAATTGTCCGGACTGAATTGAAAGAAATTGATCCTCCCAAAGATGTGCAGGACACCATGAATAAAGTAGTTAAGGCTGAAAATGAAAAAATTGCGGCTATAGATTTCGCAACGGCTGCAGAGACTGTCGCTGATGGCACTAAACGTGCCAAGATTAAAGAAGCCGAAGGTATAAAGCAGTCAAAAATATTAAACGCAGAAGGTGAAGCTGAAGCAATAAGACTGGTAAATGAGGCGGCTGATAAATACTTCATTGGAAATGCCCAGATATTGCGCAAACTTGAAGCTCTGGAAACCTCCCTGCAGCAAAATGCCAAAATAGTGATACCAACAGGTAGCGAACTGGTGAATATTATAGGCGAAATGGCGGGTATAATTCCCCTTGAAAAAAAGAATGCAAAGGGAGTATAAATAGGATTTATCCCCTTGTTTATCGTATATTTGGTAACAAATCAACATTTTGGAGGTAAGTTGGTTGTACAATATTTTGGAATTATAATTTACAATATACCTTGATCATATGAATAGGAGCAAAAAACCGGGGTTTCTAAAAATGATAAGGGCCCCTTTTCTTTCTTCGATTATGGCACCCCTGTTTGCCGGTATTTTGCTCAGCTACAGTATAAACGGTAGTTTAAATATAGCAGGGGCATTGCTGGTTGTTATTATTGGATTTGGATTGCACATTGCAACAAACGTTTATAACGACATATATGATACTATACAGGGAACCGACAAAGTAAATGTTCACCGCAATGAATCTAGCGGGGGATCGGGAGTTTTGCAGGATTTCCCGGAAATGATGCCTAAAATGTTCTTTTTGGCACGTTCAAGCCTGGTGGTTGCTTTGGCTGGTACGGTTGCTCTTACTTTTTTTATTGACAAACAGTTGTGGCCTTTATTGTGGGGGCTATATCTGTTATCAGCCTTTTTCAGCAAGTATTATACTGCGCCACCTGTGAAACTGGCATACCGGGGGTTAGGAGAGGTTTCTGTATGGTTTGCATTTGGCCCGATGGCTATATTAATTGCTGCAGTAAGCCAGAATATAGATTTTCATAAGCAGGTTTTATTGTTGATGCCGGCTACAGGCTTAAGTACGTTATCCATTTTACTGGCTGGCCAGCTCATTGATCTGGATGCTGATCGTAAAGGCGGAAAACACGGTGTTGCATCCAGGCTGGGAACAAAAGCTACATCCTATATATACCTTTTTGTACAGCTTGCCATTATTTTAAATGTGGTGTTATTGTTTTTTTGTTTTCCCGGGAAATCATGGCCGTTGCTGCTTAGCCTAAGTCCTTACGTTTTGTTTTTTCCAAAGGCAGCATCCATTGTTTTAAAATTCCATAACAACGAAGACAAATTAAAAGAAGGAGCAAAACTGACGGTATTCACGCACATTGTTTTTTCATTATTCTTAATTGTGGGATTGATACTTTATATCGTTTTGTCTGACTGAAACGAGCATCATTTTGTTAATCATTAAAATCACAAAATAGAATGATTAAAAAGATTATGCGAGAACGAAGAGGTTCTTCCGATTAAAATCGGGATTCTGAAATTTTTAATTAATTTATTTACAAGCAATTATAAAATTTTAGGCGAAGTGAAAAATGTAAATTCACCATTTACCACAATATTATAAAAAACAGTGATGCCGAAAGTGAACCCAAAATATTCACCAGGTCATTGGGAGTGAGTTTTTCAACCGCATATATGTTTTTGTTGCTGAAATAGGGCTTTTTCAGTAAAACTGGCTCTAAATGTGCACCAAGCAATGAATCGATAAACGATGCAAAAAATCCTGAAAGGGTAATTAAAAAGAGAATCCTTATACTTATTTGATTAGGAAACAGGTAGTATGTAATAATGGCGATGCTGAATGAACCCATTAAAGCCGCCAGGCTGCCCGCAACTGATATTCCTCCGGAAATGCCGGCTTTCCCGGTCCTGAAATCGGCGAGTGAAAGGCATTTCCTGTTGAAAACCGGACCAATCTCGCTGGCCCATGTATCGGCAGTAACAGCTGACACTGTAGAGGTAAACAGAAAAATAAAAAGAGGATTTTTAGTAAGCAGAAAAGCTGCTGAAAAAGCAATGGCTGGCATGCTATTGGCAATCACCTGCCAACTGTTTCGCGGGTGAGAACCGGCAACTGTTTTTTTATTCACCGATGCGTTGATTTTTGTAAAAAAAACAGAGCTTAAAAAGAAAAATATTACCGGTATTGCCCATGGAAAAGCCAAAAAGCCGAAAAGGAAAATCCCAAGCAGATAAGCATTCAGGCTTCCGGCCCGGCTCAGCAATCTAAAGCGGTAGAGCATATAACTTCCGGCAGCAAGTGCAATTATGGTAATGTTTAAAAATGCAAATTTATCAGGTGAATTAAATTCTGTTGCATTGAAAATTAAGGCTATGCCGAGTGGAATGCTGAAATTATCGGATCCCCGGAATGAAATGATTTCAAAATTAACAGATGCCACTATAAAAAAAATGAGATAAGCTGTATTGTTGTATATTTTATCAGGGAGAAACAGGTAAAATATGAGCCAGGCTGTAAGGGCAAATCCAAGCAGGCCAAAAAGGCTCTTTTTTTCGCCGGCAGCCCTGAAATAAATATTATTGCGGGTAATTCGCCCTGCAATATTGGCTACTGTATCTGAGACAGTCAGTAATAATAGCACAATTCTAAAGTAATTAAGCGGGAGGTTATATAAAATCAGGTAAGCCGATAAAATTCCAAGCGGGTAAAAAAGTGTACCATAACTATTATAGGTGGTTTTATGAATAAAATTAAATTTTTTAAACGGAAAAGTTGCAAAAGCAAATAACGAACCACCGGAAATGATCCATAAAAGTGTGCTTTTACCTGTGAGCCAGGTAAGCAAAAGAATGATAATTCCTGTAAAAAAATGAATCAGTTTTCGGGAAATTTTGCCATTGTTTAGCATAAAGGAATATATTAATTCTTTATAGAGTGAATAAAAATTATTGATGTTAGTTACTTGTCTTCAAGTAGTTATAAAAATCGACATTTAATTGCCGGTTTTTGGCTGTTGAAAAATACAAAGAAAAAATAAAAAGTCAATCAGGAATTATAAAACATTCATTACTGTGATGACCGAACCGGGCAAATGGATAGTGGAGACCTGTATAAAGAATAGTATGAATCCGTTTAGGTGGCTACATAAAATGTCCGAAGTGATCCCGGAATATAACTTCAGCACGCTGGTTGAATGATTGCAGCAGAACCTGTAACTTTAATATCAGAAGGATCGGCATCCTCCGTAATAAATTCTATATGTTAATCTAAAGGCATACTTGGCAGGACGGATAATATACCTTAAATTGTACAAAAAAAAAGCAGACCAAAAAGAATTGGATGAGAAAGTTACTTCATATGTTTACTTTTCCTTTTCTGCTCTTTCTGTCTTTCAGATCAGTTTCACAAGAGGGTTTTAGTCTGGCTTACCAATACGGAGATATTGTTATCCATACTAAATTGATTAAACCGCTGGCAGTTGGTCCGGTAAAAGGATTTTCCATAAGCTACACATTACCTTACAGTTGTGGTGAAGCATGGCGGAAGTTCTTTAATTATCCCAATTACGGCATTAGTTATCATTTCAAATCATATGGAAATCCTAACGTACTTGGAGATTCACATTCATTGACTTCTTTTTTACAAATATCTTTTTTGTCCAAACAGAAATTTTTTGATATTGGTTTTGTCGAATACACCGGAATCGGATATTTCCGGAAAAAATATGACCCTGTCAGCAATCCGACAAACCATGCGATCAGCTCAAATATGAATATTTATGCTGATGTAAGGATTTACTCAAGGATACGGGTGAAACCAATTTATATGGAATACTCTTTCGGCTTGAACCATGTCTCAAACGGACTGATTAAGGCTCCGAACCTTGGAATAAATTCCATGAGCAACAGCATTGCTCTGGGGTATGAACTGGAGGAACAGGTGGATCACAGTAAAATGACTATGAATAAAGAAACATTCAGGCACAACCATGAATTGTGGACATTTGCGTCATCCGGGAAAAAAGCAGTATTTGGGGAAGGACAAAGAAGGTATTATCCTTTAAATGTCTCCCTTAACTACTCGTATGGCCTGACAATCATAAATAAAATGGGTATTGGAGTAGATTTTATAAATGATCCATCATTAACCGGCTATGCAAAATTAACTTACAACTATGAGGGGAAACCTTCTCTTAATTTTCGATACGGGATTAATTTGCATAATGAGTTTATTTTCGGGAAAACCGGATTTTATTCATGTTATGGTTTTTATCCCGGAAAATCGGAATATTACATATCTCAAATGTATTATAAAGTCGGTTTGAAATATTATTTGAAGAATATTTTTGGAGTTATCTTTTTAAGAGCTGTTCCTTTATTCCGTGCCGATGTTGTTGAATTGGGAATCGGATACCGGATCCGGACAAAATAAAAAAATTACTGCAGTTTTTTGTATTTAAACCGTTTGGGTGTTGCATCTCCCATCCGTTTCTTCCGGTGTTCTTCATATTCAGTAAACGAACCTTCAAAAAAGCAGACCTGCGATTCGCCTTCGAATGCCAGAATATGGGTGGCAATGCGGTCAAGAAACCAGCGGTCATGGGAAATTACCACCGCACAACCTGCATAATTTTCCAAACCCTCTTCCAATGCACGCAAGGTATTTATGTCAATGTCGTTAGTTGGCTCGTCGAGGAGTAATACATTACCTTCAGATTTCAGAGCGAGTGCCAGGTGAAGCCGGTTGCGTTCACCACCGGATAATACACCGCATTTTTTCTCCTGATCGGCACCTGTAAAGTTGAACCGTGCCACATAAGCCCGTGCATTTACCTGCCTGTTGCCCAGCATAATAGTATCTGTATCGTTTGAAATGACCTGAAATACAGTTTTTTGCGGATCTATTGCCTGATGGGTCTGGTCAACATAGCTGATTTTTACTGTTTCACCAATTTCAATATTTCCTGAATCGGGTTCCAGCATGTTCATGATTAATTTGAATAAGGTAGTTTTCCCTGATCCGTTTGGTCCAATGATTCCAATGATTCCGGCGCGTGGAAGTGTAAAGCTCAGATCTTCAAAAAGGAGCCGATCGCCAAACCTTTTGGAAACGCCTTCCATCTCAATTACTTTTTCTCCCAATCGCGGGCCGTCAGGAATAAAGATTTCGAGTTTTTCATCCTTTTCTTTGACATCTTCATTTAACATTTTATCGTAGGCGCTCAAACGGGCTTTTGACTTAGCCCGGCGTGCTTTTGGTGTCATGCGCATCCATTCCAGTTCCCGCTCAAGGGTTTTGCGCCGTTTTTGACTGCCTTTTTCTTCCAGTCCCAATCGCCGGGCTTTTTGCGTCAGCCACGAACTGTAATTCCCCTTCCACGGAATGCCCTGTCCGCGGTCGAGTTCCAGTATCCAACCAGCCACATTATCGAGGAAATAGCGATCGTGGGTGATGCAAATTACGGTGCCTTTATATTGGGCAAGATGCATTTCAAGCCACTGGATACTTTCTGCATCCAGGTGGTTAGTGGGTTCGTCGAGCAACAGCACATCAGGTTCCCTTAGTAAAAGCCGGCATAATGCCACACGGCGACGCTCTCCGCCGGAAAGTTCTTTTACCGGCTGGTTATCGGGAGGACATTGCAGTGCATCCATGGCACGTTCCAGGCGGCTGTCGAGGTTCCAGGCATCCATCTGGTCAATTTTCTCCTGCAGTCTGACCTGTTCAGCCATCAGCCGGTCCATCTCGTCCGGATTTTCATATACGTCAGGTAGTCCGAATTTATGGTTAATTTCTTCGTAAGCGTTCATCACATCCACAACTTCCTGTACCCCTTCTTTAACCACTTCAATTACGGTTTTTGATTCATCAAGGTGAGGTTCCTGTTCCAGCAAACCTACAGAATAGCCTGGTGCAAACACCAGTTCTCCGCTAAAGTTTTTGTCAATTCCGGCAATAATGTGAAGCAGGGTAGACTTCCCTGATCCGTTCAGCCCGATTATACCAATTTTAGCGCCCAGAAAAAAAGATATAGAAATATCTTTGATGATAGTTTTGTTGGGTGGGTATGTTTTACTCACCTTATACATTGAAAAGATGATCTTTTTGTCGTCGTTCATTATTTTGTTTTTTATCTATAACTGTCCACAATCTGTCAAAACCGCAGGGAATAAAAATTGACACATAATATGAGGTGTAATTTTATACAAAATTGAAATAAGTTTACAATTATTTGCGTGGATTTTCTGTAAAAAGTAATTTTGAGAAATAATCGAAATCACTTTTTGATAAACTTAAATGAATTAGTAAAATGAAATTTTTTTTATATACGTTCAATAAAAAGATATTAACCTTAAACTATTAATCATGATTGTTACAACAACTGAAAGTATCCCGAACAGGGAAATTGTTGAAATTCTTGGAATCGCCAGAGGAAGCACAATAAGGGCAAGGAATGTTGGCAGGGATATTATGGCAGGATTAAAAAACATTGTCGGCGGGGAAATTGAAGAGTACACAAAACTGCAGGCAGAATCCAGAGAACAAGCCATTCAAAGAATGATTAAAGATGCTGAAAGCTTAGGAGCAGATGCAATCATTAATGTCAGACTCACAACTTCTGTGGTTATGCAGAGAGCTGCCGAGATACTTGCTTATGGAACTGCTGTAAAACTTTCATAAATGGACTTTATAGGAGAGTTGATATTAAGTATTTACGGGATTATTTTAGTGGTAATTCTTGTGATCCTTGTTTTCCTGATAATAAGAAGAAGAAAAGTAAGAAAGTCTGAAGATTTTGAGAAAAGGAATAACTAATTCAAATCAAAACTATAATTGTAATCTATCAGTTTCTTCTCTGCATCATTTTCAAGCCATGCCTTCTCCTTATGACTTATTTCAATGATCTCTTTTGTTGATGTGTGTTTAAATCTGGCTGCCACCATATCTAATATTTGTAATTCTGTATCAGTGAATAAGAATTTAGTCATTGTTTGAATTCAAATGGTTTAAAGAAAAAGCCCATGGAAAAATCTATTTTGACTGTATTGACGGTAATATTGAGTATTTCAATTTTGTTTTTTAGTTGTAAAGGCAGACAGGACGATAAAAAAGAAAGGCTTGATGGACAAGAATTTAATTTATTTGTTACTCCTTTTAAACCATTACTGATAACAGATGACCATACAAGTGAAGGATTCCTGGCTCCTTTGACCGACGGAAGAATTCTTTTGCTTTTCAGACTTGATCCGGATACAAAAGGAGATCATGTGGGTACTGACGGATATATCGCCAAAATCGCCTATGATCCTGAATCGGATCAGTGGGGTGATGTTGTAACTGTTTACAACAGTCATCAGTATGATGACCGCAACATCCATGGTGGTGTTACGAAAGATGGAAGAATCGTTATTTTTTTCAGGAGATATGACGGACATGAAACTGAGCGTCGATATTTTATCTATAGTGAAGACAATGGAGAGTCATGGAGTGAGCTGCAGATTTCTGAGTCCTGGTCTGATCCCGCGAATAACAATATTTTTGGTATCTGGAGTACAGGTCAGATGTTTTATAATCCGGCTACAAAAAAGTATACCATGCTTGGATGTCAAAGATATGTGACCTGTAGCAGGGATGGTAAAATGTGGGAAGAATATAACATTATTACTGATAACGAGGAATATAAATTAAGTGAGATCGCAGGAGCATGGTGTGGGGGCGACAGAATTATTGCTCTGATCAGGGATGATATACGGGAACACGGGCATCCATTGGTACAGGTGGAAAGTCATGACAACGGACAAACGTGGAGTGATCCGGTTCAAACAAATATACCTCCCAAAAAACACTGGGGTGCGGCGCCGCAATTAATATACGACAGGCAGCATGATCTGCTTATAGCTCTCAACAGTGACAGATATTCAAGGGCAAACGAGCTAAACAGTTTGTTCATCTATACTGCCCGTCCCGATGAGGTGATCGGTAATCCCGGGGGCTGGAAGCTCCGGCATGAGTTACGACGTCCGCTGGCCGTCCTGGGATATGATGGTGATCGTCCTTTGAATCAGAATTTATATGGCTATCCCACTATTGCTCAGATCGATGAGGATGAGTATCTGGTCGTTTTCACCGAAAGGTCGGTTATGGACGGGACAGAACAGGCTGATCTCTATTATTTCAGGGCCTTTTTATACTTTTAGACTCGAAATTAATTTTTGGCAATAAGTATAAAGAGCCTTATCATGGGAATTTTTATTTTTTCACTAAACATAGAATAATGCGGCAATTGTTTTTTATCCTAATATTACCTTTAATAATGGCAAGTCCCGGACAAGACAAAAGAATTGAAAAAGCAGTTTTAAATGAATTGAAATATTATCCGGAAGCAAGGCTGCAGGATATCTACAAGAATTTTTTCCAGGATGCTTTTGGACCCGGACATCTTATACCTGATACTACACATGCAGGTAAATATTTAAACTATGAACTTCAGCAACCAATTGGAGACACACTGAAGTGGCAGGCCATAGGACCGGCAAACGATTATTACCGGATCAACCTTCAATTCGTAAAGCAGGGAATTTTACCCAGATCAGTTTTACTTGAAGCAATGGTAGAAAGTGCACCATTGGCACGTAATCCTGATATAGAAACCTGGCGGAAAGAGTGGGGAAATGTAATTCGTGTAATAGAAAAGATGGATCTTAATATTCCTGATTACGAATCAGATAAAAAAGAAA
>Ga0068714_10003201_pt1 | contig 19727 bp, 19 predicted proteins | sample MTBNYHSulfiMetaG_FD_62988 | JGI IMG/M metagenome (GOLD analysis project Ga0068714, IMG submission 62988) | Enrichment culture microbial communities from rom New York Harbor, USA that are MTBE-degrading - MTBE-NYH (New York Harbor Sulfidogenic)... | ecosystem: Environmental > Aquatic > Marine >... | reverse complement strand
ATCACCCCAAAAAGCTATCATTTTCGTAAGGTTTAGTGCCAGCGCTCCAAAACGTGGGTGATGGCGGTGGAAGCCGGGCCGCCCAGGGCCTGCACCAGCCCCAGCCGGGCATCGGCGATCTGGTTCGCCCCGGCCTGGCCGCGCAGCTGCTGGGCCGCTTCCACAATCTGGTAAACCCCGCTAGCCCCAAAAGGATTCCCGCGGGCTTTCATCCCGCCCAGGGTGGCGATTGGCAGCTCGCCCTCCAGGCTGAAGGCGCCCTCCTGCGCCATCCGGCAGGCGGTGCCGCGCTCGGCGAAGCCGGCCGCCTCCAGAGACAGGGCGGCATAGATCGAGAACGAATCGCTCAGCTCGAAGAAGTCCGCGTCGCCGGGCAGGATACCCGCCTGGCGGCAGGCTTTCTCGATCGAGTAACCGGCGGCTTTGAAAGACAGCGGCGAGTGCCGGTCATGCAGCGAGACGGCGTCGATCACCACGCCAGAGCCCAGCACGCGCACCAGGGCATGCGGCAGTTTGTCTTTGATCAATTCCGGCCGGGTCAGGATGACGGCTGCCGCGCCATCGCCGTAAGGGGCCTGATCAAACAGGTTGAGCGGCGAACTGATCTCCGCGGCGTTCAGATAAGCTTCCTGGCGAATGGATTTCTGGAAGAACGCGTTGGGGTTGTTGGCCCCGTTGGCATGTGCCAGCAGGGGGAACGCGCCCAGTGCTTCGCGGGGGACGCCGTATTCATAGAGATAGCGCTGCATCAGCAGGGCGGCCTGAGAGGTCAGGGTGATGCCCTGGGTGGACTCGTAATCGTAATCGGTGGCCTGCACCGCGGCCGCCTCCAGCTCTGCCGGGGTAACATCGGTGCATTTCTCGACCCCCACCACCAGCGCCGCGTCCACAAACCCGGAGGAAACCGCCAGGTAGCCCATGCGGAAAGCGCCCGCGCCGGAGGCATCCGCGGCTTCCACGGTCCACCCCTCCGCCCCTTCCAGCCCGGCATTGTCAACGATCAGCGACCCCAGATTGGATTGGTGCGACAGGGTGGAACCTAAAAAGTTGCCGATGTAAACCGCGTCCGGCATGATCCCGCCCGCGTCACGGCGCGCGGCCAGGATGGCTTTGGCGGCCATGCTGCGCAGCGAAAGCTCCCAGTGTTCGCCAACCGGGATCTGTCCGATCCCTGCGATAACCACTTCAGACATTGGAAACCCCCTATTTCATTGTCAGGATGCGCCGCATCCTGACGTATTGGGCGTAGTCGATTTCGGTCCGGCGGGCGATGTAAGCCGCGGTGGAAGGCGCCAGCCCGCGGCGCGCTTCAATCTTTTCCGTAACCCGCAGGGCAAAGGCGTCTGAGCCGGCCCCCGAGCCAAACGAGACCATCAGGACGCGATCTCCGGGTTTGGCAATATCCAGCACCGCGGTGAGGCCGATCAGCGCCGCCCCGGCGTAGGTGTTGCCGATCACCGTGGTCAGCAGCCCGGTGGCAATCTGCTCCTTGGAAAAGCCGAGCATCTTTCCTACCCTGCCGGGGAATTTGGTGTTGGGTTGGTGGAAGACGGCATAATCGTAATCTTCGGCTGTGGTGCCGGTCTCTTCCATTAAAGTCTTCGCTGCGGAGGTGATGTGCTTGAAATAAGCCGGTTCGCCGGTAAAGCGCTGGCCGTGCTCCGGGTATTTCTGGTAAGCCCGGCGCCAGAAATCCGGTGTGTCGGTCACGAAAGAATAGGAAGCCTCAATCTCAACCACGGCTTCCTGTGCGGGGCCGAGGATGTAAGCCGCCCCGCCTGCCGCGGCGGTGTATTCCAGCTGGTCACCAGGTTTGCCCTGCGCGGTATCCATGCCAATCGCCATCGCGTAACGCGCCATGCCAGAGCCGACCAGGCCCATCGCGGCTACCATGGCCTCGGTGCCCGCTTTGCAGGCGAACTCCCAGTCAGCGGATTGGACGTGAGGGGTGGCGCCAAGCGCCTCGGCGACTATGGTGCCGGTCGGTTTGACGGCATAAGGGTGCGATTCAGAGCCAACCCACACCGCCCGCAGGTCTGCCGAGGAGATCCCGGCGCGGGCCAGCGCGTTGCGCGCCGCTTCAATCGACATGGTTGCCACATCTTCATCCAGCCCCGGGACCGACTTCTCCCTGACCGGCATTCCTCCTTCGCCGTCCTTCCAGATGCGGTTGATCTCCGCCGCGGGAAGGCGGTAGCGCGGGACATAAGCCCCATAGCCAATGATGCCCACCGGACGGTCCGGTTTCAATAACAGGGTTCCTTTTTCCTGATCGCCTGCACTTTCCATAGAGTCCTCTCCTGTTCCGTGTTCCTCTGACAAAAATCGATCCAACAGACCAAATAATTGCGCCACCACCTCAGGGCTTTGACTTCCAGCCCTGAAGAATCGCCTCCGCCCGGTCAACCCGGACGGTTTTCTCTGCCACCAGCTGTTCCGCCAGGCGGTCCACCTGCTCTCCCGTCGCGCCGGCGGCAATGGCCACCTGGCGGGCGTGCAGGGACATATGCCCGCGCTGGATGCCCTCCGTGGCCAGCGCGCGCAGCGCGGCCAGGTTCTGTGCCAGCCCCACCGAGACAATCACTTCCGCCAGCTCCTGGGCGTTCTTTACGCCCATCAACTTCAGGGCCGCCCGCGCGTTCGGGTGGACGCGGGTCGCGCCGCCCACCATGCCCACCGCCAGCGGCATTTCGAGGGTGCCGGCCAGGTTCCCCTCGCGGTCCGCGCTCCAGGTGCTCAGGCTGGTGTAACGGCCATCGCGGACCGCGTAGGCGTGCGCCCCGGCTTCCACCGCGCGCCAGTCGTTCCCGGTCGCCAGCACCACCGCGTCCACGCCGTTCATGATGCCTTTGTTGTGGGTGGCCGCCCGGTAGGGGTCAGCCGCGGCAAAAGCCCAGGCTTCGATGATCCCATCGCGCACTTCCTCAGCAGAGAAACCCTCAAAAGCCAACGCCGCCAGCGGGATGACGCAGCGCGCTCTGGCAAGGCGGCGGTCCGCCAGGTTGGAAAGGATCCGCAGCAGCACCCGGCCGCCGGTAATTGCTTCCACCCGCGGCGCCAGGTATTCCACCGCGGTGTTGACCGCGTTGGCCCCCATGGCGTCGCGCACGTCATAGATCAGGTGGGCCACCAGGAAGGCACCGATAGCCGAATCCGCGATCAACCGCACTTCCAGATCGCGCGGGCCGCCGCCCAGTTTCTGCAGCATCGGGTCCAGCCCGGCCACTTCCGCCAGCAGCTTCTCTTTCTGCTCCAGCAGTTTCAGGCGCGCCGAGTGCGGGTCATCCAGGTCGAGGATCTGCATCTGTCCGATCATTTCCGGGGGTGTGGAGTGGGCCGTGAACCCGCCGCCAGCGCCGGCCAGTTTTGCCATGAACGAAGCGCCCGCCACCACCGAAGGCTCTTCAATCGCCATCGGCACCAGCACTTCCCGGCCGTTGACCACAAAGTTCTGGGCGATCCCCAGCGGTAAAGCGTGAAAGCCCACCACGTTCTCGATCATGTGGTCCGCCTGCTCCGCGGTCAGGCCGCCCTCTCCACTGAGGGCTGCCAGCTCCTCCGGGCTCAGTCCGGTCGTTTCGGCAATCACCGCCAGCCGCTGCGCCACTGTCAACTGGTAAAACCTGGCGCGCTTGCGCTCATTCATACTTTCCTCCTGATATTTCCAACGATACAGTATCCATCTTACTCATGAAAAACTGGCAAAATCTATCACATCTCCATTTAAACCCACAATGGGCGGAGATCCCGCCCATCCAGGCTTCAATTTTTCAGTTGGTTTGCTTGGGTTTCTCCGGTTTACGGCTTCACCAGGGGAACGCCAGACTCTCGCCCGGCTGGATATCATACACCACCGCTTCGGTTTCCCGGTGCACCCGGTCGGACCAGGCTTTAACGTCCTGTTCGATCAACGGCCAGGTGTTGTAATGGGTGGGGACCACATGCCGCGGGCGCAGCAGCTTGACGGCCCGCAGGGCGTCATCCGGTCCCATGGTATAGTTGTCGCCAATCGGGATGACTGCCAGGTCAATGCCCTCGTCCCCGATCAGGCCCATGTCGCCAAACAGCCCGGTGTCCCCCGCGCAGTAGATTTTCTCGCCCGCTTTTGTGGTCACCAGGAAACCCGCCGGGCTGCCGCCATAAGATCCATCCGGCAGGGGCGAGCCGTGCAGGGCCTGGGTCAGTTTGAGGTAGCCAAAGGGGTGCTGGTGCCCGCCCCCGATATGCTGGGCGTGGCCTTCGACACCCTTCTTCTTGAGCCAACGGATGATCTCCGCGTTGCTGATCACCAGCGCGCCGGTGCGCGCCACGATCTTCTCTGTGTCGCCAATATGGTCCCCATGGCCGTGCGTCACCAGGATGAAATCCGCCTCCACTTCATCCGGCCCTACTTTCGCCGCCGGGTTGCCTTCAAAGTAGGGATCGATCAGGATGTGATACCCGCTGGTTTCAAGCCCCAGCGTAGCGTGTCCAAACCAGGTCAATTGATAGCTCATATTTCACCACCTGGTTAAAAGATAACCCTTTGCAGTCCGAAAGTCAATTCATTTAATGCCTCAGGCCGCTGATTAACCGCGAGCGCCTTCACACTCCAAGGCAAGAGAACAGAAAGAAAAGTAAAAGACGCGAAACCTGTTTCGTCGCCCAAAATTTTCCAAAAACCGCCCGGCAAGCATGCTATAATCCGAATAATGGGAACTCTGGAAGGCAGGGATAACTGATGCCCGGATCACACCGCGATTCGCCAACCACCGCGCGCGGGAAAGCCGCGCTTTCCGCGCTGGCGCTGTGCCTATTGTTGGCGGCCTGTGCGTTTGCTGCGGTCCCGGCTGCTCCAACCGGAACGCCCCCATCGAGCCAGGCCTCTCTCTCCCCAAAGCCGGATACCATCACTCCCTCGGCCACCTGGCAGCCTTCCCTCACGTACACGCCAACCGCGCAGCTGCCGGTGTGGCAGACCTATCCGGGCCCCAGCACCGATCCCTCCGTCCCCATCCCGCCGCCTATGGAGCCTTTCACCCTCCCGCAAGATGTCCAATCAATCGTGCTGCTGGGAACAGACCGCAACGCGCCTTACATCGGGCGCACCGATGCCATCCTGCTGGTGTTGTACAGCGCCAAAACTAACCACGCCAGCTTTGTCTCACTGCCGCCTGACCTTTTTGTGTACCTGCCCGGTTTCACCATGCAACGCCTGCAGATCGCCTACGCCATGGACGGGATTGATCTGCTCAACACCACTCTGGAGTACAACTTCGGTATTCGGCCGGATCACTTTGTGCTGATGCACCTGGATAACTTCTCCCGGTTTGTGGACGATCTGGGCGGCCTGGAAGTGGAGGTGCCGCGCGATTATCCCGACCTGTGTGGAGGCATCCCGGCGGGCTATATCAAAATGGATGGAGAAACCACCCTGTGCTATGTGCGCTACCGCAAAGGCCCGGAGGAATTTGACCGCAGCGACCGCCAGCAGGCTGTCCTCAAAGCGGCTTTCCTCAGGTTGGTGCAGGGCGGCAACCTGATCTCTCTGCCTCAACTGCACCGCGACTTTAAAGATACAGTTGAAAGCGACCTCACCCTGAAGGCGTTGATGGACGGCATTCCCCTGGCCCTCAACCTGGGAGTGGCAGGCCGGATGGCGAATTTCAACCTGGGTGAAGAAGGTCTGACAAGCTTTCAATTGCCCGGGCAGGCCCAGGCTGTGGTTTATCTGCCCGTCCGCGATTCTGTCCGTAACACGCTCCAGATGGCGGTTGATTTTGTCCAATCGCCCGCGCCGCAATCCAACCGCGTGGCGACCCTGGAATATGAGCTAACCGTCTCTCCCACCGCAACCAACACCCCCACCCCTACCATAACACCTACCCGCACCCGAACGCCGATCCCAACCCAGACCAAAACCCGCACCATCACGCCTACCCGCACTCAGACCATTACTCGGACGCCTACCCGTACCCAGACCGGAACTGCGCTTCCCACAGACACGCCTGTACCAACTGAGACCGAAACCGAGACACCCACACCCTGAACACCCCAAAAGTAACCAAAATGAGTTCAAATAAGAAAATCCAAAAACACAAAAGAAATCAACCGCCTCAGCAGGGGGCAAAACCGTTCTGGAAAACCAAAAAACTGGAACAGATGACCCCGGAGGAGTGGGGGTCTCTGTGCGATGGCTGCGCCAAATGCTGCCTGGTCAAAGTTCAATATATCGATTCCGATATCGTGTACTACACCGATCTGGCCTGCAATCTGTTGGATATCGAAACCTGCCGCTGTTCCGATTACAAACACCGCTCCGAGCTGGAACCTTCCTGCGCTGTCCTCACTCCCCAAACAGCCCATGAATTTGAATGGCTGCCAAAAACCTGCGCCTACCGGCTGGTCGCAGAAGGCAAAGATCTCAAGCGCTGGCATCACCTGGTGTGCAGCGACCCGGAGAGGGTCCATACCGCAGGCATATCGATCCGCAATAAAGTGATCCACGAGCGCGACACCGATCCCGAGGATCTGGAAGACCACATCGGTAAGTATGATGAGAAAATCAGAGTCAGTCCTCCACCCAAACTTCGCTGACTTTGCGGTTCATACCGCTTCCACACGAGTCTTTTTATCACCCGTGAAAAAATAGCCCTCCGCGCAATGTAACTTCCGGATGGTATTCACCATCCAAATAAGAAAACACGGATCTTCACAGGTCCGAGAAAGAGTAAAGCCATGCACGAACGCCGCTACAAACGAGACAAAAGTAAATTACGCGATCCAGAACGGATCGGTTTGATGGAAGTTGATCGGGTTGTCCGTCTCAGCCTGGAGGCTTTCCCCGCCAGAACTGTTTTGGATGTTGGAACAGGAACGGCTGTTTTCGCCGAAGCGTTTTCCGCCGGAGGGTTGGCGGTCGCCGGGATTGACGCCAATCCCGAGATGGTCAAAGCCAGCCAGGACCTGATCCCCAATGGCCTGTTTAAGACCGGTCTGGCAGAAAAACTCCCTTTCCCGGATGGCTCTTATGACCTGGTCATCATGAGTCATGTGCTCCACGAAACTGACCAGCCTGTCACGGCTTTGCGCGAAGCGCGCCGGGTCGCCACCCTGGGTGTGGTGATCCTCGAATGGCCCTACGATGAGGACAACTCCGGCCCGCCGCTTGCGCACCGGCTCAAACCGGAGGAGATTCAAACCATGGCCAGCCAGGCCGGCTTCACGCACATCCGGTATATTGCCCTGACGCATATGAACCTGTTCTTATTGAGCCACAATACTGACCCCGACCGGTGATCCTGGCCGCAGGGTAGTGATTGTAAAGTGGTCTTTCAGGTTGTAAATTCCTCGCGTTCCCGTCACGGCATGGCGGGAACGTTTCTTTTTCCCTACCTTCAAGATCAATTTACCGGAATACTGGATTTAGCTCGAAGAAAATGCTAAAATAACCACATCAGCCCACAGACTTCCTGTGTACAGGAGGTGCAGGACAATTTCGAGGGGGTTCAATTCACTTTTGAGATACAATCACACCCGGGAACTTTTTAACGATTGTCTGTCCATTGTAAACTGATTCTTAAGGGGCTTATGCTAAACTTAATCTGGCATCATTGGAGCAGTACGCACACAGAATAAATCTTCGGTGAAATTTGGGAGCAGCGATGCGTTGGGGTAGAAAACTCCTTACGATAGGAAGGCTTACCTGCATTGTCATCAGCCTGATCGCCCTCCCCGGGCATTGGGTTCCCAGTGCGCGCGCCGAGACCGGAGATGGCGCGGAGCCAGACGGCCCGCGGCGCACCGCCGATCTGATCGTAGATGTCAACCTGTACGCCTGGTGGTTATCCCGCTGGGCCAGCAACACCGTCGTTTGTGAAGCCATCGTCGAACACGAAGGCCTTCCCACCAGCCTTGAAATTTACAACGCCTGTGGCCCCGAAATCCATGAGGATTGGCTCGATACCTCCTTCTGCAGCGAAACAGACATTACCAAATGTCCGGGGGTTTATCTGCACCTGGCGGGCGAAGGGCGCGGCCAGAAAGCCTTAAAAGTTGAGCTGCCGCCCTCAGAAGTATGGATTTCGATTGAAGGCTGCGATCTGAAACCCCCGGAAAACCGCTGCGACAGTTCGCCTTTCCTCAAGTTTGCCGGCGAAGAGCCGCTGCCCAATGAGACCATCATCCGCATTCAGGGTACCATCAACGGGGAACCATTCAGCTGCCCCGGCAGTGAATGCAGCATCCCCCTCAAACCTACCGGAGTTCAGGGCCAGAGCATCGAATTCTGGGCCGATTCCAGCTTTGGCGACTCAAGCGAACATTTCTCCGCGCTGGCCCGGGTTATCCCCTGGGGTGACTTTGCCGCGCCGGAGGGAGAGACCCGAGATCCCCAACTGTGGTATGTGGATGTCCTCAGCAGCCAGTGGCGCGGCGAGCGCATGGCCAGTGCCGCTGAAATCTGGGAAGTGTTCCCCTCCATTGGCGGACCGCCTCAATGGCTGACCACCCCCGATACCACCGAAGGACTGGCTTCCTCCATTTCCTACTATTATCTGGCCGGGATGTTAATCCGCAACGGCGCGGTGGACGCCAGCGGGTGTTCGGAAGGCGGCCTGGCTACGGAGCAGATCGCCAACGAGTGCGGGGTAAGCGTTGCCATGCCCCAGGTGCTTGAATGGCAAAACCAGTTCGATAACCAGATTATCGAAGTCGCCAAGTCTACCGGGGTCCCCGCCCAACTCATGAAAAACATTTTCAGCCGCGAGAGCCAGTTCTGGCCCGGAATCTATAAAACATATCGCGAGGCCGGCCTGGGGCAGTTAACTTCCAACGGCGCCGATACCCTCCTGCTGTGGAACCCGGCTTTCTTCACCCAATTCTGTCCTCTTGTCCTGAGCGAGCTCACCTGCCAGGAAGGCTTTACCCGCTTATCGGATTACCATCAGAATATGCTGCGTGGCGCGCTGGTGCAGAACGTCAACGCGAGCTGCCCGGATTGCGACAATGGGATTGACCTTTCGCAGGCCAATTTCAGTGTGCGCGTGTTTGCCGAAGGATTGCTGGCGAACGCGGAGCAGACCGGACAGATTATCTACAACATCACCCGCCGCTCCCCCGGTGAGATTGCCACCTACAACGACCTGTGGCGCTTCACCCTGGTCAACTACAACGCTGGCCCGGGCTGTCTGGCCAACGCCGTTGAATACACCTGGGACCGGGGGGAAAGTCTGACCTGGGGTAATGTGTCTGCCCACCTGGAAGAGGGCTGCCAGGACGCGATCCGGTATGTCGGCGAGATCAGCAGTGTGGATGAAGGCATCGCCACCACGGAAGCGAACACGACCATCCCTCCCGAAGATCAGAGCGGGGGTGAGTACCCCGAGGACTTTGAGGAGGAATGGGAAGAATGGGATGAGGAAGACGATTTTGAAGAGGAAGAGGATTATTGGGATGAATGGGAAGACGAATTCCCCTACCCATAACCTGTTCTGACATCCAACTGGCGGCCAGCGTTACCGCGCACGGCCGTTTTTTTTTACCAGCTAACCCGCCGCGGCAGCCCCCAACCTCCCAAATTGACATCTTCAGGATTCTCCGGCCACACACCCGCGATGGCTGTGCCGCATTTCGGACACCTTCCCGCTGCCGTGATGTTGTACCCGGCGATCGAAAAGCCCCGCCGCTCCACCAGCATAGCCTGGCAATAGGGGCAGTAGGTATTTTCCAGCGAGCCAACCCTTCCGGGTAAATTCCCGGCGTAAACATAACGCAGCCCAGCTTCCTCCCCAACCTCTGCCGCGAGCTGCAGGGTGGATACGGGTGTGGAATGCACATCTTTGCGCTTATAGTCCGGGTGGAAAGCGGTCACATGCCAGGGGATATCCGGCGATACCGAGGTCAGAAAGCGGGCCATCTCCCACAGCTCTTCCCGGCTGTCATTGAATTCCGGGATCACCAGGGTGACCACTTCAACCCACAGGCCCAGTTCCACCGCGCTCTGGATGGTCTCCAGCACCGCTTCCAGCTTCCCCCCCAGTTCGCGGTAATGGGCGGCCTGCATGGATTTCAGATCAATTTTATAGCCATCAAGATGCGGCAGCAGGTATTTGAGTGCTTCGGGCGTGGCGTGCCCGTTGGAGACATACACGCACTTCATCCCGGCTTGCTTCCCAAGCGTGAAGATATCCACCGCCCACTCTGTGGTGATCAGCGGCTCATTGTAGGTAGACGCGATCACCCTCGCGCCGGTCTGCCGGCCGTAAGCGATTATCTGCTCCGGCGTGACGCGCCGGATATACTCCGGCCCCATGCGGGACGCGGGTTCGCTCAGCGCCTGAGAGGTGGTCCAGTTCTGGCAGAAATCGCAGTGAAAATCGCAGCCGATCATCCCAAAGGACAGGGCATCACTGCCCGGCATAAAATGCGCGAAGGGTTTTTTCTCGATAGGGTCCGTTTGGAGTGAAGAAACATATCCCCACGGCACGCGCAAGGTGCCTTTTTTGTTAAAACGGACTTTGCAGATTCCGCGCTGCCCTGGTTTGAGCACGCAGCGGTGCGCGCAGGCCAGACACCGCACACTTTTCTCATCCAGCTTTTTGAAAAGCTGGCCGGGAACCGTCTGTTCATCCAATACTTCCGCCAGAGTCGCCATCGTTTTTCTCACCTCTGAATTTATTATAACCATTTCACGCCGTTAAAGAATACGACCTCCGCCACGGTAACCGCGGTGGAGGCCTGTTTTCACTTATTTAATACAGGGAGGGTTTACAACGCAAATTCGTCTTTGAGCTGGGCCACCCATGCTTCCACCCGCTCCGGAGTCAGATCACTCTGGTTGTCCTCATCCAGCGAAAGACCCAGGAACTTTTCTCCAACCAGAGCCGCCGAATCATCAAACTCGTACCCTTCATTGGGCCACAACCCCACCAGCACACCGCCCAGTTCTTTAACCTTGTCAGCCAGCACCTTCAGGGCGTCCTGGAAAGTATCCGAGAAACCAAACTGGTCGCCCAACCCAAACAGCGCCACCTTTTTGCCGCTCAAATCCAGGTCGTCCATCTGGTCCCAGACATCATCCCAATCGTCCTGGAGTTCGCCATCGCCCCAGGAGGAAGAGCCCAGAATCAAATAATCAAAATCCATCATCTTGCTGACCCGGTCGCCCGCGACATTAAAAACTTCCAGCAGGCCCGGGTCGATCTTGTCAAATTCCTTTTTAATCAAATCCGCGGCCGTTTCCGTGTTCCCGGTGGTTGATCCATAAAACATTCCAATTTTTGCCATTTGTGTGCTCCTTTATTAACCTGCGCGCGCAACGGGGGCAGTTAACATTCTCATTTATTGATAAAATCAGTCCCCGGCATCCCCATCAAACTGTCGCAATCGAAAAAATGCCGGTACAACATTATGTTAATCGGATCGAGAGCGCAATGCAAGAGCGCAGCTGGTTTTATCCTTGTATGTTTGAAAACCAGCCATTCGAGGCTCGCCTCAGGGAGCGGTTGGCCGGGTCACTCCGCTGCACTCTGGTCCGGCTCGGCCGGGAGGTCTTCAGGGAGTTCATACTCGCCACGCTTTAACCCCTCCAGGATCTCCCTGGCCCGCTCCTCCTGGTCTTCGGGGACATAGACCCGGGCTTCACCAAGCCTGGAAACCGTCAGTCCAAGCGTCATGCCGGCGCTCTCCTGATAGACCGAAGCGTCAATCCCCATTGACTGCAAAAACATCTGCATGATCTTTCCCGATAGAATGCCTTCGGCAGCATATACCTGAACGCGTTTCTTTTCCATGGATATCCCTTCTTCCGCTATTTTCTCACAGTATAACAGACCTGAAACCCCGCGTGGAAATCTCAGGCCGCAACAGTAGACAGTATTCAACCCCTGTTCTCAGCGTGGCAACAGGGCGCTTATTCCGCGTTCCGGATGCGCCGCAGCTCAAAAACCACCGGGTTGCTCGCGTCGGGACAGGCATGCGTGGAGACATCCGGGTCTTCCAGCCACGGGAAGGTCGCGCCATATTTCATCGCGAACACCTTTGGCAGGATACTGTACAGCGCGTGAATGCACAATTTACCTTCGATATCATAACCGCGAAACGATACCGTATCGCCGGGCTGGTATCCGGCGCCGCAGTGCCCGGTCTGGCTCAGCACCCTGACCACCACATCATAACCAGTTTCTTCCGAGGGGGAAATGATCTTCATATTTTCTTCCTCCGCATTCTCCATAAACCTATTTTACCCCGCCAGGCCATCTGGCTGCTTGAAATTCGCGTGTCAATTCGATAAACTGATAGAAAAGAACATTGCCGCCTTCTTGAACCAATACGATCCAGAAGAATGGAAAAAAGGAGGCAAAACCATGGCAAACCCCATCGGAACAGTAATCCATTTTTACAACCGGATAAGCGTCGCGGTTTTAGCGTTGGACGCTGAATTGAAAGTGGGAGAGTGGGTCCAGTTCTTGGGATATTCCACCGATTTCGAACAGCCTGTCGAATCGCTGGAGATCAACCACCACAAACTCACCGCCGCCGCGCCGGGCGAAGAAGTCGCCATGAAGGTCATTGACCGCGTGCGGGCCGGGGATAAGATCTACCGGGTCGTCCCTGAAATTCAATAAAGCTGCGAATCGTTTGCGCACCCGCAGCCATCCGCAGAATTCTCACCACCGCGCCGGCAGCTTTTCAGACCGCTTGAGGTTCTTTATTACCCTTCAGCCCTTCCACTCTGCCCCGCAGCGTGAACCACACCAGCCAGACCATATACAGCATAAAAGGCAGGTAGTGATCGGCCCAGGGAAGGGTACCCTGCACGCTCATCACGAAAAATACATACGAAAGCGCCATCCCGCCGCCCCACACCAGCCCCGCTGCGACCGGGCGGGGTTTGCAGTGGCTCGTCCACAGCACCAGCGGGATGACAAAACTGAGCTGCTCATACGAGATCCCGGTCGGGTGCAGCAGGTACACCGCGAAACCGCACCAGCACAGGGCAGGCAGGTCTTCGGTTTCTCCGCGATACCAGCGCCACAGGATATAACCCGACATCGCCAGGACAACCACATACACGCCCGACAACGCCACCGGTAGCAGCCGTTCGCCGGTTACAAACCGCGCGGCTGTTTTGAGGAGCGGCTCAACTGGCAGGTAGCCCGAATATTCGGTGATCCGTCCCAACCAGCGCAGCGGCCAATCAGGGCGTACCGCCAGCGAGACACCGCCCAGCGCCGCCAGCCCGAGCAAAAAGCTCCCAACCAGTACAGCGCGTTTTTGGCGCAGGCTGTAGAGCAGGATGAAGACCAGGTACAGCCATCCAAACTGCGGCTTGGCCGTGGTCCAGGCCAGCGCCAACCCGGCTATGACCTGTGTTAAGGCCGAATCCATCCGCCCGGTCAGCAGCCGGTCCAGCACCCACACCAGGATCGCGAAAAAAGCAATCACAAAGTTCCCCAAAATCAAGCCAAACGCCATCTGGTACAGAAACAGCACCAGCACTGCCACCCACCAATGGCTACCGCGCAGCACCTCCAGCAGCACGCCGGCCACCAGCAGGATGCTGAGCGCCATCCAGACCGCCTGGGCCCAATCGAAAGACAACCACAACAGGGGGTAGATCGGCAGCAGGACATAAGCCGGATAGGCGAATTTCATCGGGTCTTCCCCCGCTCCGGCCAGCCGCCCGTGGTAATAGCCCATCTGCACCTGGCGGGTCACCTCATCGCTGTACGGGTCGGCGCGCTCAAAGAAAAATGCCCGGCCGGCCTTCCAGAAGATGTAAAAATCCCCCCCCAGAGTATTGTCTTTCAACGCCGTGTGGATGCCAACCGCCAGCAGCCCCACCAGGAACAGCGCCACAACCGCCGCCAGCGCGGTCCGCTGCAAGGTTCCGCTGCTTGTGCTGCCTGCCAATACACCTGCGCCATCCATCCTGCGTTTCAATCTTCCTCCCGCGGTTCCGCTTTCCGCCCATGAGATAAACCCATTCTAGCACAGCCGCCGCCTGAAATGCCGCAAACCGCTTGCCAGAATTAAAGCAAAAGAGAAGCAGGTAAGTACCCGCTTCTCTCAATTCATCTGTTTATCGCGGCGCTCAGGCGCGCTGAGCCCTGCGCTGCCGGCTCTTCGAAACCTGGCCGGGCTTCCGGGCCATGTTGCCGCCGGGTCTGCCGCCGGCCGCGCGGCCGCTTTTCGGCTCCACTTTTGGCGGGTTCTTCGGCAGTGCCTGGCCCTGTGCCAGGGGTGCCTGGTAGTCAAAATCCGGCAGCCGCAGCCGGCTCAAAGGCTCACCCATGATCTTCTCCAGCGCTGAGACCAGCTCTTCGTCTTCCGGAGTGATGAAGGTGAACGCGTCACCGGTGTGTTTGGCACGCCCGGTGCGCCCGATGCGGTGGATATAGGCATCTGAGGTATCCGGCATATCATAATTGATCACATGCGAAATCCCGTCCACATCCAATCCCCGCGCGGCGATATCCGTCGCAACCATGATCTGGTAAGTGCCGTTCTTGAAGCCCTTCAGCGCCGATTGGCGCTGGCCCTGAGTGCGGTCGCCATGCAGGCTGGTAGCCCGGTAGCCTTCCCGCCCAATCTGCTGGGCCAGCCGCTGGGCGCGGCGTTTGGTGCGGGTGAAGATCAGCACCGAATCGATATCGGTTTTTTTCAACAGCGACATCAGCAGGTTTCGCTTCAGATGGCGCGGCACCGGGTACAAAGCGTGCTCTACCGTGTGAACCGGGCGGCTGATGCCCATTGAGATGCGTTTGGGTTTATGCAGCGTCTGGGCTGCCAGGTCTTCAATTTCTTTGGGAAAAGTGGCCGAAAACAGCATGGTCTGCCGTTCTCTGGGGACGTATTTCAGGATGCGCTGCACATCGGGCAGAAAGCCCATATCCAGCATGCGGTCAGCTTCATCCAGCACCAGGATTTCAACCCGGTCCAGTTTAGCGTACCCGCCTTGAATCTGGTCCAGCAGCCGCCCCGGGCAGGCCACCAGGATTTCCACCCCGCTGCGCAGGGCTTCAATCTGTGGCGCTGCACCCACCCCACCATAAATAGTGGCGCTTCGCAGGTTGGTGCCCGCGCTCAAAACGCGGATGTTCTCATGGATCTGCTCGGCCAGCTCCCGGGTCGGGGTCACGATCAAGGCCCGCGTCTGGCGCAGCCGTCCGGTCATCAATTTATTCAATATTGGCAGGACAAACGCGGCCGTTTTTCCGGTTCCGGTTTGCGCTGTACCGATCAGGTCATAGCCTTCCAGGGCCGGCGGGATGGCCGCTTCCTGAATAGGGGTCGGCGTTTGATAGCCGACACGTTTGATCCCCACCGCGAGGCGCGGATCGAGTTCTAACTGATTAAAATTCACAAATATTCCTTGTTCTTCAGAAGTCTTACACAGATGTCAGGGGAATCGAGCGGATGCTCAAAGATGCTAACAACGGGGACTGCTGAACTTGTCTCGAAATTTCGTCAGGACAATGCCGGTGAATGGTCTTTCCATCCTCGCATTGTGGCTGGATGTTCGAAACCAGCCCAACGATTTAAGTTTTTGGCTGCAGCGCGTCCCAACGGGCAGGCGCCGGCCAAACAGACTGCATTATAACACTGTTTTTAAAAAATCGTTTTTCCAACCACCCAGGATTGTACAGCTTTAGGTCATTCCGAACTGGTGGGCGATCTCCCCACCCGGCGCCGTACTAATTGTAGTAACGACTTTAGTCGTTCTTTTTTGACTGGCTCTGCGGGTACCATTGAAGTGGTTACTACAAAAAAATATCTACAACAAACTTCAATACCAGACCAGCTTAATAAGCGGTCCTGCGTTTTGGCTGGCAGGAGATTGCTTCACTTCGTTCGCAATGACACCAGGTTGTGTCATTGCGCGCGGCCGGACGCTTTTCCAGCTGCGCGGCAATCTCCCGTTCGGCGCTTTATGTATGCTCCGCTAAAAATCCTTCGCACCTTTGCGTGAAAAAAACCTACCCCAGGATTTCCTTGACCCGCCCCACCGCGCCGCTCTCCAACCGCACTTTGATACCGTGCGGGTGGGCCGGCGATTTGGTCAGCAGGTCTTTCACCACCCCTTCGGTCAGCCTGCCGGTGGGCTGGTCCTTCTTGAGCACAACTCGAACCCGCATGCCCAGCCGGATGTCGCTGCGTTTTGTTCCGTCCATGGTTTCAAACTCCTTCCTTGTCAACCGGGCTTCCGCCCGTCCTTTTCCATTCACTGATCCGCGGGATTGATGATACCACCAACCCATCCGGCACGGCGTCTTGATTTCTCGCGCCGCCATCTCTATAATCATTACAGATTCCGATCTGAAAAATGGAGGAGATTTACAATGAAAGCACTGGTTGTGTACGATTCGGTATTTGGCAACACGGAAAAAATTGCCCGGGCAATCGGCGCCGCGCTCGGTTCCCCGGAAGATGCCGCGGTGACGCGGGCCGGCGAGGTGAGCATGGAACAGCTCAAGGGGCTGCGGGTGCTGGTGGTCGGCTCCCCGACCCGGGCTTTCAACCCCACCAAAGACACCACCGCGTTCCTCAAACGACTGCCTTCGCGCGCCCTGGACGGGGTCGCGGTGGCCGGCTTTGACACCCGCATGAACGTGGATAAGGCCCCCGGCTTCCTGAAATTCATGGCCGGCCTGTTTGGCTACGCCGCCGAACCGATCGCCAAACGCCTCCGGAAAGCCGGCGGTGAAGAGGCCGTACCACCGGCCGGGTTCATCGTCACCGACACCGAAGGCCCCCTGCAAGACGGCGAGCTGGAGCGGGCCGCGGACTGGGCAAAGCAGATTGTGGAGGAACGCGGGCTGGATTAAGGGGGGCCAAAACTCATTTACTTGAATCAAAAAAGCGCATCGAATGAAGATGCGCTTTTCATATTGTGTACTCAAAACAATAACCTGTCGGGTTTTGATTTAAGTTCAAGCAAGATAGATTGTATAAACATCAATGAGCGATACCATAATTTACATATTTAGAACATTTACAAATATATTTGCGCGGTCACTCCATCTACTAAGTCATCATAAGTTACCAATTCAATATCTTTATAATCTGAAATAATTTCTCGCCAAATATCGCTATCAAAATCCCAACGGCGACCAATCACTAGATACCTTCTCGGTCGATGAACTTTATATCCATATTTGTCTTCAAACCATCTTCGATTATTTGGGTCATCAAAATAATCACTATACTTTCTTGTTTGAGCTATGTAGGAATTAATCTTCGAAGAAAATGCTTCACGATTAATTCTCCCAACAATGAGTTTATTTTCAATTGTTGGCAACTTAAACTCGACTATATCCGCAAAACCATTTGGCTTAACAACAAAAAAATCAGGACGTAGTGGTTTTTTATCATCGCTTTGCCATTCACAAATTACCTCAGAGTGAACAGACACCCCCCCAAATCGCATTGCGAGTATAAAGTGGTTTTCCGGCATGGAAAGGAATTTTGTAATTTCTAATTCCTTTGTTTTTTTATCACCAACAAGTTCAATTAATCGATTAATTCTTTGTAGTTTGCTGTTTTGATAATCATAAGTATCAGGCAATGAGTAAACATATCGACAATCTTCCTCAATCATAGTTTTATAAAAAGATAAATTTAGTTCAAGAGAATCATGTTCAGGATCAGAATCATCATATATTACTGGGACAAAATCAATCCATTTAATATGTCTGGTTTTCAATCCAGTTTCATCAGCATCAAAAAATAAACTGTTTACAATTCTAGTAAATTTGTTCTTCATTAAGGAAGGTTTGAATGAATTGAACATAATCATAGAATCTTGTGCCCCAAATTTCCAATTTAGTTCTATGAGTTTATCAATTCCCCTGTTGGTTGGCATGATTAATTCTTCAAGATATTGGGGAAGTGGAATTTGAACAGATGAAGTTGAATCATCAAAGCTAAATCCAATTATTTTTTCAAAAAAATTTTCATCTGATTGGGTGTAATCAAAGATTTGCACTTCTAAATTTAATTTTTCTGGAAAGCAATCAACTCTTTCTGGCCCAGTGTATTCTATACCCATGTGAGTTTTACCAAAATAAAGGATAATCCTTTCAGGCAAGATCAAGAAACCAGGAAATGTTTTTAGTAATTCGGGATAATTTCTTATGTATTTATTTAGAGGATTTAGATAATTTTCAAGAAGCATATCCATAATTATTTTGCTACCATCAAAAAAGGAGTTAAACTCAGGTTGTTTCATAATAATTCCTTGTTTGTTTTAGTTTTGAATGAGCACATATACCTAAGGTTGTTGTTTACGATGTAAAAATTTGAAAGTATGCAAAATGAAATTTATTTACAATAGTGCGTAGGTGGGTTGAGAGCGTCATTCAAAAACAACTTGCTTATAAAACCCCACTCTCAACCCAACATCATTATTCTGGGACACAAAAATGGCAAGCCCATCGCTCACCATACACCATTAAATAACCCCACAAATAAGTATCTAAATTATATTCCCCGGCATTTCCAAATGCAAGCAAAACTCAACGATATCCAGACCAGACCTGGATAAAATCAAAGAAGCGCATCTGTGAATGACGCGCTTCTCAAAGAAAAGGCTCCTCGAAGTGGACTCGAATGTTATCCCGTCAATAAGGCCGCCAGGCAGGGTCCGTATCCTGATCCTCATTGTTGGTTATTCGTTCTGGCTGGCTGCCATCAGCGTTCATGGTGTAGATTTCCCAGTTGCCATCGCGCCTGGACGCAAAAGCGATTCGTGTCCCGTCAGGAGACCAGGCCGGACTCCAATCTTCAGCCGGGTCGTCCGTCAGCCTTTGGAGGTTGCTGCCGTTGGCGTTCATCACAAAGATATCCCAGTTGCCGTCGCGATGGGCTGTAAACGCGATGCGCGATCCATCAGGGGACCAGGCCGGCCAGTACTCTGTCACTTTATTGTCCGTCAACTGCTGAACATTGCTGCCGTTGGCGTCCATAATATAAATATCATTGTTGCCGCTGCGGTCTGAAGAGAAGACAATCCGCTGCCCATCTGGTGACCAATCAGGAGAAGCGTTGATCTGATCGGTTACCGCGTCCGTCAACTGGCGGAAATTGCGGCCTTCGGGACTTATGACAGAGATACTGAAGTATTGGTGGGTATGAAAGATGAAGACGATCTTTTCGCCATCCGGCGACCAATCAGGGTCACTCATCGAACGGTTACGGGGCAAAACTTTGATGTGATTACTGCCATCGGCGTTTATGATGTTAAGCGCACCTTTCAAAGGCGCCGAAGACGTATAAGCAATCCGTGTGCCATCAGGCGAGAAAGCCGGGTACGAAGAGTTCTCCTGGTCTGTTACCAGCTGCTGGTCACTGCCATCCGCGTTCATCACATAGATGCCGGGGCGCCCACTGCGGTCTGATGAGAAAGTGATCACTCCCCCTCCGCTGGCACTGAGCGTCGGCAGCAGGGTGGGAGTTGGAACGGCCGTTGGCGGTACGGTGGGTTGGGTAGTTGGAGCGGCCGTTGGCAATGTGGGTTGAACAGTGGGTGTGACTGTTGGCGGTATGGTAGGTTGAGCAGTGGGAGCAGCAGCCAAAGGCTGGGCGGCTGTACAGCCGGTAGCCAGAAGTGCAAAAACTGAGGCTACAATGAGCAGTTTATGATGAGCCATAATTACTTTTCCTTCAAGCATTATTTGAATCCATTGCTGGACAGATGGGAGAGAAGCGGCACCGCTGTGCAGTGCGCGCGTCAAGGACTAACTTTT
>Ga0068714_10003200_pt1 | contig 19745 bp, 13 predicted proteins | sample MTBNYHSulfiMetaG_FD_62988 | JGI IMG/M metagenome (GOLD analysis project Ga0068714, IMG submission 62988) | Enrichment culture microbial communities from rom New York Harbor, USA that are MTBE-degrading - MTBE-NYH (New York Harbor Sulfidogenic)... | ecosystem: Environmental > Aquatic > Marine >... | reverse complement strand
AACCGGAGGAGCTTGACCTGGGAGGAGGGGTGAAGATCGCCGATCTCATCCAGGAAGAGGGTTCCCCGGGTCGCCTTCTCGATCAACCCCCCCCTGGCCCGCTCGGCTCCGGTGAAGGCTCCCTTGACGTGGCCGAAGAGGGTGTCGGAGAAGACCGTGTCGTCCAACCCGGCCGCGTTGACCGCAACGAACTCGCCCTCCCGGCCGCTGGCCTGGTGAACGGCCCGGGCGAAGAGCTCCTTGCCCACCCCGGTCTCGCCGGTGATCAGGATCGGCTGGCTGGAGGGGGCCATGGCCTCCAGGTAGCGGAAAAGGCTGTGCATGGCCTTGCTCTTGGTCAGGATCGGGGCGAAAATCTCCGGCCGCTCCAGGGTGGAGGAGAGGAGCCGTTCCTTGAGGGCCAGGTTTTGACGTTTCAACTGGTTGAAATCCAGGGCTTTCTTGACCGCGGCCAGGATCGCGGCCTCCTCCACCGGCTTGACCAGGTAGTCGAAGGCCCCCTCCTTCATGCAGCGAACCGCTGTTTCGATCTCCACCGCCCCGGTGACCACGATGACCGGCACCTGGGGAAAGTCCCGGGTGAGGACCCGGAGCAGGTTCTCTCCGTCCAGATTGGGCATGAACAGGTCCAGGAGGATCAGCTCGGCCCCGGTCCTGGTCAGGAGGCCCTCCACCTGCAGGCTGTCGGGGCAGAGGAGAACATTGTCGTACCCGGCCTGTTGGAGAAGGGTCTCCAGGGCGGTCAGGATGGCCCGCTCGTCGTCCACCACCAGGATCGGTCTGGAGGGCCTGGAACTCATTTTCCTTTCCGTCTCCCGGCCCCGGGAGCCCCCCGGTCCTGGTCCGGGTCCACCGGAAACCGGACCGCCACCCTGGTTCCTTTCCCCGGCCGGGAGTGGAAGGCTATCATTCCGCCGTGGTTTTCCACGATCCTGGCCGAGACGGCCAGCCCCAGGCCGGTCCCCCCGGAGTCCCGCTTGGTGGTGAAAAAGGGATCCGTGATCCGCTTGAGAATCCCCGGCTCGATGCCGATCCCCTGATCCTCGATCTCGACCACCACCGCGTTCCTGGCCCGGTCGTGATAGGTGACCGCCGAAAGGGGCAGCTCCGGGCGGAGGGTGGCCTGACAGGCGTTGACCAGGAGGTTGATGATCACCTGCTCCACCTGCTGGCCGTTGCCCGGAAAGAGCGGCAGCCCGGGCTGGCAGTTCAGGTCGAAGCGGCCGGTGGCCTTTTTGATGAGGTTGGCCACCAGGGTCGCCGCGCTTTTAAGGGCCTGGTTGAGGTCCACCTGCTCCTTGAGGTCGGCCGGCGAGGAGCGGGCGTAGTTCTTCAGATCGGTGACGATGGCCTTCACCCTTCGGGCCCCCTGGGAGATGTCGGACAGGAGAAGGGGGACCTTCTCCTTGAGCTGGTCCAGGGAGAAGCGGCCGATCCTGACCTCGCCCTTGAGCCGGCGGTACTCCTCCAGGATGGGGATCAGCTCCTGCCAGATGGAGTCCAGGATGGGGGCGTTGAGCATGACGAAGGTGATGGGGTTGTTGATCTCGTGGGCCACTCCGGAGACCAGGGTCCCCAGGGCGACCATCTTGTCGGCCTGGAGAAGCTGGTCCTGATGGAGCTTGGCCTGGGCCTCGGCCTCCTTCCGGGCGGTGATATCCTCGATCATGCTCAGGGGGAACTTGGCCTGGCCCTGATCCACCAGAAAAACCGTCAGCCTGGCCCAGATGGCCGAGCCGTCCTTGCGGAGGAACCGTTTTTCCAGCTGGAAATGCTCCCGCCGGCCGGTGACCAGCTCCTTTAGGAGCCGGGACTCCGGTCTCCAGTCCTCGGGGTGGCTCATCTCCTCCACCGAGCGCGATATCAGCTCGGTCTCACTGTAACCGAGCATCTTCTGAAAGGCCGGGTTGGCGGCCAGGACCTGGCCCTCCCGGTCGGTCAGGATTATCCCGATCACCGAGCCCTCGAAGATCGACCTGAACTGGGCCGCGTTGCGCCGGGCCTGGCGTTCGGCCCGCTTGTACTCGGTCACGTCCAGGATGGCCGTCCTTAGGCCCATCGTCTTCCCCTGCCGGGCGATGGGGCCGCTGTTGACCATGGCCGTGAGAAAGCCGCCCTGCCTCCTTTTCAGCCTGTACTGGGCCGGCCCGGCCCGGCCGCCGTTCATAATCCGGGCCGCGGCCTCCTTGAACAGGCCCAGGTCATCGGGATGGATGATCTCCCGGGCGGTCAAGCCCCGCTCCAGATCGGCCGCCCGATAGTTGAGGGTCCGGAGCCCGGTCTCGTTGAGGTAGTCGATCCGGCCGTCGGGGTCGATCTCGGCCACGATGACCGGCAGGAGATCGGCCGTCTGGCGGAAGCGCTCCTCGCTCTCGGCCAGGGCCTCCTGATCCCTGATCCAGGGGGTGATGTCCTGGCCGACGGAGATGAAGCCGGTCACCTGGCCCCCGGGGTCCCGGAGGAGGGTGCTTCGCCAGTGGATCCGGAGCTCCCGGCCCGGCCCGGCGGGGAGGCGGTCCACCGTGCTCTCCACCGGCCCCCCGGCCAGGGCTTTTCGGAAGGCCTCCCCCAGGGGCGAGGGCCGGCCGGCCGGGACCACCCGGCCGAACCAGTCCCGCCCCATCAGCTCTGACCGGCTCTGGCCCAGCAGCTCGGCCAGCTTCCGATTGAGCCCCCTGACCAGCCCCTGAAGGTCCAGGATCAGGACCAGGACCTGGGACTCGTCGAGGACCTTCTCCGCCAGGTCCAGGCTCAATCCCAGGGAGCGCCCGGCCCCGGCCGGCCGCCCTCCCTCCGGGCCTGCGCCCCTGACCCGGCTCTCCCCCTCCTGGTTCCGGGCGCCGGGAAAGCGGATTACATTGTCTTTTCTGGAGCCGGAGGCCCTCAGGGGGGTTGGGCCGGCCCGGGGCGGGCCGTCCCGCCCGGCGGGGGCGGCGACTCCCCGGACCTGGGGCCGGGCCCGCCCGGGGGCCGGGTCCGGGTCGCGGCCCGGCTCAGGGCCGGGGGGAGCGGAGTCGGTCCCGGGGCCGGCCGGGGACCTGGACCCGGAGGTGGAGGCTCGGCCGGCCAGGGTCAGGACCAGCTCCAGATCCTCCTCCCGGATGGGCCTGATCAGAAAGGGAAAGGGCTTCGCCCCGTCGCCACCGAGGGAGTTCCGGAGGTCCCGGGGAGCCCCGACCAGGATCACCGGGCCCGGCCACCGGGCCCGGAGGGCTCGGGCCGTATCCAATCCGGTCCCGGAGGGGTCGAGGTCTATCAGCACGGCCCGGGCTCCCCCCTTCTCGACCTCCTCCAGGATCTCCGGACCGGGGCGGAGCACGGCCGGGGCCGGGTAGCCCAGGCCCAGCAAAAGGGTGGCGATCTCAAGGGCCGGGCCCTCCTGTCCGGCGATGATGATCCGGGCCTGGCTCATGGTGCCGAACCTTTGTTCAAATCATCCCCCCCAGGATCGGGGCAGGGCCATCTTTCCCCCGGCCGCTCCGGAAAGAAGCCGCCGACAGCCAGCATGGTACAATAACCCGCCAGACTTTAATATGTCAAAAGCCTGGCTAACCTATTGGAACAACTCCCGGGATAATGGGACGATGAACAATAAATTATAATTGTATTAACATCTGCCAGGAAACCGGTCGCCCGGCCTGGAGCCGGCCGGGGACGGCCGCCTCTCCGGACCGGACCGGCGGGGCTCGATCAAGGCCGGAGTGCCGGCGAATCATTCCATATTTTTTTGTGGCCGGGGTTGCAAAAATTGCATTTATAGTCCAATCTTTTAAATAATGGGGTGGAAGGTTCAGGATTTATAGTCACCTCTTCCTCTTCGACGGTCTTCCCGGGGAGCATCCTTGCTGCGGAGGGAGCCCGTGCGGAAGGAGTTCTCTTGCCGGCCCGGTTGAGGATTCACCACCAGGTCTGCGGACCCGGCTACGTGACCCGGTCCCACCTTCGCCACGGCTGGGAAAGGGTCCTGGCCGGCCTGGGGATAGTTCCCTTCCGCTGCCGGCGGTGCGGGGTCCGCTTCTTCCGGCCGGTCTCCCGCCTGACGGCCCTGATCTGGGCGGTGACCCTGGCGGCGGCCTTGGGCTGGGGCACGGTTTGGATTCTCCTTTCCCCGGCCTTCTCCTCGCCCACCCGGGCTGAGGCCCGCCAGGATGTCCTGGAGGAGTGCTTCAGCCTGACCCTGCCCGCCCCCCCCTGCCCGGTCGCCGATCAGTCCTCCCCCGAGGTGGAAGAGGCGGCGGTCCGCTCCAAGGCCGGCGGGTAATCGGGGTTTTTCTTCCGGATCGAAAAGCTAGACCGGTAACTTGGCTGGGGGAGGGAGCCTCGGGGGGTCAATCGATCTGGATCACCCAGGAGCCCACCGTTCGCCAGGGGGCCCGGTTCTGAGCGGCATAGACCCTGATCAGCCCGTCGAGATCCCTCCGGAAGCCGTAGACCTGGTTGCCGGCCGGGCCCTCGGCCAGGGTCGACCAGGTGGCCCCGCCGTCGGTGGTCAGCTTGATCTTGAAGGCCGAGGACCGGTCCAGGTCGCTCTCCGGGTCGGTCTCCCAGCTTATCAGGGAGAGGAGGGCGGTCTGGCTGTCCAGGCCCAGAACGTCCCAAAACTCGAACCCGGGCTCCTCGGCGGCGGAGGTCTCGGTCTGGTAGATGGTCCGCCAGCCGCGGCCGTCGGCGGAGAACACGGCCAGGCCCTGGAAGGTGCTGGCCCGGTGTCTGAAGTTGACCAGGGTCACCCCCTGTCCGGCCGCGTTGGCCCGGATCCAGGAGGGGTCCAGATCAGGGTGGATCTCGGCGGCCGGGGTCAGGGTCAGCTCCTCGGCCGCCGGGTCCAGCCGGAAGACAAAGGCCCGGTCCTGGTGGTCGTGGCCGTAGCCCATGGTCAGCCCGTCGGCCAGGACCGCCATCCGGCACTTGGTCAGGCCGGTCTCCCAGACCTGGCTGACCCGCCATCCGTTCCGAAGGGGGAGCAGCTTGAAGAGGAGCTGGTTCTCCTCCCCGGCCGCCTCGGCCAGGACGGTCAGGTCGACCCCCGAGCCCTGGGCGTCCAGAACCACCAGCTCCAGGCCTCCCAGGGCCCGGCGGAGGGTCGGGGTCAGCTCCGCCCAGGATCGGCCCCCGTCCTGGGAGACGAACAGGGCGCCTTTGGCCAGGCCCGTTCTTTCGTCCCGGAAGGTGGGCCAGACCGAGATCAATTGGGGATGGAGGTGGACCCCCAACCCGGTCCGGGCCAGGTTCGGCTCCGGCTTGATCTCCCACCGTCCCTGGGGGGTGTCCGACCAGCCCTCGCCGCCCTCGACGGTCCCGAAGAAATCGACTCCGGAGCTGTCGGCGGCCACCTGGGCGGCCAACCCCCGGCCCCCCTCCGACCAGAGGACCAGGTCAAAGGCGGCCGTCTCCTCGGTCCCGGCCTGGGTGAAGGGCTGGAAGGGGGAGGCCAGAACCGGACCCCTGAACAGGACGACCAGGCCCAATACCAGGACCAGGGCCATTGCCCCCAGCCGGCCTGATTTTTTTACCCAGCTCTCCATGGCACCTGATTATATACCCAGCCTGGGCTGGAATCGCAAGCTTATCGCGTTTGATCGGGCGGATAGGCGGTCCCCGCCGACCCTCCGCCGCCGGGAGAACCGCCTTCTCCCCCTCAGGCCAGCATATGCCTCAGCTCATAGCCGTGGGAGGGGTAGGAGCAGACCGTCTCCTTCAGCTGGGTCGCGGTCAGGCCGTAACGGATGGCCAGGGCAAAGAGGTTGATCACCTCCTCCGCCCCGTGGCCCAGGAGATGAGCCCCCAGAATACGGTCGGTGTTGGTCTCGATGAGGACCTTGTAGCCGGTCCACCTCTGCCCGAGCCTCTTGAAGATGTCCCAGTCGCCGGTCTCGGCCCAGGCGGTCCGGAACTGGCGGCCCTCCTCCCGGGCCCGGTCCTGGCTCAGACCGACCCGGGCCAGGGGGGGATCGGTGAAAACCACCGAGGGGACCGCCAGGTACCCGCCGCTCTTGGAGTTTCCCTTGAGGATATTATGGGCGCAGGCCTCGGCCTCCATGACCGCGGTGGGGGTGAGGGGGTAGCCCCGGTCGATCACGTCCCCGGCGGCGTAGACCCTGGAGTTGGAGACGGATTGGTAGAACTCGTTGACCACGATCCCCTTCTCCGTGGCCTCCACCCCGGCCGCCTCCAGGTCCAGGCCCTCCAGGGCCGGCCGGCGGCCGGCCCCATGAACGACCATCCCGGCCCTGAAGTCCTTCTCCCCCTGAGGCCCGGTCCGGACGACGATTTCCTCTCCCTCCCTTTCCAGGGCCGTCACCTGGGCCTCCACAACCACCTCCAGCCCCATCTCGGAGCAGGCCTTCAGGAGCAACCCCACCAGGTCCGGATCAAACCCTTTGAGCGGCCGCCGGCTTCTATGAAGGATGGTGGCCCGGGCACCGGCCCGGACCGAGACATGGGCCAACTCAAAGGAGATGTAACCGCCCCCGACAAAGATCAGCGACCCCGGCAGCTTCTCCAGGTTCAGGAAGTCCTCGGAGCCGGCCAGAAGCTCCCGGCCGGGGAGGTCCAACCTGGCCGGTTCGGCCCCGGCGGCCACCACCACCTTTCCGGCCTCCAGGAGCCGGCCTTCCACCTCCAGGGCGGTGGGGCCGACGAACCGGGCCCGACCGTGGAGGGTGGCCACCCCGGCCCGTTTCAAGGACTCCTCGACCTGGCCGGGGGTGGGATCGACAAAGGTCCGCTTGAACCTCTGGAGGGCCGGCCAATCGATGGCCGCCCCGGGGATGAGCCCGTTCCCGGTCATCTGGTTTACCCGGGCCACGGCGTTGGCCGCGTCCACCAGGACCTTTTTGGGCTCGCAACCCCTTAAGGGGCAGGTTCCGCCGTAACCGTTGGAGTCGGTTACGGCCACCTTTTGGCCTGACTGGGCGCACAGCCGGGCCACCAGGCCGCCGGCCGGCCCGGTTCCGATCACGGCCAGGTCGTATCTTTGGCTCATCTTTCATTGCCCTCTCGGAGCTGAAGGTTCCGGCCGGACCAGGAGGGGGGCCACGGCGAAAAAGGAGCTCGTTGGTTGGACGGTTCAGGGCCTCCCCGGCCCTGGTTGTAATTTACCCCAGGAAGGGGTTCCCGGCGATTCCGGAGTCCACTTTAAGAGTTATTAGAATGGTTGTCAGAAGTAGGTTCCCTTTGGGAGGCGGTAAGCTCCGGGCGGGAAAGCGGGGGCGGCCCTGAACAAGGCCCGGTTTTACGAAAACGACCGGGTCCCTTCTTTGCGAGGGGCTGAGGGGGGGGCCCGATCAGGGCCGGCAGGCTGGGGAAGATTAACCCATTCCTGAAGGGCCCGGGTCAGCCCCCGGCCCCTTCCAGGGCCTCCTTGACCAGGTTGTGGAGCAAGGGCCTGAAGGCCCTGATCCGGTCGTTCTCCCGGCCGAAGATGGTCCGGTTGGTGAGGAGGATGACGGTCAACCCCGATCCTGACTCCAGCCAGAAGGAGGTGCCGGTAAAACCCAGGTGGCCCACGGACCCCGGCCCGAACAGCTCTCCGGCGGCCGACCCCTCCCCGGCCGGGACGTCGAAGCCGTGGGTCCGGGGTTGGCCGGGGAAGGGCTTTTCCAGGATCAAGCCGGCCGTCTCGGGCTTGAGAAGGGCCGGTCTGGCCCGGCCCTCCAGGGAGGCCAGGAGCCAGGCCAGAAGATCGAAGACCTGGCCGGCCGAGCCGAAGAGCCCGGCCTGGCCGGCCACGCCCCCCATGGCCCAGGCGTTCTCGTCGTTGACCTCCCCCTGGAGGAGCCGGCCCCGCCAGGGGCAGTGCTCGCTGGCCGCGATCCTCTCCCTCAGGGGTCCCGGTCCGGGGTCCAGGGGGAGGAACCCGAGCCCAAGCCCCAGGGGCCCGTAAAACCTGGCGGCCAGGTACTCGGCCAGGCCCTGCCCGGCCAGCTCCTGGATCAAGAGCTGGAGGAGGATGAACCCCAGGTCGGAGTAAACTGTCCCGGTCCCTGGCTCGTACTCCAGCCCGGTGGTGGCCAGGAGGTCGGCCAGCCGCCGGGCCCGCCGGCTGAAGGGCAGCTTGGTCAGCTCCTGATAGAAAGGCCGCCAGGCCGGCAGCCCGCTGCTGTGGGCCAGGAGATGGGCGGGTTTAAGCCCGGCCAGGTGGTCCGGGAGGGGGAGGCTCTCCCCCAGGGGCCGGTCCGGGTCCAGATCCCCGGAGTCCATCAGGCCCAGACAGGCCAGGGTGGTGGCCAGGGGCTTGGTCAGGGAGGCCAGGTCGAAGATCGTCTCCGGACCGGCCCCGGCCGCCTCCTCTTCATCGCTCAGCCGGCCCCGGGTCTCCTGGAAAAGGACCCGCCCTCCCCGCCCCACCAGGAGGCCGGCCGCGGAGAAGGCCCTGGTCTCAAGCCCCTCCTCCAGGGCGGCCCGGACCCCGGTCCAGTCCGGGGCCCCCTGGCCTGAACCGGTCCCCGAGCCCGGCTCAGGCTTCATCGTCCATCGGGGCCGGTCCGAGCAGGCCGGCCTCCAGGTCCATCTCGGCCGGGGCCCCGACCACCAGGGAGGCGTTGTCCGGCCCGTGGCCAAAGGGCAGCCCGGCCAGGACGGGCAGGCCCAGGGGAGCCAGCCTCTCCCGGGCCATCTCCAGGACGGCCTCCTCGTCCGCCCCCTTAAACCGGCCCAGGGCCAGGCCCTTGACCCGGTCCAGGAGGCCGGCCGAGAGGAGGTGGGTCAGGGCCCGGTCCAAGCGGTAGAGCTTCTCCCCGGTGTCCTCCAGGAAGAGGAGCCCGCCCGCCAAGGGCGGCTGCCAGGGGGTCCCCACCAGGTGGGCCAGGACGGTGAGGTTGCCCCCCACCAGGAACCCCCTGACCCGTCCGGAGCCCAGGAGGGGCCGGCCGCTCAGGGGAGGGGAGGACTCCCATTCCCCGGCCAGGAGGGAGGTCCACCGCTCCAGGTACTCCGGGGACTGGTCCGGGAGCGAGGAGAGGGAGGGACCGTGGATGGAGCAAAGCCCGGCCTTGAGAAGCCCGGAGAGGAGAACGGTCACGTCGGAGAAGCCGACCAGGGGTCTCCCGGCTGCGGCCAGCCGGGGGAAGTCCAGCAGCCCGGCCGTCCTCAGGCAGCCGTAGCCCCCCCGGGCGGCGACGACCCCCCCCACCGGCTCCTGGATCATCAGCCGGGTCAGCTCCTCGGCCCGGTCTCGGTCGGTCCCGGCCAGATAGGGCAGGGGGCCTTCCCCGGCCGGCCGCCAGGCCAGCTCGTAGCCCAGCTCCCGGACTATTTCAAGGCCCGGCCGAAGGTCGTCCTCCCCGGCCGGGGAGGCGGGCCAGGCCAGGCCCAACCGTCCCTGGCGGGGCAGCGGCCGGAAACGGCGGGGGGTGATCAAGGGGCCTCCCTTTTTTTGTCGCCGGGATCTCCTGAGAGATTAAAAAGTTATAAAAAACCTAAAGAAAATTGCGAGACTTATGCCCTTCAGGGAACCGTCCTCCGGTCCGTAGAGGACTAGCACAGGGGCCGGCTCGACCCCGGGCCCTGATCAACCCGGCAAGGAGGCCTAAAATGCCCTATCTCTCCCGCCCTCCCCGGGCCACGGGGCAGCAGGTTTGGTTCAACGACCTGGTCTTTCGCTTCCCGGACCCGGACCTGGCCCGGGAGGCGGCCAAGAGGCTCAAGGACTGCAACCATCGCAACTCCCTCTGGGAGCTGGTGGACCTGGTGGCCAGCCTGGAATCCGACCCCAGGCCGGACCGGGCCGCCATGAGGGAAGGCTGAGCCCCCTCAGCCCGAGTTGCCTTTGAAAGGCAGCTTGGGCCGGCGCTAAGCGCGCCGAGCTCGGAAGAGCTCCCAAGGCCGGCGAAACCACGCTTTTGGGGGCCGGCAGCTTCAAAGCCGTTAGGTGGCTTTGGATGCCAAAACTGTATCAGGCCCTCGTCCCCCGGTTCCGCTCCAGGATCAGGCGGACCCCCTCCAGGGTCAGGCGGGGGTCCACCCGGTCGAACTCGATCTTCCCGGCGAAAACGGCGGCCAATCCGCCGGTGGCGATGACCTTGGGATCGGTCCCGGCCTCGGCCTTGAGCCCCTCGATCAACCCCTTGATCAAGCCCAGGTAACCGTAGTAAAGGCCGGCCGTCAGGGCTCCCACGGTGTCGGTGGCGATGTGCTTGGGGGCCGTCTTGAGGACGTCGATCTGGGGCAGTTGGGCCGTCCGCTGGAAAAGGGCCTCTCCGGTCACCTTGAGCCCGGGGGCGATCAGGCCGCCCTCGAACCTTCCCGACGGGGAGACGTACTCGAAGTTGGTGGCCGTGCCGAAGTCCACCACCAGAGCCGCCGAGTGGTAATGATCCCAGGCCGCCACGGCGTTGGCGATCCGGTCCGCGCCCAGGGTCTGGGGGGTGGAGTAGCCGATCTCGATTCCGGCCACCCCGGCGCTGACCACCAGGGGCGAGCGGCCGAACCTTTTCAGGGCCATGGCCGAGAGGGTCGCCGTGACCTGGGGGATCACCGAGGCCAGGGCCATCTCCCGGATCTCTTTCAAGGCCCACCCATCCAGGCGGAGAAGGGAGTCGAAGGCCAGGGCCCACTCCTCCGGGGTCCGGTCCTTGACCGTCCTGACCCGCCACTCCATGAGCCAGGTCCGGCCGTCGTGAAGGCCGAAGACCGTCTCGGTGTTGCCTACGTCCAAGGCCAGGAGCATATCGCCTCCTTGACTTCCAGGGGGGGAGCCGCCCCTCCGGCCTTGATCCAATCCCCCGCCGGCGGAGGGCTTCCGGGCCGAGCGAGGGATGGCCCGCTCATCCTTCATAATACCCTCCGGCCGTCTTGACAAGCCTGGGGGCCGTGACTAGTTTCTCGACAACTCGGCGGACCGGGGTGAGAGACGGTCCTAAAAGAGGAGTTGGAATTGAGCGAACCGACCAAGGTAAAGGTCCGGGACAAACGAGGTCTGGGCAGGGCCGACCTCGAGGCCAAGAGCCGCGAGGCCGAGCCGGAGGAGGCTCCCGCCCCGCCGGCCGAGCTCCGGGAGGGACCCAGGGAGGAGAAGGACCCCCAGGCGGTCATGGCCGAGCAGGCCGACCAGATCCTGAGGCTCCACGCCGAGTTCGAGAACTACCGCAAACGGGCCGAGCGGGAGAAGAAGGCCTTCAAGCGCTATGCCCAGGAAGACTTGATCAAGGCCATCCTGCCTCAGCTCGACAATCTGGAACGGGCCTTGGAGGCTTGTCGCTGCACCCGGAACCAGGCCGGCGATCCCCTGGCGGAAGGGGTTGAGCTGACCCTGAAGGGAATCCTGGACGTTCTGGCCAAGTTCGGCGTCCAGCGGATCGAGGCCCTGGGCCAGACCTTTGATCCCAGCCTCCACGAGGCGGTCATGCAGCAGCCCGATCCGGACCAGGAGGAGAACACGGTTCTGGCCGAGACCCAGGCCGGCTACCTGCTCCACGACCGCCTGCTCAGGCCGGCCATGGTTGTAGTTTCCAGGCGACCCACCGCCGAAGAGAAATAAGAGTCTCTGACAGGTCGTGGATTAGGGAGGAATTTTTTATGTCAAAAGTCATCGGGATCGACCTCGGCACGACCAACTCCTGCGTGGCCGTGATGGAAGGCGGGGAGGCCAAGGTCATCGCCAACCAGGAGGGGTCCAGAACCACCCCCTCCATGGTCGCCTTTACCGACAAGGGGGAGCGGCTGGTGGGTCAGGTGGCCAAGCGTCAGGCCATCACCAACCCGGACAACACCATCTTTGCCGTCAAGCGGCTCATCGGCCGCAAGTTCGCTTCGCCCGAGGTCCAGCGGGATATCAAGGTCCTGCCCTACTCCATCGTCAAGGCCTCCAACTCCGACGCCCACATCAAGGCCAGAGGCAAGGAGATGTCACCGGCCGAGATCAGCTCCTTCATCCTGACCAAGATGAAGCAGACGGCCGAGGACTACCTGGGCGAGCCGGTCACCCAGGCGGTGATCACCGTTCCGGCCTACTTCAACGACTCCCAGCGGCAGGCCACCAAGGACGCCGGCAAGATCGCCGGGCTGGAGGTCTTGAGGATCATCAACGAGCCCACCGCGGCCTCCCTGGCCTACGGGATGGACAAGAAGGCCGACCAGAAGATAGCCGTCTTCGACCTGGGCGGAGGGACCTTCGATATCTCCATCCTGGAGATCGGCGAGGGGGTCTTCGAGGTCAAGGCCACCAACGGGGACACCCACCTGGGCGGAGAGGACTTCGACTTAAGGATCGTCGACTACCTGGCCGACGAGTTCAAGAAGGACCAGGGGATCGACCTCCGGAGCGACAAGATGGCCCTCCAGCGCCTGAAGGAGGCGGCGGAGAAGGCCAAGATGGAGCTCTCCGGCTCCATGGAGACCGACATCAACCTGCCCTTTATCACCGCCGACGCCTCCGGGCCCAAGCACCTCAACATCAAGCTCACCCGGGCCAAGCTGGAGGCCCTGGTGGACGACCTGATCCGGAAGGTGGAAGGCCCCTGCCGGACCGCGCTGAAGGACGCCGGGCTGAAGACCTCGGAGATCAACGAGGTCATCCTGGTGGGCGGGATGACCCGGATGCCCAAGGTCCAGGAGACGGTCAGGGCCCTCTTCGACCGGGAGCCCCACAAGGGGGTCAACCCGGACGAGGTGGTGGCCATGGGGGCGGCCATCCAGGCCGGGGTCCTCAAGGGCGAGGTCAAGGACGTCCTTCTCCTGGACGTGACCCCCCTCTCCCTGGGCATCGAGACCCTGGGCGGGGTCATGACCAGGCTCATCGAGAAGAACACCACCATCCCCACCAAACGGTCCCAGATCTTCTCCACCGCGGCCGACAACCAGCCGGCGGTCTCGATCCACGTTCTCCAGGGGGAGAGGGAGATGGCCGCCAACAACAAGACCCTGGGCCGGTTCGACCTGGTGGGCATCCCCGCCGCGCCCCGGGGGATCCCCCAGATCGAGGTGACCTTCGACATCGACGCCAACGGCATCGTCCACGTCTCGGCCAAGGACCTGGCCACGGCCAAGGAGCAGTCCATCAGGATCACCTCCTCCTCCGGCCTTTCCGAGGAGGAGATCGAGCAGCTGGTCAAGGACGCCGAGCTCCACGCCGAGGAGGACAAGCAGAAGAGGGCCCTCATCGAGGCCCGGAACCACGCCGACTCGGCCATCTACCAGGTGGAGAAGTCCATGAAGGAGGCCGGGGAGAACCTGGAGGCGGGCCTCAAGGCCGACCTGGAGTCCAAGATCGCGGCCCTTAAATCGGCCATGGAGGGCGAGGATTCCGAGGGGATCAAGCGCCAGACCGAGGAGCTGATGACCACCTCCCACAAGCTGGCCGAGGCCATGTACCAGCAGGCCGCGGCCGGTCAGGCGGGCGGAGCCAGGGCCGGGGCCCAGGCCGGAGAGCCCGATTCGGGCGGCGGAGACGAGGACGAGGCGGTGGACGCCGAGTTCGAAGAGGTCAAGTCCGACAACTGACAACCAATCCCGGTCCTCGATCGAGGCCGGGTGACGATATATCCGGGCCAGGCCGCGGGGGAGGACCTGCCCCGCGGCCAACTCTTTTTCGACTCCAGCCGATAACTTTAAGCCACCTCCCGACCTCCCCGGCCGGGACCTGGGCCGCAGCCCGCCCTTGACTCGTATTATCCGTTTTGTTATACCTGGTTTCAGCCATCGATGGTTAAAGATAGCTTTTTCGGGAAAAGACCCCGGGTCGGAGTCGTATCACTCCCGAATGATATTATTTTTATCTGCTATCTTATGGTCAGCGGGCTGGCCGGTCCTTGAAAACCGACCTCGCTTTCCTGTTCGCTGCCCCAACCCCAAACTCAACCTGTTGTCGGCCTTTTTCGGGCCGGCACTCCACGAGGAGGAAGCAAGGCCACCCATCCCTTAATCCCACCTCCAAAGGAGGACGTCATGAGTCGCCAGCCAATCCATCCGCGCGTCCCGGAACTCTTAGACAGCTACCAAAAAGGCAGGATGTCCCGCCGGGAGTTCCTCCGCTTGACCACCCTCCTGGGGGTCTCGGCCGGGACCGCCTTGGCCCTGACCGGGGTCCCCAGGCCCCGCCGGGCCTGGGCCCAAACACCCAAGAGGGGCGGGGTCCTCAAGATCAGCCAGCAGATCCAGAAGATCGACCATCCGGCCCGCTACTCCTGGCTGATGCCCTCCAACTCCATGCGGATGATCTTCGAGTACATGACCCTGACCGGTCCGGACAACGTCACCACGCCCTATCTCTGCGAGAAGTGGATGGCCAGCGAGGACCTCAAGACCTGGACCTTCGACGTCCGGAAGGGGATCAAGTTCAACAACGGCGATCCCTTCACCGCCGACGACTGCATCTTCACCATCACCCAGTGGCTGGACAAGGAGGTCAAGTCCTCCCTCCTGGGGCTGGTGGGCTCCTACCTGGACCCCACCGGGATCGAGAAGGTCAACGATTTTCAGTTCAAGCTCAACCTGAAGCGGCCGGAGATCGCCGTCCCGGAGCATTTCTTCCAGTACACCGCCCAGGTCCTCAACCACAAGACCTTCGAGGGGGACATGAAGAAGGCCCCCCACGGGACCGGCCCCTACACCCTGGAGACCTACAAGGAGGGCGAGATCTGCGTCCTCAAGGCCCGCCAGGACTACTGGCAGCAGGGCGCCGACGGCAAGCCCCTGCCCTACATCGAGGAGATCCGGTTCATCGACATGGGCGGCGAGCTGGCCCCCCAGATCGCGGCCCTCAAGTCCGGGGAGATCGACCTCATCGACGCCTCCGACAACCCCGGGCCCCAGATCATGATGGCCGTCAAGGACGACGACAAGATCCAGGTCCTGCCCGTGGCCACGGCCACCACCAGGGTCATGAGGATGCGGGTGGACATGAAGCCCTGGACCGACAACAAGGTCCGGACGGCCCTCAAGCTCTGCCAGAACCGGGAGAAGATCCTGGCCCTGGCCTACCAGGGCGAGGGTCTCCTGGGCCAGGACTTCCACGTCTACCCCAAGCACCCCGAGTACTGCCAGAAACCGATCCCCAAGTACGACCCGGAGAAGGCCAAGGCCCTCCTCAAGGAGGCCGGCTACCCCGAAGGGCTCGAGGTCAACCTGGCCGTGGGCTCGGAGTGGACCGACATCGTCCGCTACGCCGAGGTCCTCAAGCAGGACGCCGCCCCGGCCGGGTTCAAGATCAACATCCAGACCATGCCCACCAGCCAGTACTGGGAGAAGTGGACCGAGGTCGACCTGGGCGTCACCCCCTGGACCCACCGCCCCCTGGGGACCATGGTCCCCAACCTGGCCTACGTGGCCGACGCCGAGGGCAAGCCGGTTCCCTGGAACGAGTCCCGCTGGGTGGACAAGGAGTTCTCCGAGCTGCTGGCCCAGGCCAGCGGGACCCTGGACGTGGAGAAACGGCGCAAGATCATGTGCGACCTGGAGCAGATCCAGATGGACCGGGGCTCCATCGCCATCGCCTACTGGATGAACACCTGGATGTGCCCCAACAAGAGGCTGAAGAACGTGGAGGCCCATCCCAACCTGGTCTTCCTGTTCAACGAGGCCTGGCTGGAGGGTTGACCCGGCCGGGGCTTTTAAAGCCCGAGTGACTGGCGGCGGGCCGGGAGACCGGCCCGCCGATTTCCCGGCCGCTAACCCGGATATTTCATGAGGCAATCTACTGCGGGGTCCATCTCCTGGTTACGACGCTTGAATTCGGCATTTTGGTCCTCGACATACGGTCAAGTATGCCTGCGGATCAAAACGCCGAATATCTGCGCCTCTCACCGACGGATCTGGCCCCCTCGCGACGATCGCTCATGAAATATCCGGGCTAAAGGACCCTCCATGGCCAAGTTCATCGTCCGGCGCGTTTTTCTGCTCCTGCTGACCATGCTCCTGGTCTCAATGGCCGTCTTTCTGATCACCGAAGCCTCTCCCGGCAACGTGGCCCGCAACGTCCTGGGAGCCTTCATCACCCCCGAGCAGGAGGCCTCCTTCCTGGCCCAGATGGGCCTGGACAGGCCGGTCTGGGTCCGCTACCTCCACTGGCTGGCCGGCTCCGACTGGATGGCCTCCGCCAAGCTGGAGATGGACCTGAGGCAGATCAGGACCGACCAGGGCTTCCAGGAGTGGTGGGCCGTCCGGGCCGACGGGAAGCTGGTCCGCTGGAGGCTGGAGGGGGACGACCTGGTGGTCCTGGTCAGGCAGCCGGACGGGACCACGGTCAAGGAGAAGGACAACCAGAGGTGGGTCACCGACCAGAAGGGGGTCTCCGTCTTCTGGGGGCTGGACACCGACAACCACGCCGTCCGCTGGGAGAAGGGGACCGACCGGAAGGTCTGGACCTTTATCATGGGCTCCGGGTGGAAGGAGACCTCCGGCGGGCCCATGGAGTACATCCCCCTCAAAAAGGGCTTTCTCCGGGGCGATCCCGGGGTTTCGCTCAGGACCGGGCGGCCGGTGGGCGACAGCCTCTACCTCCGGCTGCGCAACTCCCTGGTCCTGGCCGGAATCGCCTTTGTCCTGGTCATGCCCATCGCCCTGGTCCTGGGTCTCATCGCCGGGCTCAAGGAGGGCTCGACCCGGGACCGGATCCTCTCGGTGGGGGGGATGATGTTCTCGGTCATGCCCGAGTTCGCCACCGGCATCTTCCTCATTCTCATCCTTGGGCTGTGGCTCAAGGTGGCCCCGGCGGCCACCGTCTTCGGCGAGCTGGCCCCCTGGCAGAGGCCGGACATGCTGGTCCTCCCGGTCCTGACCCTGACCCTGATCGAGCTGGGCTACATCCTCCGGATCACCAGGGCCTCCATGGTCGAGGTGATGAGCTCGGCCTACATCCGGACCGCTTTTCTCAAGGGGCTGCCCTTCTGGACGGTGGTCCGCCGGCACGCCGTCCGCAACGCCCTCCTGGCCCCGATCACGGTCATCATGCTTCACGTCAACTGGCTCCTGGGAGGGATCGTCATCGTCGAGGCCGTCTTCGGCTACCCGGGGTTGGGCAAGTACCTCCTGGACTCGGCCCTCTACAAGGACATCAACGCCCTGGAGGCCGGGGCCATGATCCTGGTCATCGTGGCCGTGGGGACCCAGCTGGTGGCCGACATCATCTACACCTTCCTCAACCCCAGGATCCGTTACTCCTAAGGGCGGATACTCCAGATGACATATCCGGGCAAAGAACGGGAGAACCATGGCCGCCACGGTTGAACGGGCAAACGGCCCCGGGCCTAAGATCATGCGCCGCACCAGGCGGGCCAAGCTCAGGGACGGGCTGGCCATCCTCTGGGCCTCCAAGACGGCCGTGGTGGGGCTGGTGATCGTCCTCTTCTGGGTTTTCGCGGCCGTCTTCGCCCCGGTCTTGAGCCCCTACTCATACACCGACCAGGACTGGAAGGCCCCCAACCAGGGCCCCACCGCGGCCCACCCCCTGGGAACCGACGAGCTGGGCCGGGACCTCTGGGCCCGGTTGATCTACGGGGCCCGGGTGGTCCTGGTCACCCTGCCGGTGACCGAGGACCTGTGGGTCCCGGGAGGAACGGCCCTCTGGGGGGTCTTCGCCGCCCTGGCCGCGGGGGCCACCCTGGGCCTCCTGGCCGGGTACAAGGGCGGCTGGATGGACGAGATCCTGATGCGTCTTCTGGACGCCATGATGTCGGTCCCGATCATCCTCCTCTACCTGATCATCGTGGCCGCCATCGGCGCCTCGGCGGTCAACGTGGTCATCGCCATCGCCATCGTCGGCACCCCGGGCATCGCCCGGCTGGTCAGGGGCCTGACCCTGGACATCAAGACCCGGGACTACGTCCGGGCCGCCGAGACCCGGGGCGAGAGCCAGTGGTACATCATGTTCGTCGAGATCCTGCCCAACGCCCGGGGACCGATCATCATCGACGCCATGCTCCGGGTGGGCTACGCCATCTTCGCCATGGGAACCCTGGGCTTTCTGGGCCTGGGCCTCCCGCCGCCCTCGCCCGACTGGGGCTCCATGGTGGCCAAGGGCCGGGAGTTCATCCTGGCCGGGATCCCCTGGGCGGCCCTGTGGCCCTCCCTGGCCATCGCCTCCCTGGTGGTGGGCCTCAACCTCCTGGCCGACGGGCTCAGGGAGGAGTCGATGCGTTACCAGTGAGGCGGGCGACCTGGGCTGACTTGACCGGTCGGGGGAATACCTTCCCGGCAAAGAGAGAGGCGGGCGGATGAACCAGACCCCGGATACCGGCCCTCCAGCGGTTCTGGAGGTGGAGAACCTGGCCATCTCCTACCAGACCCGGAAGGCCTCCGTGGCCGCCGTGCGGGGGGTGGACTTCCTGGTCAACCGGGGCGAGACCCTGGGCATCGTCGGCGAGAGTGGCTGCGGCAAGTCGACCATCGCCTTCGGCATCGTCGGCTACCTGGGCTCCAACGGGCGGATCGTGGAGGGCCAGGTCAGGTTCGAGGGCCAGAACCTGGTCGGCCGCTCGGAAAGGGACCTCAACCGGCTCAGGGGGGACCGGATCAGCCTGGTCTACCAGGATCCCATGCAGGCCCTCAACCCCTCCTTAAGGATCGGCCTCCAGATGGCCGAGGTCCTGACCTCCCACCGCCGGATCTCGGCCAAGGAGGCCCGGACCAGGTGCCAGGAGATGCTCAGACGGGTCCACATGCCCGACCCCGAGAACATGATGGTCCGCTACCCCCACCAGCTCTCCGGGGGCCAGCAGCAGCGGGTGGTCATCGCCATGGCCCTCCTCAACAACCCGGCCCTGCTCCTCATGGACGAGCCCACCACCGCCCTGGACGTGACCGTGGAGGCGGCCGTCCTGGACCTGATCGACGACCTTAAACGGGACTTCAACGCCGGGATCATCTTCATCACCCACAACCTGGGGGTGGTGGCCCGGATCAGCGACAAGCTGGCGGTGATGTACGCCGGGGAGATGGTCGAGGGCGGGTCCATCACCGACATCTTCAACCTCCCCGGCCATCCCTACACCAGGGGGCTTCTGGCCTGCGTCCCCCGCCTGGGAGAGTCCAAGGAGGAGCAGGTCCTCCACCCCATCCGGGGCCATGTCCCGCCCCCGGCCGAGCGGGTCATGACCGCCTGCATCTTCCACCCCCGCTGCGACTACGCCACCGACCGCTGCCGGAGGGAGAGGCCGGAGTTCGTCCCCCTGGGGGACGGCCACGTGGCCCGCTGCTTCTACGCCCGGGAGATCGAGGAGCGGCAGAAGACCTTTCAGCGGAAAAAGCTGGCCGAGAGGCTGGGGCTCAAGGAGGCCCAGGTCGAGGACGAGACCCTGATCCAGTTCGACCACCTCAAGGTCTACTACGAGCAGGAGTCCGACTCCGTGGCCAGCCTCTTCGGCCTGGGCCGGAAGAGGTACGTCAAGGCCGTGGACGACGTCTCGATCAAGCTGGCCAAGGGCAAGACCCTGGGGGTGGTCGGCGAGAGCGGCTGCGGCAAGTCGACCCTGGTCAAGGGGCTCATCGGCCTGGAGCAGGTCACCGGGGGAGGAGTGGAGTTCCTGGGGATCGACGTCAACCGGCCGGTCAAGGAGAGGGACCTGGGCTGGATCCGGGAGATGCAGATGGTCTTCCAGAACCCGGACTCGACCCTCAACCCGGCCTACCCCGTGGGCAAGCAGATCGCCCGGCCGATCATCCGCTTCAAGACCGTGCCCAAGGACCAGGTCAAGGCCGAGGTCATCCGGCTGCTCAAGGCCGTCCGGCTGGACGACTACTACTACGACCGGCTGCCCCGGCAGCTCTCGGGAGGGGAGAAGCAGCGGGTGGGCATCGCCCGGGCCCTGGCC
>Ga0068714_10003198_pt1 | contig 19746 bp, 19 predicted proteins | sample MTBNYHSulfiMetaG_FD_62988 | JGI IMG/M metagenome (GOLD analysis project Ga0068714, IMG submission 62988) | Enrichment culture microbial communities from rom New York Harbor, USA that are MTBE-degrading - MTBE-NYH (New York Harbor Sulfidogenic)... | ecosystem: Environmental > Aquatic > Marine >... | reverse complement strand
GAGCGGGGGAGTCAAGGTAACGGATTTCGGAATAGCTCGGGCGATATCTTCATCGAGAACCAAGACAGGGGTTATACTAGGGACGCCGAATTACATGTCTCCTGAACAGATCATGGGGCAGAAGGTAGATCCTCGTTCGGATATTTTTTCTCTCGGAGTCCTCTTCTATCAGCTTCTCACCGGCGAGTTGCCCTTTCAGGGGGACAACTTGAGCAATCTCCTGTATCAGATTACCCAGATCAAGCAACCGCCACTGAAAACCTTCAATCCTAAAATCCCCCTGGCTTGTGAACAGATAGTTCAGAGGGCACTCGCAAAAAGCGCGGGTGATCGGTTCGGCACGGCAGGACAAATGGCCAAGGTGCTCAGACTGTTGGCTCTGAGAATTGAGCAGAGACAAAAAAAATCGCTGGTTAACAAGCAACCTGTTCTCAGTTCATCGTGAACAACGATTGACCGACCGGAGGAGCGGATTTGGAGGTTAAAGCTTCGGGAATATCTGACGTGGGCCTGCAGCGAGAAGGCAACGAAGACGCCTTTTCCATTCAATCGTCTCTGGGCCTTTACCTGGTCGCCGACGGAATGGGAGGACACCTGGCCGGTGAAGTGGCCAGCCGGGTGGCTGTGGAAATCATCGGGAAAAGCTTTCAGCGATGGCTGGAATCGGAGACGCCGGAAGACGAACTGTTTGCATTCCCGGACACATCATTGACCAGGGCCGCCAACTATGTTTTGAGCAGTATAAGACTCGCCAACAGGGTCATCTACGAAATGGCCATGCAGTACGAACAATACAACGGCATGGGCACTACCGTCGTCGCCCTGCTGGTGACGCCGGGCCTCATCATCGCCGCCAACGTGGGTGACAGCCGGCTTTACATGATCCGCGACGGTCACATCCAGAGGATGTCCAAGGACCATACGATCGTGTCGGAACACGTGGAGATGGGTGTGATGACGGAGGAGGAGGCGATAAAGTCCCCCCTCAGGCACATTCTTACAAAAAATCTTGGATCCGCCGAGAATGTGGACCCGGAAATTTTCGAGATTGTTCCTTCGGGGATGGATCGCTTTATCCTGTGCACGGACGGCTTGACGGATCTGGCGGATGACAAGGAAATTCTCGATGTCGCTCGAAGGGAGAAGGATCCGGAGTCGCTGTGCCGGAACCTCGTCAACATCGCTCTTCAAAGGGGGGGGCACGACAATACGACGGTGGTGAGCGTTTTTGTCGAGGATACGGCTCGCCTCGGCCGAGGGCGGGTCTTTACGAGAACGGGCGGGGTCGTCTCAGATGCTTTCGCCATTCTGAACAGGCTGAAGAAGAAGGCCGGATTGTAACTTTACCGATCGGCACTTATGCCGATAGCTCATTCTCAGGGAAACCTGATTCTTCCCCCTGCCTGAACGCGGAATTGTAGGGCAGTTTCATCGACTTGGCCGACTCCCGTTCTTTCCGGGACTCTTCCTTCGGTACTAGCCCTTGGTCTTGCGCTTTTTTTTGCATTCAGTCAGGCCGTTGTCGATCTGCTCTCTTGTGAATGTCTTCTTGCACCGTGTGCACTGGTAAATTTCATCTGCGAGCCTGTCGTATATTAGCTCGTCGGAGAAATTGACCGTGTAAAAGCGTAAGGAAAAATTGAATATCCTGGTGAAATCTTTGTTCTCGCAACTGTCGCAAGTGAAGTAATCCTGCATGACCTCCATTCGCTTCCTCCTAAGGAAATAGAAATTATCGCTTATTTCACTTTATTGCAACACCAATGAAATCGATGGACCCGCGTTCCGTGCGTTGGGCTTTCGCGGACATGGGGTCGGTACCGAAAGGCGGCCCAGTTTTCACCATCCCGCAATCGGCTCCAGCCCGCGCCGCTGCCTGATCGCTTCAAGAAGGCCGCCTGTTCCGGTCATCATATTGTCTCCGAGAGGCGCCCCGGGATGTATTGAGAAGGTCGATCGTTCGACGAGACTTCGTTTCGGCCCGGTGGCCACGATTATTTCCAGGTTGTCGAATCCAACGGCCTTGCGGATATAAGCGCCGTGCCCTCCTTCTCGAATGATCCTGTCGTGATCCAGCTCGCCGTTTGCCAGATCGATCAACAATGCCTCCAATCGCCCCAGGGCAATGTCCCTGGTGTGATATTCAAAAAAACCGGCCAGTTCTCCTCCGTCCAGCGTTGATGCGACAGTGTGGGAGGTGGCGATATCCAAAACCAGAATCCGCCTCTTGGTCTTTGCCCGGGCGTCCAGGGAAGCACCCAGAATGGCGGCCATGCCGCTGTCCATAACGTAGATTTCGGCCGCAGGGAGGCTCTCCGCGCTTCTCGCAATGCTTTTCAGGCGATTGAAGTGAACTGGGATTTCGTCCCTCCTGAAAAGAAGACATTGAGGAAAGGGGGTTTCACCGAGGCGGTCTTTGAAGAAATGGTTACGGAAATCGAGGTGAGAGACTCCGTGGGGCGGGATACCGTGGTCCTGGGCACAGATGCCGACCGCGTCAAAGCAGAAGGGGACTCCGAAGGCGTGGACGATTCTTTCGATCCGATCCATTTCCAGGTCACCCAGCGTCAGAGCGGTGAAAGCCGGATCCGCGGCCAGCCTTTCCGCTAAATCGTCACCGACAACCTCGATGCCCCGGGCCTCGACTCTTTCCGAATCGTGATGGATAGTTGCCGCCGCTGATGCGGACATTATTACGCGGGCCTGCCGGGCTCGTTCCGTGAGAACATCCGATATGGGGCCCCCGCCCATCTCTACCCCCTTCACCACGAGGTTTGTATTCGTGGCCCTTGCCTTTTCCGCAACGGTGAGTGCCGGGGATCTCACGACCGCCTTGTAGTGAACCGACGAGCTCGCGTCGTAGTAGAGGACGTCCATCGTGCCCGCGCCGATGTCGAGCATCAGAAACTTGCCGAGGAACGATGATGGCGAATCGGATCTATTCATCGCTGATTAAGGGATCACTCCAGAGTTGAGTTCCAAGCCCCTTGGATGCTATATTTACGGGGATCAAAAAAGGATCCAGGATGATGGATCATCGGGAAAATTCTAGCAGCACCGGGAAAGAATTCAAGGCCTTTATCAGCGCTTTTCTTAGAGAGCGCCGAGGGGGTTCGGGGGCTTTCGACCTGCGCGCGATTCCGGCGGACGGGTCGAGCAGAAGCTTCTGGAGGATCTTTGTGCGGTCCACCGACCGCACTTTCATCGCTATGGCAAACGAGCCGGCCGATGATTTGTCAAGGCGCGAAAATTTCGCCTACTTGATGATCAACCGTCATCTTCACGAAAAAGGATTGCCTCTTCCCCGAATCCACTCCTCCCATATGGAAAAGGGGTGGTTCATAATGGATGATTTCGGAACCGTGAGTCTTCAGGATGCCGCCTCCACCCGGGATGATCGAGTTGCCCTCTATGAAAGGGTCGTGGAGGTTCTCTTCCGGCTCCAGCTCGAAGGCGCGAAAGGCTTCAATCCCTCCTGGACGTGGCAGACGGAAAAGTACGACGCTTTTGTGATGCGCCGCTATGAATCCGACTACTTCAGAGAGTCATTCCTGTGCAACTATCTGGGGCTGAAGAAGGAATGGCCGGAGCTGGAATCGCCGTTCAACTACCTCGCTGAAAAAGCTTCTCGTGCGGAGAGCCGCTTTTTTCTCCACAGGGATTTTCAGTCACGGAACATCATGGTTATGGGCGACCGGATCGGCGTTCTTGACTGGCAGGGGGGGCGGTCAGGTCCACTAGGCTATGATCTCGCTTCACTCCTCATAGATCCCTACACAAGGCTTTCGCAGGAAGAGAAGGAAAAGATCTACCAAAAATACGTAGGCCTCATGAGAGATGCATTGCCGGAAATGGTCGAATCCATGAACACGCACTTTCCTTATCTTGCCGTTCAAAGAAACCTCCAGATACTCGGAGCTTTCTCCTTCCTCAGCCGAGTCCGCAAGAAAACGCACTTCGAGACTTACGTTGCACCCGCCCTGGTCACCCTCCGCGAGCTGCTTGTCAAGCTCAAAGACGAAGGGCTTTCTCCCCTAATGAGCCTTGTGCTGTCCCTCAAATGAACATGTTTATCTTGCAGTTCTTGGCGTATTTTATGTAGTCTTCAGCAGTCCAGACAGCGACACCGTCCAGGAAATCCTCCTCGCGGAGTTCCATCATATCAACGGTCATTTTGCAGGCAACCAATTTGACCCCTTCCGCCATGGCCATGTCCATCAGATCTTCAACCGGCGGGATGCCGGCATTATCTACCTTTTTCTTCATCATGCCCGTGGCCATGGTCGCCATGCCGGGAATGGCTCCCATGAATCCGGGAGGATGAAACTTAACCTTTTTCGCCCAGCCTTTTCGGATGGCATTCAGGCCCATGAAGGTGAAAAATATGGATGCATCCATCCCCTGTCTGCGGGCATTGATTGCCAGCAATAGAGGGGGATACACGCCGTCCATGGTGTCCCGCGAGCAGATAAAACTCGCCGACTCACGTTGGATTTCAGGTTGCGGACTTTCTGTTTCCATCGTTTTCGCTGATGCTACCATGATATGTCCTCCTTTTTGTTTTTCAGCACTTTTTGATACATTTGATCACCTGGATGACCTCGGGCTTGCCGACGCTGTAATAGACCTGCTTCCCGTTCTTCCGGGATTTCAAAATCCCCCTGGCCTTCATCTGAGACAGTTGCTGAGATGTGAGAGACTGGGAAACACCCAGGTGTTCCTGGATCTCGCTCACTGCCATCTCGCGGGATTCCAGCAATTCGATGATTCTGAGCCTTAGAGGGTGAGCGACACATTTGAGAATTTGAGCCGCCTTTTCCACTTTTTCCCACTCGATCGATCCGTTTCCGCTTTTGCCCATCCGAACCTCCTTTATCGAATTCAATTAACAAAATATTATAATATTATCATATGTCAAGGCCCTGGGACGCCTTTTTTCCCTCTTCTGAAAAACGATGGGTCAATATTCCCCCCTGGGACGGGTATGCTCTTTAACTCCGGGGTGAGCGACTTGCCGATTCCTGCGGCATCCGCCTGTACCGGCGAAAGGATGCGCTCTTCTGTTTACCCGGCGAAGGCGAAGGAGTATAATCATATTGCGGAAGAGGCAGGACGCTTCGAGGAGGGGATCGAATGAACCGCAAAATGCCGGGTGCAGCAGGATTGATAAGCAAAGAGGACGCGCTTCTTGTCATCATCGACATGCAAGAGAGACTCTTCCCTGCAATGGCTGATAAGGAGGAACTTCTCGAAAACGTGAAGAGACTCGTACGATTCGCGGGGATCGTGGACTTGCCTGCCGTATTCACGGCGCAGGAAAAACTGGGTGACATCCTTTTGCAGATCAAAGAGTACCTCCAAGAAGTCCGACCGGTCTCCAAGGTGGAATTCGATTGCTTTGGGTGTGACGCTTTCGTAGAGAAGACTGAGGGCTTTCACAAAAAAACACTGATTCTTGCAGGAATCGAAGCGCACATATGTGTGGCCCAAACGGCGCTTCACGCTGTTTCAGATTACGAGGTGCATGTGGTGAGTGATGCGATCGCTTCTCGCTCCCCCCACAATCGTCGTGTCGCCCTGAACAGGATGATGCAAGGCGGGGTTATCGTCACATCCACGGAAATGGTGATCTACGAAATCCTTCGCAGAGCGGGGACGGACACATTCAGGGAAGTACTCAAACTGGTCAAGTGATTTCCTCCCATGAGCGAAAAGGCTCAGAGAAAGCGATTGTTCGAGCCCGGCGACCCTGTCTCGAGCTTCACGGGAAACATTGGGTTCGTTCTGTCAGAAGAACAGCTGAGACAGGTGCGCGAAATGTTCAGGGAAGGGAACAGGCCCGGCCGCTTCTTTGCGCCGGGTTGCTGTCAAAACCCTGACTATATAACCCAAGTTCCCGTCTTTTTCGAAGACAGGACGTACGATGTCATGAGGGCCATGAACCTGAGGAAGAGATCCGACCTTCCGGAAGAAAGGCTCCGGGAACTGAAAGAAAAGTTGTCCGCCGGCACATAAGACAAGAAAAGTCTTCCCGAACGAGCAAAACGGGGAATTAAGGGGAGAGGAGCCTAGAAAATTTATTCAGTGAAGCAGGCGCGACGGAATCCGGCTCACTCGAGGATTTCAACGTTCCAGTACAGGTAATCCCTCCAGCTTTCCGGGATCTTCTGGTATCCGATAGTGATTCTGATGGCAGGAACCCAGCTTGGCCTGGCAGGTTCCCTGACGAGTTTCATTGAAGCTTCCGCTGGAGTGCGGCCGCCCTTCTTCCTGTTACATTCGATGCAGCACGTGACTATGTTTTCCCATTTGGTTTTGCCACCGCGGTGCCTTGGAATGACATGGTCATAGGTAAGCTCCTCTGACGGGAATTTCGCACCGCAGTATTGGCACTGATACCGATCCCTCGAGTAGATGTTCTGTCTTGAAAAGCGGACGGGACTCTTGGGGCGCTTGACAAGTTGAAGCAAACGAACCACCGAAGGCAGCTTGATGGTAAAGGTGACGGAACGAATTTCCCTGTTGTACTCCTCAATTACCTCCACCTTACCAAGACAGAGAAGCGTTACGGCCCTCTTCCAATCAATGACCTTGAGGGGCTCATAGGTGATGTTGAGGAGCAGCACGCGTTCCATAGGCCCATCCCGATTTGAGAAAAAAAGGAGTCGACAGACCGTGAGTGAACTCGAGTTTGGTCAGCATAAATAGAGCAAAACGGACAAAAATTCAAGTGAAAAATGAAGCATTTCCAGCACATCTTGGCAGGATGGCTCATTGACGGCTCAGGCGGTCCAGTCCGCCGAAATGTACTCCTAAGCTGGGAGAAAGAAACGCTGACCTCTCTGAAAGAGGTAACGCCTGCCAGTCTGGCGGAATCTCCGGTCGAGATTCTCGGGGATTTCACAATATTGCCGGGGCTGGTGGACTCTCATGTCCACCTTTCCATGTCGGGAACGGAAGACCCGGAGCGGCGAAAAAAACAGCGCAATGCGACTTTCGAACAGGCAAGGGAGACGATTGAGCGCCATATTGTGCACCACATCACCCGGGGGGTGGTCGCACTCCGGGATGGGGGTGATTGTGAAGCGCACGTCCTTAAGTACAAGAAGAGATCTCCAATGGGTGGTCCCCTCACCGTGGAGTTAAGATCTCCGGGATGGGCCTGGCATGCGCCCGGCAGATACGGCCGTCTCATCGGCCGAACTCCTCGCCCGGGGGAGACCTTGAGGGGGGCGATAGCAGGGGTCATGTCAGGAAGCGATCATGTCAAGATTGTCAACTCAGGAGTGAACAGCCTCACACATTTGGGACAGGAAACCGCGCCCCAATTCGTTTTCGAAGAACTCCGGGAAGCAGTGGAAAAAGCCCATGGACTCGGGTTAAAAGTGATGGTCCACGCCAACGGCAGGGTACCTGTTGGTTTGGCGGTGGAGGCAGGTTGTGACAGCATTGAACATGGTTTTTTCATGGGAAAAGAGAATCTGGAGAAAATGGCGGAACGGAAAACGATATGGGTCCCTACGGCCTATACAATGGCGGCCTATGCAAGCAAGCTGAAAAACCGGGCGGAATCGGATGTGGCGAAGCGGAATCTGGATCACCAGCTTGATCAAATCCGGCTGGCGAGCGAACTCGGGGTGTCTATTTCGGCGGGGACGGACTCCGGAAGCCTGGGGGTCAATCACGGTGAAGCGCTCTCGGAGGAACTCCGTTTATTGATGATCGCGGGATTCACGCTGGAAGAAGCCGTGCGTTCTGCATCATCCCGTGGCGCGGCATTGTTGAATGCGGCGGAGCACACGGGTGCCCTTGCGCCCGGCAGGCCTGCCACATTTGTGGCGGTAAAGGCTGCACCGGAGGGCGTCTTGGACGGATTGAAGATGCCCCGCATGGTTGTGGTGAAGGGAAAGGTTGCCCACAGGATCTGATGCAATGAGTGCGTGGGGCCGGAAGCTTGGATGCCGCCGGCCGGCGAAAATGGATGCTCCTTGACAGAAATTCCCCGGGCATCTATAAAACAAACGCAAGTAAATGCTGACGGTGGTGAAAGGATGAAAGTGCTAGGAATTTACGGAAGTCCGCGAAAAGGAGGGAACACGGATCAGCTCCTGGACAAAGCCCTTGAAGGAGCACGCTCAGCAGGAGCCGAGGTCAAGACAGTCTACGTGCGAGACCTGAGGATGAGCGGATGCATCGAGTGCGGAGGATGCGACAAAGAGGGCAGATGCGTGGTCGAAGACGATATGCAGACCGTCTATCCCCTTCTCGAGGATGCGGACGTTATCTTTCTTGCAACCCCAATTTTCTTTTACAGCGTTACGGCCCAGGTCAAAGCACTCATCGATCGTGCCCAGGCCAACTGGGCGAAGAAGCGGCTCGACCGGTCGCCTGAAGAAAAGAAGATGTCCAAGCAGGGACGGGGGTATCTGATCGCAGCGGGCGCGACGAGGGGGAAAAATTTATTTGAAGGAGCGCAGATGGTAGCCAGGTATTTCTTCGACGCCCTGAACATAAGTTATGAGGGCGGGATATTCTTCAGAAGCATCGAAGAGAAGACCGCGGTGAGGGATAATCCTGAAACGCTCCAGGAGGCCTTCAATCTCGGAATCAAGGCCGTGAAGTCTTAATCAAGCGATCCGGTTACTCATACTATGCGCAGCGCGGGCGGTGCGGATATTTCCCTTAAGCTTTTCAAGCCCTGCTCTGGCCAGAGCCGTCCTTCCAAAATCCCGTTCGAATACCGCTTCATCCATGCCAAGGAGCAAATCTGTGGAGGGCAGCACCACTTCCGGCTCGCTCGTCTCCACGTTGAACGGGCAGATCTCCTGGCACCGGTCGCATCCAAAAAAAAATTTGCCGAGGGCTGCTCCGATATGGGCCTTGAGGCCGCCCTTTTCTTCGACGGTCCAGTAAGAGAGACACCTGGAGGCATTGAGAGAAAAGGGTTTTTCCAGGGCTCCCAGGGGGCAGGCTTCCAGGCAAAGAGAACATGAGCCGCATCGAGCGGCTGAGGGTTCCAGAGCGGGGAAGGAAATGGCCGCCGTTGTCAAAATCTCGGCAAGATACAGGTAAGATCCCCATCCCGGGACGATCAGCAGGTTGTTCTTTCCTATGAAACCGATTCCCGCAGCCGCAGCGATGCTGCGTTCCAAAAGCGGCGCGGAATCTACGCATATCCTGCTCCTGCTTCCGGGATCCACCTCCTTGATAAGGGCGACCAACCTTCCGCAGAGCGTTCTCAGCCGGGAGTGATAATCGACCCTGCCCGGATCGGCGTAACGCGCCACAGCAAAGCCGTCAGTGCTTTCCTGCCTCCTTGGGGGGTAAGGGTAGGCAAGTGAGATGATAGTCCTGCAGTTGCGGAGCATCTTGGAGGGGTTTTCGCGCAGGTCCAGGTTCTTTCTGAGCCAGGCCATCCCCGCGTTTTTTCCCTCATCCAGCCACTCCATGAACCGGTCGAAATGAAGAGGACGGCTCGGCCGTGTGAACCCAACAGCAAGAAAGCCCAAGGACCTGGCTTCTTCGGCGAGGAGGGAACTGGGGGGGAATTCCATATCTCCGCTCTTTCACGTTTCGAGACTGAACGGGGTTAGGCTTTCAAATCCCTCTTCAGTAACCAGGATGGTCTGCTCAAACTGGGCGGACAGGGAATTGTCATCGGTGACGGCAGTCCAATTATCCGACAGGATATGGAGATCTTTTTCCCCGAGATTGATCATAGGTTCAACGGTGAAAACCATGCCCGGAACCAGCACAATCCCCCTCCCTCGTTGCCCGTAATGGGGAATCTGGGGAGGCTCGTGGAAGTCAAATCCAACTCCGTGCCCTACGAATTCACGGACCACCGAGCACTTCTCGCTTTCGGCATAGCTCTGGATAGCCCACCCGATGTCGCCCACTCGGTTCCCTGGTTTTACCATGGTCATGCCAACCTTGAGGCTCTCCCTGGCAACCCGTACGACTTTCAGCGCCTCCGGCTCCGGCTTTCCCACAAAGAAGGTCTTGCTCGCGTCCGCATAGTATCCGTTAAGAATGGGCGTTACATCCACGTTCACGATGTCCCCGTTCTTAAGGAGTCGTTTCCCGGGAATTCCGTGACAGATTTCCTCGTTCACAGAGACGCATACGCTCTTGGGAAAACCTCGATAATGAAGAGGGGCCGGTGTGGCGGCGTGCTTGATGGTGAACTCGTGAACCAGGGTGTTGATTTCATCGGTTTCCATTCCCTCGCGAAGGTTTTCCTCCACCAGATCGAGCAGATCAAGGGCCAGCCAGCCTGCTTTCTTGATGGCTTCCACATCAGCCCTTCCTTTGAGCCTGATGCGGTAATCCCTGAAATATCTCTCCTTGACGTTGTCCTTGTCTGAAAAGTCCTTGCCGAGGCAGCACTTCTTGTATTTGAGGCCGCTTCCGCAAGGGCAGGGATCGTTGCGGCCCAATCTCCTCTCTTTCGTTCCAAACACCACGGTAATCGCCGTTCCTTTTCGTAAAAGAGTTAGAGTCCCTTCAAATCATCAGGAACTCAAGGTTTTGAAGGCTACCAGAGGGAAGACCTTAAATCAACCTCTAATAATAGGGACAATTTGCTGTTGAAACTCTCCCGATGAGAGAGTATGAGGGAGTGGTCATGGCCAGGACGCGACTGCCCGGAAAAAGCACATTCCAATCTCCCCACGTTTGGGCCTTTACGACCTATTTTGCCGAAGGCTTTCCTTACACGATAATCCGCATGATCTCCTCTGTTTTCTTCCGAGACATGAGAGTCTCCCTGGAGGCGATCGGGCTCACATCCCTTTTCGGCATCCCATGGGTGCTCAAGTTTCTGTGGGGACCCCATGTGGACGAATACGGCACCAAGCGAAGCTGGATGCTCTGGATGCAATCTCTCCTTTCGCTCATGGCGATCGGCGCGGGTCTCCTGGTCCCGGTTCCAAATAGTATCCGGATCATCGCCCTTGTTTTTTTTGCCGGATCTTTCATCGCGGCCACTCACGATATGGCTATCGACGGCTATTACATGGAGGCTTTGGACGAAAGAGGCCAGGCAAAGTTCGTAGGCTATCGGGTCATGGCATATCGAATCGCCATGATGACAGGTACCGGGGTCATCGTCACCGCCGGTACGACGGCGGGGTGGGTGGTCGGATTTCTCTCCGCAGGAGCCGTTCTTTCCATCCTTTTCGGGTATCACTCCCTTTTTCTCCCCATGGTGGAAAGACAAAAGAAACCCTTTCCTCTTCTTCTGAGAAGACTGTTCTCGCCCAAGTTCCTGGGTGTCTCCCTATGCGCCGTTCTGGCCATCCTCTTCCTTCACCGGTGGGTCCCCTCCTTCTTCGACCATCTCAAACCTTCCCGGGCAGGCATAGTCCTCCTCGCCGCCCTCTTGCTCCTTGCGCTGCTTAAGGAGAGAATCAAATCAGCTTTTCTAACAAGAAAAGACTCTTTTTACTCCAGGGCCTTTGTTAGCTACATGGACAGGGAGAAAATGGGGATCACGCTGGCATTCATCATCTTCATGCGCACCGGCGAATCAATGCTCACTTCCATGGTCTCTCCTTTCATGGTGGATCTCGGCATCAAGGTCCATTACGGCTGGATCTCCGGAGGAGTGGGGTTGCCCTTCTCCATTGCCGGGGCCATGGCTGGAGGATGGATGATCTCCAGGTACACACTGAAGAAAACGATATGGCCCTTACTCCTGGCACAGAATTTGACAAACCTGTTTTACATGGCTCTGGCCCTCTACCTGAACCGGTTCGTTCATCTCAATACCGGCGCCTCTGCGGTTATGCCCATCGGCAGCTTGAACCTTTTTCTGGTGGCAACAGTCCACAGCTTTGACCAGTTTGCGGGTGGGCTGGGGACAGCCGTTCTCGTCACGTTCCTGATGCGGACATGTCTTTCCGAGTACAAAGCGGCGCACTTCGCTATCGGAACAGGCCTCATGAATCTGAGCGGCGTTTTCTCCGGCGTTCTGAGCGGATTTCTTGCAGGGTGGCTGGGCTACGGCATGTTCTTCGGCCTGAGCTTTCTCGCGTCGATTCCGGGGATGGTGCTGGTTCTCTTTGTCCCCTTCCTTGACCGTCAGGCAGAGGTACCGGTGGGGGGATAAACTGAAGGGTCTATTCGAAGGGGCGGGATTTGAATCTGTTTCGAATTTCGATATTCGGATTTCCGTGCCTTCGGGAGATGAGTGAATCGCGGCGCCGTCTCAGGATTTCAACTTGTCGCTTTTGGGAGCAGAACTTCTGAGACACGGTCCCTGAGAACCGAATCCCGAGGTTCAACGAGGGACAGCCAGAAAGGTGCTCGGGTCAAGGACTATCGCGTCTTCCTGTTTAACCGGCCTGCAGTGATCTTTCAAAAGCTTCATCTGAATGCCGGAGCTCAAGGGCTGGAGTTGGAAAATCACGCTGAAGAAACGGTCCACCTCATGGCAGGGGTAAGGAATGCCTCTTTCGTTTACCTCGGTGATGTGCCTATGTGACAGGGCGGAGAACCATGTTTCCGCCTCGTATTCCGCGGCGAGCGTTTTGAACTCCTCGAAGGTCTCCTCTGATGCTTTTGAGAAGTCCAGCCCGTCGACGATGAGTGCGTCTGCCCGGAAACGGGCCTTTTCAGAAAGGTTCCTCAAGTTCTCCCTGAGACGACGCAGGTCAAAACTCTGGTTGAGGTAGGAAAGAATCATCCTGTTCTTCTCCACGAGACTCTTCATTTCCCGCTCGTCTTTAAGCCCAAGGGCCTTTACGAGCTCCGCGAAGATCACGTTATAGTAAGATGCGATCTTGTCGGGACCGTCCTGAAGAGAGACATGAACGATTTTCCCCTTCTGGAAAATCTTGTCGAAGGCGATATGAATGAGGCAGGCGGTTTTGCCGACACCGGCCCTTGCTATCAGGACACCGAGGTTCCCGCGACCCAGCCCCTTTTCAGTCGATCCCGAAAGAATTCTCAAAGGACTCCTTTGTGCGAATTCCATCATCTCTTTCCCCCCCTCTTCTTGTCGGCATATTCCTTCTTCAGTTCCTCTGCAATGGACTCCGGCACTCGGGCATACCGGGAGAACTCCATCGTAAACTCCGCCTTGCCCTGGGTCAGAGAGCGCAACGTCGTGGCGTAGCCGAACATCTCGGCCAGAGGCACTTCCGCCTCGATGGTCGTGAAGACGCCGTCCTCCGCTGAACTCATGATCATCCCCCGCCGCTGGCTTATGGATCCCATGACGTTTCCCTGAAAATCCGACGGGCATTCGACAGACACCTTCATGACCGGTTCCAGGATGACCGGATTTGCACTCATATAGGCCTGCTTAAAAGCTCCGACGGCCGCCTGCCTGAATGCGAGTTCTGAAGAATCCACAGGATGGTACTGACCGTCGTTGATCGTCACCTTCACGCCTAGTACGGGATATTCCAAGAGCAACCCTTTTTCCGTGCAGGACTGAAATCCCTTTTCCAGAGCCGGAATGTACTCCGTGGGAATAGCTCCACCCTTGATCTGGTTCACGAACTCGAAGGCGCCTGTTTCGGAAGGCTCCATGAAGCCTGCGACGCGACCGTATTGCCCCGCGCCGCCCGTCTGCTTCTTGTGAGTGTAGTTGAACTCCGCTTTTCGGGAAATGGCTTCCCGGTAGGCCACCTGAGGCATGCCTGTTTCCACTTCGGCTTCAAATTCGCGCTTCATTCTTTCCACGTAGATTTCAAGATGAAGCTCTCCCATTCCCGAAATTATCGTCTCTCCCGACTCGGGGTCCACGAAGGAGCGGAAGGTTGGGTCCTCCTTGACAAATCGGCCGAGAGCCTTGGCCATCTGGCCTCCGGCCTTGCTGTCTTTGGGCTTTACAGCCAGCGAGACCACAGGATCCGGTACGAGCATGGATGTCATGGCATAGTTTACCCGGCCGTCCGTGAAGGTGTCGCCGGAAAAACAATCCACACCGAAAAGGGCCAGGATATCCCCAGCCGCCGCCTGTTGGATGTCTTCCATTTCATTGGCATGCATTCTGACAAGCCGGCCGACTTTGATTTTTTTCCTGTTCCTGGTGTTGTAAATGTCGTCTCCTTTGCGAACGGACCCCTGGTAAACCCTCAGATAAGTGAGTTGTCCGTAGGGGGTGACTTCCAGTTTGAAGGCAAGGGCAACAAGGGGTAAAGCCGGATCGGTGGAGAGGTTCACCCGGGCGCCCTCGTTATTCAGGTCCAGCGCGATGTTTTCAACTTCGGTAGGAGAGGGAAGGTACTTTGTCACCCCGTCCAGCAGGGTCTGGACTCCCAGGTTCTTGTAGGCGGAACCGAGGAAAACGGGCGTGAGCTGCCTCAGAAGCGCTCCCCTTCGAACAGCCACATCGATAAGCTCTTCAGTCACCCTCTCTTCGAAAATAGCTTCCATCAGCTCGTCTGAAAACATGGAAGCGGCGTCGAGGAGTTCTTCCCTCTTTGCCCTGGCTTCCGTACGAAGAGGGGCGGGGATGTCATCTCTGACCACTTTTTCTCCGAAGAGCCCCTCGAAGTATATGGCTTTCATGGAGACTAGGTCTATTACCCCCGCAAAATCCCCCTCCAAACCGATGGGGATCTGCATGAGGACCGCGTTGTGGCTCAGTCTCTGGCGAAGCTGGTCTACCACCCGGTAAGGGTTTGCGCCGGCCCGGTCGCATTTGTTGATAAAAGCAAGCCTTGGAACCCTGTAACGGCTCATCTGGCGGTCTACGGTGAATGACTGAGACTGGACGCCGCCGACGGCGCAAAGGACGAGGACGGAGCCGTCCAGGACACGCAAGGCTCTCTCCACTTCAATCGTGAAATCCACGTGGCCGGGGGTGTCGATTACGTTGATTCTATGACCTTTCCACCGGCAGTAGGTGGCCGCAGAAGAAATGGTGATGCCCCTTTCCCTTTCCAGTTCCATGGAATCCATCGTGGCGCCCACTCCGTCCTTGCCTTTAACTTCATGGACCGTGTGGATCCGCTGGGTATAATAAAGAATCCGCTCGGTAAGGGTTGTTTTACCCGCATCGATATGGGCGCTGATGCCTATGTTTCGCATGGTTCTGATATCTTGATCCATCAAGAGACTCCTCGAAATCCCCCCTGCCGGCGCAACATGGGGAACAATTCTACTATAGAATGGGCCGCGCAAGAACGAAAAAGAGAGGGTTCTTCCGGAACCCTCTCTCTCTTTGACTCCAGTGTACGAATTCAGAGTGAGATGTCAAGAGTCAGTGTCACAGTTTCGTCAAATGATATCGGCCCAGGGGGATCACGCTGTCAGCGATTTCCCTTCGAAGCGCAATGGTGTTGACAGGAGTGTTCTTTGTCAGGCGCTTGAGAGCCATGAGCTGAGTTCTCAGTTCTTCTCCCTCCGCAATAGCTGCGAAGATCTGCTTGGCCATCCACTCGATCCTGGCGAAAGCGTCGTTGATGCACACCTGGGTGACGGCAATCTGTATCCTGGATTTTTCTTCACCCTCTTTTTGAATCTTCTTCAGGGTTCTCAGGAGGGCAGACTCCATGGCAAAGATCTCAATTATGATGTCTGAGATGAGCGCCACCAGTTCCTGCTGACCCGCCAGTTTTTCCATGTACTTCTGTGTGGCGGCCCCGGCTGCGAGAAGACCGATCTTCTTGGCCATGGAGATCAGTGTCTTTTCCTTCTCGAGTGTCCCTTCAGCCTCGCCGAAGTCGGGCCGGAAAGTGAGAAGCTCTTCCGTAGCCTTCTTGATCACCGCCAAAAGCGGCAGTTCCCCCTTCAGCGCCGCCCTCATGAGCATATCCACGATCAGGAGGCGGTTGATCTCGTTGGTTCCTTCCCAGATGCGATTGATCCGTGAATCCCGATATGCTCCCTCAGCCGGATAATCCTTGATGTAGCCGTAGCCGCCGAAAACCTGGACACTTTCATCGACTACAAAATCCAGGGCCTCGGTGCCGAAAACCTTGTTGATGGAACACTCAAGGGCGTATTTCCGGATGGCTTCTCCCGTCTTTGCACCCGCATCGTCTTTGGTGGGATCGATGCCTTCCAGGGCCATATCGAGCAGGGCCGCCGTCCTGTAAGCCATGCTTTCCGTAACATAGATTTTTATCAGCATCTCGGCGAACTTATGTTTGATAAGGCCGTAGTCCGCAATGGGCCTCCCGAACTGGATTCTCCCTTTGGCATATTTTACGGCTTCTGCGAATATCGTCTTGGCAGAGCCGACCACCATGGGGGCGATCTTGAACCTTCCCACATTGAGGGTGTTGAGAGCTACCACATGTCCTCTTCCCACATCCCCGAGAACATTCTCGACGGGGACCTTGACGTTTTGGAAGATGACCGCTCTCGTGGAACTGCCGTGCATTCCCATTTTCTTCTCTTCTTCGTCCACGGACACGCCGTCCCACTTCCTCTCCACAATGAAACTCGTGAACTTGGTTTCATCCACCTGGGCATAAGTGATAAACAAATCCGCAAAGCCGGCGTTGGTGATGAACTGCTTCTGCCCGTTGAGCACATAATACTTGCCGTCGTCCGATAAGGAGGCTCTGGTTTCGGCGCCGAGGGCGTCGGAGCCATGACCGGGTTCCGTCAGTGCGTAGGCGGCCACGATCTCGGCGCTGGCGATTTTGGGCAGGTACTTCTTCTTCTGAGCGGGGGTCCCGAAGAGCACGATGGGAAGGCTCCCGATGCCAGTCTGGACCCCGTAGGTAGCCATAAAACCGGAAACGCCCGAGCAAAGCTTCTCTGCGATGAGCATCGAACTTACCTTGTCCAATTCAGATCCGCCGAACACCTCCGGCATGTCGGCACCGAGAAAACCCAGGTCCCCCGCCTTCCTCAGCATTTCCTTGAGGAGATCGTAGTTGAGTTGCTCGATTTCTTCCCGCCTGGCCAGGAGTTCCTTGGTGCCGAACTCTTCTGCGGCCTGTGCGATCTGCCGTTGATCCTTGGTGAAGTCCTCGGGAGTGAAAACCTCCTCCGGCAACGCATCCGCAATCAGGAATTCCCCACCCTTAAAAAGCTTTTCCTTACCCATGGCATGACTCCTTCTCCGGTTAATAGTCTTCTCTTTCCAAGATAGCCGCCGCCCCCATTCCGAACCCGATGCACATGGAAACCAGACCCCAACGCGCTTTTCTTTCCTCCATCTCGTAGACGAGTTGAGTCGTGAGCTTGGCGCCCGTGCACCCTAGAGGGTGACCCAGAGCGATGGCTCCACCATTGACGTTGGTTATTTCCTCATTTATGCCGAGTTTCTTGATGCAGTAAATGGCCTGTGCAGCGAAAGCCTCGTTCAATTCGATTAGATTGATTTGATCCAGGTTCATGTCGGCAAGTTTGAGGATCTTGGGAATCACCACCGCAGGCCCGACGCCCATGTATTCCGGCTCGCATCCTTCAACGGAATGGTATCTGAAGGTGGCCATAGGCTTGAGACCCAGCTCCTTGGCTTTTTCCTTGGACATGAGCACCACTCCGGCGGCACCGTCGCTCGTTTGGGACGAGTTTCCCGCTGTCACGCTTCCTCTGGGCTTGAACGCGGGCCTCAGGGACGCGAGGGTCTCTTTGGTCGTTCCCGGCCTCACCCCTTCATCGGCGTCAAATATCTTTTCTTCAAAGGCAAAACGGCCGCTGGGAAGCTTTTTCTGCACCTTCAGAGTCAGTGGGACTATCTGGCTCTTGAAACGTCCACCCTTCTGTGCCGCCTCGGCTTTTTGCTGGCTTTTTGCGCCGAACTCATCCTGCTCGTCCCGTCCTATCTTGAAACGTTCGGCTACGTTCTCGGCGGTGAGACCCATGCCCGTGAATGCGCCGGGCCGGGTGTCGACAAGGGCCGGATTGGGATAGAGCATGCTGCCTCCCATGGGAATCTGGCTCATGCTCTCAACGCCGCAGGCTATCACCACCTCAGAGAAGCCGCACATGATTTTTTCTGCGCCGATGGCGATGGCCTGGAGCCCCGAGGAGCAGAACCGGTTGACCGTCATCCCTGGAATCCTGTCGGGCCAGTGCATGGACATGACGAGAACCCGACCCAGATTTAGGCCCTGGGTGGCCTCGGGAAAGGTGCACCCGATGATGACGTCGTCTATGAGATTCGGGTCCAGACCTCCCGCCCTCTTAACAAGTTCACCGAGGACGGTGGTGCCCATGTACTCCGGCCGCGTATCCTTGAGGGCGCCCCTTGGTGCCCGACCCACCGCCGTCCTGCAGGCTGCAACGATCACGGCTTCTTTCATATTCTTTTCCTCCCTTTTGCCGTCCCCCGTCGCATCGGGATGAGAGACGGGGGTGAATACTTGGTCATCAGTTCCTCAAAGGCTTTCCTGTGGTGAGCATGTGCTGGATCCTGGCCTGTGTTTTCGGATCTCCCGCAAGGCTGCAGAAAGCTTCCCTTTCGAGATCCAGCAGATACTGCTCGCTCACTTTGGTGTCTGCCAGCACCCTTCCCCCACAGAGAACGTAACCGACCTTTTCGGAAACCGTCACATCGTGGTCCGTGGCGTATCCCTGCTGATTGAGAGTCCATATGGCCATTTTGATCAGGGCGAAGGTGTTCTCTCCGGGGACCCGGATTTCATCCTGGGGGCGAGGAGGCGTGTACCCTTCCATGTTCATCGCGAGGACGGTCTTCTTTGCATCTTCGATGAGAAAATCCCGGTTCACCGTCATCTTGTCGGTGGGTCTGAGGTAACCGAGCTTAACGGCCTCGGGACCGGAGGTGGCCACTTTGGCGAGTGCGATTGTCTCGAAGGCCCTGGCCACGAAGGGAACCATTTCAATCTGTTTAGGATAAACCCCGCCCGGTGCCACCTCGAAGAGGTGTTCCGTGTTCCGGATCAGCATCTCCTTGCAGCCTCCCCCAGCCGGGATCAGACCTACCCCCACCTCCACAAGACCCATGTAAGTCTCGGCGGCGAAACGCACCCGGTCCGAAGCCAGGCAGATTTCACAGCCCCCTCCCAGGGCTAGCCCTGCCGGGGAGGCCACAACGGGTTTGTCGAGGTACTTGAGTTTCATGAAACTGTCCTGGAATGTCTTCACCATCCATTCCAGTTCATCCCACTCCTCCTCCTGGGCAGTGAAGAGAACCATGGGCAGGTTGGCCCCAGCTGAGAAGTTTTCCCCGTGGTTGGCGATTACGAGACCTTCGAACTGTTTGCCGACAATGTCCGCGGACTTGAAGATCATGCTAACGATATCGTCACCCATGGCGTTCATCTTCGTGTGGAATTCGAGGCAGGCGACGCCGTCACCGATGTCGATGAGAGATGCACCCTTGTTTCCCGCCACCAGTTTCTTGCGCTCCTTGAAAGAAGGCAGGAGAATCACCCCCGGCTTCACAGGGACGGGTTTGTAGTCCTTTGAAGGCAAGTCGTAGAAATATTGAACGCCCAGTTCCCTTTTGTAGAAGGAAGTCTTGCCGCCGTCCAGTATCTCCTGAACCCAGGCGGGAATTGAATACCCGGCCTTTTTCATCCTTTCGACCGACTTGGGTAGGTCCAGTGCATCCCATGCCTCAAAGGGTCCCAGCCTGCGGGCAAAGCCCCACTTCATGGCATTGTCCACATTGACTATGTCATCGGCGATTTCCGGAATCCGGTTCGCTGCGTAAATAAGGGTTTCTGAGAGTGTCCTGAAAGTGAACTGACCCGCCGGGTCTTCTGAATAGTAGAGAGATTTGATTTTTCCTGCCGTTCCCGGGATGTTTTTTGCCGTCTCCAGGGACGCAAACCTGGTTTCTTGCTGGGGGGTGTACTGCAA
>Ga0068714_10003192_pt1 | contig 19785 bp, 15 predicted proteins | sample MTBNYHSulfiMetaG_FD_62988 | JGI IMG/M metagenome (GOLD analysis project Ga0068714, IMG submission 62988) | Enrichment culture microbial communities from rom New York Harbor, USA that are MTBE-degrading - MTBE-NYH (New York Harbor Sulfidogenic)... | ecosystem: Environmental > Aquatic > Marine >... | reverse complement strand
ACCTCGTGGTGCTCATCGGCTCAACGACGGGCCGCGACGGCATCGGCGGCGCGTCCACGCTCGCCAGCCAGGAGTTTGACGAGAAGGCCGAGGAGAAGCGCCCGAGCGTGCAGGTGGGCGACCCGTTTGAGGAGAAGCTGCTCATCGAAGCGTGTCTCGAGCTGCTGCAGGCGCACCTGTGCGTGGGCCTGGGTGATCTCGGCGCGGCGGGGCTCACCTCGAGCGCGAGCGAGATGGCGTCGCGCGGCGGAGTGGGCCTCGACATCGACGTCACGAAGGTCCCGCAGCGCGAAGACGCGATGCAGCCGCACGAGATCATGGTCTCCGAGAGCCAGGAGCGCATGCTCGCGGTCGTGACTCCCGAAAACCTAGAGGCCGCGATGGCGGTCTGCACGAAGTGGGGCCTGCGCTCCACCGTCATCGGCGAAGTCACCGACACCGGCCGGTTCATCGTCCGCGAGGGCGAGACGATCGTGGGCGACATGCCCGCCGCCACGCTTGCGCACGACGCGCCGCTCTACGATCCCGCCATGGAGCGCCCGGCGTACCTCGCCGAGGTGCAGGCGTTTGATCCGATGTCGCTCGAGCATCCAGAGAGCGTTGCGGAGCTCTCAGCCGCGCTTCTGCGGCTGCTCGCCAGCCCCAACATCTGCTCGCGCCGCTGGATCTGGGAGCAGTACGACCACCAGGTCATGGTCAACACCGTCGTGCTGCCCGGTTCGGACGCGGCCGTCCTGCGCATCGGCAATACCGGCCGAGGCGAGACGAGCGAGCGCGGCATCGCGGTCTCCTCGGACTGCAACGGCCGCTACTGCTACCTCGATCCCTACACCGGCGCGCAGATCGCGTTTGCCGAGGCCGCCCGCAACGTGGCGTGCTCCGGCGGCCGCCCCGCCGCGATCACCGACTGCCTGAACTTTGGCAATCCCGAGAAGCCCGAGGTCTTCTGGACGTTCTACGAGTCCGTTCGCGGTCTCGCCGATGCGTGCACCGCGTTTGGCGTCCCGGTCATCTCCGGCAACGTCAGCTTCTACAACGAGAGCTTTGGCCAGCCAATCTACCCGACGCCGACGGTGGGTCTCGTCGGGCTGCTGGACTTCGTGACCGACCACTGCACGATGGACTTCAAGCGCGAGGGGGACGTGGTCGTGCTGCTCGGCCGGACGAAGAACGAGCTTGGCGGCAGCGAGTACCTGAAGGTGGAGCACGGCCTCGTGGCCGGTCGTCCGCCGCGCGTGGACCTCGTGGACGAGAAGCTCCTGAACGACTTCCTGGTGACGGCGATCCGCACGGGCATCGTCCGCTCGGCGCACGACTGCTCGGAAGGCGGCATCGGCGTCGCGCTTGCCGAGTGCTGCATGGCCGGCGGCCTGGGCGCGGACATCAAGCTCGGCGACGAGCTGCCCGGCGTGGCGTCGCTCTTCAGCGAGTCGCAGGGCCGCGTTATCGTGACGTGCGATGCCGAGCACTTCGACGCGCTCAAGCAGCTTGCGGTCACGCACGCGACGCGCTGCGTGAAGATCGGCGAGGTGGGCGGCGACCGGCTGAAGATCAAGGGTCTCGCGGACGTGTCGCTCGAAGAGATGGATGCCGCGTGGGCGCCCACGCTGGAGCGGCTGGTGCACGGGCAGGGGTAGGGAAGGCGGCGGGCGCAGCGCGGGGCGCGTACGCGCGCGGGTCGGGTGTGCGGGCGGCATCGGTGCGGGGCTGCGGTGAGCGGAACAGTGCGACGTTGAGGAGGTCGGCATGGAGCTTCTAACCGCACTCGGGCTCTCGGTTCCAGCGGGGCTGAACGCCTACATCCCGCTGCTGGCGGTGGCGCTCGCGCAGCAGTTTGGCTGGCTGCAGCTCTCGAAGCCGTTCGACGTCATGGGCGAGTGGTGGATGATCGCCATCATCGCCGTGCTGCTCGTCGTTGAGATCGTTGCCGACAAGGTTCCGGCAGTGGATCACGTCAACGACGTCATCCAGTCGTTCATCCGACCGGCTGCTGGCGGGATTGTGGCCGTTGCGGCTGCAGGAAGCGTTACCGATGTGAGCCCATGGCTGCTGGTGGTTGCCGGCGTGCTTCTCGCCGGGGGAGTGCATGCCGTGAAGGCGACCACTCGGCCGGTGGTGAATGTCACCACCGCGGGAACCGCAACCCCCGTCGTGAGCGCCGCCGAGGATGTGGGGGCCGTAGCGCTGAGTGCGAGTGCCATCTTTGCACCGGCGCTTGTGGGCGTGCTGGTGATCTTGTTCGCGTACCTCTTCTGGCGGCTGTGGCGGTGGAAGAGGGCGCGGGCGGCGGTGGTGGGGTAGAGGGCAGGCAGGGTCTTCCCCTTGAGTTATACGCAGTGTTGGCGTACTGTGCGTATAACTTCTGAAGGGATGGATCGATGGTGCGGCAACCGCTCGAAGTCCAGACCATCTACGCCGAGCTTCTCGACCAGCTCGCGGTCTACGAAGCTTCACGCGCCATCGGGCACACTGCCGGTTCGTTCGTGACCAAGACCGTCAAGGGCCAGGAGTACTACTACTTCCAGCACGTCGGCCCGGGCGGGGCGAAGCACCAGACCTATCTGGGGCGTCGCGACGCCGCGCTGGACGCGCTTGCCGGGCAGTTCGCGCAGGGCCGGGAGGGCGTTGCCGCCGAGCAGCAATCCATCGAGCGCCTCGCCGCCCTGCTGCGCGCAGGGGGCGCGATGGTGACCGATGCGCCTTCGGCCCGAGTGCTTCGCGCGCTTGGGGATGCGGGGGTGTTCCACGCTGGCGGAGTTCTCGTTGGAACGCACGCATTCATCGTGCTCGGCAACCTACTCGGGGTCCGTTGGGGCAGTTCTGTGCGGACTCAGGATGTCGACATTGCGGCCGACCCAAGGCTCGATGTCGCGGTGCCCGGCATGAGCGCGAACCTCCCGTCGGCCCTGGAGAACCTCCAGATGGGATTCTTGCCGGTGCCCGGGCTCGACCCTCGGAGTCCCACAACCTCCTTCAAGGTACGTGGGCGAGGCGTGGAGTTGCGGCTACTGACATCGGCGACGAGTTCTGGGACCCATCTAGCGAGCGCCCAGGACGCACCCATGAGCCTCCCACGATTCGCCGCCGCCGCGCAGCCCCTGCGCTTCCTCGACTACCTCATCGACTCACCCGCGCAGGCGGCAGCAGTCAACGGCGGTGTTGTCGCGGTGAACGTGCCCGACCCCGCGCGGTTCGCGCTCCACAAGCTGATCGTCGCCGGGGAGCGCCCCGCCGCCATGCACTCGAAGCGGGACAAAGACCTTGCGCAGGTGGCGCAGATCGTTGAGGTGCTGCGCTCGGATCGGCCGGGAGATGTCGTGCTCGCCTGGGAGGCGCTTACCGCCCGCGGAAAGGCGTGGACAGGGCGGGTGGAGAAATCGCTTGCCTCGTTGGAGCGGGTTTCGGTCGAGGCGGCACAGCTCATTCGGGAGCTTGCGTAGCCCACGCTCCGGCGGAACCCCAATGGCCCCAGCGTCAAAACGGAGCCCGCTGCGGACAGCCAGCGGACCCCGTTCGCGCAGCGCGTCCTTCCGGTGCGCCCTACATGGGCATCCCGGTGCTAGAGCTCAGGCTGAGCAGCGACGGGTCGAGCATGCCGAAGATCATCGCAACGTGTGCTACAACCAGGAGGGACACTGGTCCATGCCGAGCACAAGCGGGCAGACGATGATTGCCGCGATGAAGATCGCAGCCAGCGTGACGCGCAGTCTCGAATGCAGAGTTGTCATGGCCGAGTGATTCTCAGTCTCCGTGTGGAATCGCGACGCCCCCGGTATGTATGCGGGCGGCCGAGTCATGAAGGGCATAGAGCGCACAGAAACAGTGCGATTATGGGAATGACAAGACCCCCGGCGGACTGCTCCGGACGGCGGGACGGCGCGTCGGATGCTGACGCCGCCCGGAGCAGCCATCACTCCCGGCGACGCTTCTTGCGCCTAGCGTGAGTCCTACCGCGCGTCTTCTGCGGCCCCTGCCGCGGGAGCACGGATAGCGGGCGGGAACTCCAGTGTGAGGAATTCGATGCGAAGCTCTCCGAGACCGACGCGGCACCTACTCTCATCCACCCCGGCCGCCTGCAGTCCAATGGTTCGCTCAGCGCGTTCGGTGCATTGTGCTCGAGGGTGCCGGAAACCGGCGTTGGCGCGCCATTCCGTCCCGAAGTACCCTGGCCTGCCGTCCGCTGAAACGCCATCTTGAGCCCTGCGACTTCGAACGGACGCACAGCGGGCGTCTCACCAAAGGCGAGACGCCCGCGCAGATTGCTGACAAGCCCCCGCTGGCCTGAGGCTGGCGGGGGTTTGTGTGTGTTTGCGGGGGTCTTGGTCGCGGCACCGGTGCCCGGAGCCGTCTGGCATTGAGGTGAGAGCGGAGTGTTCGCTCACCCCTGGCACATCATGAGCGCCATCTTCTTGATGTTTTGCGCGGTCGCGGTCAGAAGGCACTGTTCTTCGACTCTCGCCCTGCCCCGCATGCGGCAGTATCTGAGCCCGTGAAGCTCCTTGGCGTCCGCGAAGCTTCTCTCGACGGTCTCCTTGCGTCTCGCGTAGATGGCCCGGCCTTCCGGCGTCTTGCTGAACTCGCGCCAGGCGTCTTTGTATTCCTCCCAGATGTGGCGGCAGATCTCTTTCGCCTTCTGCTTGGGGGCGAGACACTTGTCTTTGGACGGACAGTCCGCGCACGCCTGGCTCTGCGCCTTGTAGTGGCGGTACCCTTCCCGGTCAGTCGTCGCGTAGGCAAGGATCACCCCCTCGGGGCAGACGAGGCAGTCATACGCTTCCACGTAGCGGAAGCGGTGTTTGCTCCATCTTCCCTTGGCGTGGATGTCTTTCCTGCAGCCGAGCGCCCCTTTGACCCCGAGTTTGTGAAGCTCGCGGCAGAGCCCGTTCGTGTTGTAGCCGGCGTCAAGCCCGACGGCATAGGGTTCAAAGCCGAACGTCTCTTTCTGCGCTTTCAGCCGCTCTATGTATGGACGGTCGTCGTTCACGTTGCCGGGAGTGACGAACACGTCCGTGATGAGGCCCGCCTTGGCGTCGACGGTTCTGTGGTCGAGATAGAAGAAGCCTTTGGGCTTTCTGTCCCGGAACATGAAGCCGCTTTCCGGGTCGGTGGTTGAGCACTTGATGGTGCGCTTCTCAGGAGGAGAAGGCGGGCCCGAGCGGTCAAGGGGCTTCTTGTTGTGTTTCTCCCTGTCCTCGTCGACCGCCTGGTCGAGATCCTCGAAGTACGCCCTCGCGCTCGCCTCGGCAAGTCCCGCCCGGTGCTTGTTCTTGTTCGCGTTGGCTTTCAGGTGCGTGGAGTCCGTGTATAAGATCTCGCCGGTAACAAGCCCGGCCTCGATTCCCTGGAACACGACCGCCTCGAAGATCTTTCTCGGCACCTCCGTGCCGTTGAAGCGGCGGCGCCGGTTCTGCCAGATCACGGAGGCGTCAGGGATCTTGTCCGTGAGGCCGTAGCCGAGAAACCACCGGTAGGCGACGTTCACTCTGATCTCCTCGACAAGGCGCCTCTCGCTCCTGATGCCGAAGAGGTAGCCCACGAAGAGCATCTTGAAGAGGATTTCGGGCTCGATCGCGGGACGGCCATTGTCAGGCGAGTAGTACTCGCGGCAGAGCTCGTTGATGAACGAGAAGTCGATCGCGGCGTCGATCTTGCGGAGGAGGTGATCTCCAGGCACGAGTTCCTCTATCGTGACGAACTCCGCTTTGCCCTGGCGGTTCGTGCCTGACGAGAACATGGCGGCTCCCTGAAGGCTGCTCTTCATCTGACGCCTCATGATACCACAAACTGCCATATGTTGCCAGCAAACAGACCACATTGGGCTCGAACAAGACAACCTCCGCCCGCTTCAAGCCAGCGGGGGTTTGTCAGCAATCTGAGCGGGCGTCTCACCAAAGGCGAGACGCCCGCGTCAGTGCTTGGTGCCGCTAAGTTCTGCGGGTGGAAGACAGAATGCGTCGGCACGTCTCCGAACTAGTACGACCTAGCTTCAGTAGGGCAGTTGCGGTGAAGGCACTTGATCGAAGTGCGTCTCGCCCGGACTGTCAGCTGTCCACTTATCCATGTGTATGTAGCCCAGCTTCAAAGTCTTGATTCTCCACTTATCATCTTCGCCCTTCTGGTAGTCGTCGAAGTAGAAACCGTATCCCTTCTGACGATGTCCGTCGGCCCAGAGGTGGTAGTCTTCCATGACCCAGAATCCCGTGGCGGTACTTGGTCCCGTAATCTCGATCTTGTGTTGATGAGCCTGATGGCAGGTCACAGTGCCCTCGAGTTGCGTGGAGTTGCCCTCCACGAACGCGTCCGCAGACGAGTAAATTTCCTGGTCTCCGTAGTACATCTTGACGTCGTCCGTAAACACTCCCCTCCAGGCTTCCCAGTTTTTGGAGTCCATGTACCACCAGTAGTCCGTTCTGAGTTGCTCAATCGCATGGATTTCTGCCAGTTCCTCAAGAGTGAGGGCAGCTGATGTCGTAGTTGCGCCTGGTGTCTGGGTGCTTTCCTCTGGGGCCACGGTCGCATCTTCGCTACATCCCGTGAGACACCCTGCAAGTCCGCCGACCGCTGTGACTCCCAGACCTACGGCCGCAGCTTGCCTTAGAAACTGAGCCCGATTCAGATTGCCGTACGGTGTCCACTTCTCAGACATCTTCCGTCCTTTCGTCGGTTTGCCCTCATCCTCAGGTAGTGCGAACCCGCTTGCGGCGGGGGGTTCCGCCGCTCGCGAGCGATAACCGAATCTCATTGGCGCGCGCCCATCGCGTGCCGCGCCGCCACCCAGGCCATGACCGACCCGGAGCCCACAGTCATCCCGCCGGCTGCATACGCGCCGCCGGACACGCTCATCGCGCAGTTGCCCACCGCATACAGGCCCGGAATCGGCTCGCCGTTCACGTGGACGACCTGCGCGTTCGCGTCGATCTTCAGGCCGCCGCACGTCCCAAACGAGCCCGGCACGTAGCTGCCGCCGTAGAACGGCCCGGTCGCCACCGGCGCGAGCGCAGCGTTCTTGAGATCCGGCCGCGTGAGGCCGTAGAGCGAGAACATGTTCGCTGCGGTCTGATCGATCGAGTACTCGCCGCGGTGCCACACGGGGTCCACGCCGTTGGCCGCATTCGCTATGATCGCCGCCATCTCGGCGGACAGCCCGGCCTTGTCGATGCCGAGCTTGTCGGCAAGCTCCTCAAGCGTGTTCGCCGAGACCATCCACTCGGGGATCTCGCCGGGCGCCTTGCCGCCGGGGAGCGTGTAGTAGGTCGTGAACATCGAGTCGCAGATGAAGTACGCCGGCAGGTTGCGATAGTCCTTGGCCGACGTGTCGTACTGCTCAAACGCGCGGTTGAACACCGCGTACATCGAACCCTCGTCGCCGATGCGCTGGCCGTAGCGGTTCACCACGACGGCTCCCGGCTGGCAGCGGTATCCGCCCCAGTCAAAGCCGGCGAAGTCGTAGATGATCTCCTCGGGGAGCATCGCGGGCGCGGTGACGGTCGTGTTCGCCAGGAAGGGGAGGCCCCACGACCCGGTCATCGTGCCGAGCGCGGCGCCAATTTCCATGCCCATCCGCCGGGCGTCGCCGGTGTTGCCCAGGCAGGCAACGGTCGCCATGATCGGCGTGGTCAGGTACGCCTTGCGCATCTCGGCATTGTGGTCAAAGCCGCCCGTGCCGAGGATGACACCCTTCAGCGCGTGGATCCGGATCTCACTGCCGTCCTCGGCGGTGGCCACGACGCCCGTGACGGCACCGGTCGCGTCCTTCACGAGTGACTTGGCCGCCGTGCTCAGCAGGATCTCCGCGCCCTTCTCGGTCAGCTGGGTCTGCAGTGTCTGCCACGCCCCGGGTCCGGAGGACAGGTTCGGGTCGTCAAAGACCGGCGAGATGTTGCCGCGGCCAAACGCGCGGAAGCCGGCGAGGGGCTCGTAGTAGTCCTGGAACATCGGCACAGGGGGAAGGACCCACTTCCAGCCGAGCTTGTCGCGCGTCCACTCGAGGAACAGGTTCCCGTTGTCCACATACGCGGCGATGAGCTCGCTGTTGCCCCGGTTCTGCGACGCGGCTGTGTAGTAGGCGATCACGTCGTCGCGGTTGTCCTCAATGCCCGCCTCGGTCTCAAGGTAGCTGAGCGGGATTGCCATGCCGCCGCCGGAAAGCGCGCTCGTGCCGCCCCAGGTCTGCGTCTTCTCGATGACCAGCACCGACGCGGCGCCGGCGTCGATGGCGGCAAGACCCGCCCACGCAACCGTGCCGGAGCCAACAACCAGTACGTCAACCTCTTTGTCCCACGTGACGGCGTCGCCCGTGGCCGAGCCGTCCGTGCTGCACGCCGTCAGCGCGCCAAACGCCGCGAGGCCGAGGCCCGCAGCGGCGGTGCGCTTCAGGAAGTCCGCGCGGCTCAGTTCGTTGCTCAGATCGCCCTGTCGTTCCACTTGCTTGGACATGGTCCATCCTCTCCCATCGGAGCACGGCCTCCCAGCTCGTGCTCGCCGGTTCAACAGCTTCGAGTGTAGGGAGCGCCAAACCTGGAAGCGCCGGTAGGACCCTCCTGTTTTGTCCTCCAAGCGGCGAAAACGACTAGGATGATTCGTATTGGGTGACGCCTACGGGGCATCTGGGATACTCTTGAACCCCGACGATCCGCGCCAGCGTGAGGGAGGAACCGCCTCGATGCCGAGTGCTCTTGCCACGGGCCGCGCCTGGCTTCGTCCCGCGTTCGATCGGCAGATACTGTGGCTGCTCCTGGGCTCCCTGACGCTCGGCGCGTGGTTCAACGTCCTGGGCTACGGCAGCGTCGTGGCGCTGCCCGAGCGCACGGGCGTGCCGTGGGAGCGGTTCGCGTTTCTCGCGTCGGCATTCCTCGCGTACGGCGCGATCGCGGCTTTCCCAGCGGCGTTCGTGCAGACCAGACGCTCACTGCAGGCGGCCATTCCGCCGATCGCCTGGGCTGGGACCGGCCTATGCGTCATCGCCTACGAGCAGACGTTCGTGCCGCAGTTTGCGCTCGCGATCACCGGCTACTCCCTCGTGGGCCTGAGTCACGCGTGGCTGGCGCTCAGCCTCGCGCACATCGTCGCCGAGTCGTTCGCTGCGCGGCGCGTGGCCGTGTACGTCGTCATGGCCGGGCTCATTCAGCTCTGCATGCCGTGGTCCGCGTTCGCGCGGCTCTCGGCAAGCTGGCAGATTCTGATCGCGATGGCGCTGCCGTTGATCGCGAGCCTTGGCGTGATCCTCGCGCGCAGACGCGGGGGGCCCGACGCGCAGCCCGAGCATCTCTCGGCCCGCGCTTCCCGAGTCCAGCTCATGCAGATGGTGGCCATTGCCCTCGGCGTGGTGATCCTGAGGGCCGCAAGCTCCGGCGGCATTTGGGGCGGCGCGCGCTCCGAGTCAGCTGCCGCGACGCTCACCAGCCTCGGAGAGTACGCCGCTGCCGCCCTCGTGTATATCGCGCTCGCGGCTGTCACGATCCTCGCGCGGTCGGGCAAGCCTCTGAACGTTCGCCATCGGGCGCCGCTGCTCGTAGCGATCGGCGGACTGCTGCTCGTGTCCGTGCGGCCCGGCTCCTACGAAGGGACGTCCACGCTGGCCGTGGCGCTCTCGGTGTTCGAGATCTACTACCAGGCGCTGCTCTCGCTCGTTGTCATCACGGCCGCGAGCCTCTACGCATCGCGTGCGCCGCGCGTTATCGGCCTTGCGTACGTTCTCACCAACGGTGCCGCCATCGTGTGGATGTTGCTGTTTGAGAACTCGGCGGGGATCTACGGGACGAGCCTGCTAGTGGCGGCGTACGTGCTCATCATGGTGACGGCGCTCTATCCGTCCGGCGGGGAAGGGGAGCGGGCGGGTGAGGGCGCGGTGGGTGCGGGCGGTGCGGTGGTGGGTGCGGCCTCGGCCGCGGCTGCGGTGCCCGAGTCTCGCGAGACCCGATGCGCGGCGGTCGCGATTCAGCACGGCCTGACCCCGCGTGAGAGCGAGATCCTCTGTCTGCTCGCCGAGGGCCGCAGCTTGCCGTTCATCCAGACGGAGCTACACCTGGCCGAGGGAACGGTGCGCGGGCATGCGTATCACATCTACCAGAAGCTCGGCATTCACGATCGGCAGGAGCTGATCGATCTGGTGTCCGTGAGGCGGGGGTAAGGCGGAGGGGATAGACGGGCGGGGGTGCCTGCAGTCCGCCTGGACGCGCGGGCTTGGTCGTTCACGGGCCGCATCGCTGCTGCACAACTGATTGGCTCTGAGATGCCGCCGAATATTGTTCGTTAGTTGGATTTGTCGTTGGATTGACGAAAACGTCCAACCGCAGTATGGTGGCACCATCAAGGCCTCAGGGCGTGCTCACCTCAGCAGGACGCTGCCCATGTGTGTGAGTTGTCCCGGAGCCACCAATCTACGGGAGGAGATGCACATGAGTGAGGAGGGAACGGGCAGAGCGGCGGTGACGCGTCGCAGCTTCCTCAAGACATCCGGTCTTGCGGCCGGCGCGACCGCACTGGCACTGGGAGCGCATCCGGTGCTGAAGACGCTCGCTGCGGATCTGTCAGCTGGACAGGTGGCGGCGGAGGGCGAGCAGATTGTGAACTGCGTATGCCGGCCAAACTGCGTTGGATTCTGTCGGCACAATGTACACGTTCGTGATGGGCATGTCGTGAAGACATCCATGGCCTCTTTCCCTGATCCCAAGTACAACAGGATCTGTCTTCGCGGCTTGTCGCATGTGCAGCGGATCTACGACGCGGAGCGCATCAAGTACCCGATGCGGCGCGCGGGCGAACGTGGCGAGAACAAGTGGGAGCGTATCAGCTGGGACGAGGCGATCGCTGAGGTCGCCGACAAGTTCACAGGCATCCAGGCCGAGTATGGCAAGCAGGCAGTGGCGTTCTTCACGATGTCGGGAAATCACAGTCTGCTCAATGGGACGCTGCCAGGCTTGGGCTCTCGATTCCAGAACCTGATCGGTGGCACAGCGATAGACGTGTGTACTGACTCAGCACTGCAGGTTGGCTACTGCAGGGCCGTCTCCTACGGCCCAACTGACCTAAATACGTGCAACGAGCCCGCTGACTGGGCAAACTCGCGAGTCATTGTGCTATGGGGCTACAACCTCACGGAGGCCAACATCCACAACTGGCACTTCGTCGCCGATGCGATGGACAACGGCGCGAAACTCATCGTTATTGACCCCGTGTACACGCATGCGGCCTCCAAGGCCGACATGTATGTGCCGTGCAGACCCGGCTCGGATCCTGCACTCATCATGTCAATGATCAACGTGATTCTGAGCGAGAAGCTCTTCAATGAGCCTTACGTGACTGCGCACACGGTTGCTCCATTTCTCGTGCGCGAGGACAACGGGCTCTTTCTCCGGATGAGCGATCTGGGAGTCGCCCCTGTGGAGGGCCCATCGAATGCGCAGGGACAGCCCACGTACATCGATCCTGCGGCTGTCTGGGATCCGGCCGCCGGTGCCGCCGTCGTGGTGGGCTCCGTCGAAGCCCCTGCGATTGAGGGTACGTTCGTGGTCAACGGCATCAAGGTCCGGACCGCCTTTGATCTGCTCAAGGAAGAAGCCGCGAAGTACAGCCCGGAAGAGGCAAGTAAGCTCACTGACGTGGCACCTGATACGATCAGGGAGCTTGCCGCGCTCGCCTCTGGTGAGAAGGTCGCCAACCTCGGTGGGTTCGGTTCGCAATCCTACACGAACGGCGTCATGTGCGGACACGCGCTCGCGACCCTTGCTGGTATCACCGGAAACATTGGCGTTTCGGGCGGCACCTCGGGCTATCTGTGGCAGTTCTATCCGGGCGTGAACTGGCTCTTCACGTTCCCGACGTTCGAATTCGGCCCAAAGGTGCCGACACTCGTGTTCCAGGACGTTCTCAGAACCGGTGAGTACAAGGGCCAGCCGTTCCCAGTCAAGGCGCTGCATGTCAGTCATGCGAACCCGTTCAGCAACATGGTCGACCAGAATGTCTGGCTCAATGAGGTGCTTCCCGCTCTCGACTTCGTGGTTGTGCGAGACATGGTCTTCTCGGACACGGCACGCTATGCCGATGTTCTGCTTCCAGTGCCCCACTGGTATGAGACCGAGGAGATATCTCACGTCGGCGGGCAGCATCCGTATATTCAGCACTCGGCCAAGGCCATCGATCCGCTTTTTGAGGCGAAGTCCGATGCGGACATCTATCGCCTTCTCGCTGAGAAGATGGGAATCGGCGAGTACTTCAACAAGACGGACGCCGAGTACATTGATGAGATCCTTGCCACTCCGCTGTCGGAACAGATGGGCATCAGCTATGCCAGCCTGAAAGAGCAGGGCGTCATGCGGTACCTGCCAGATCCCTACATAGCATTTGAGAACGGCGCGTTCCTGACGCCTTCAGGTCGGCTTGAGTTCTACGTTGAGAAGCCGGCAACCCGCATGGACTACGGGCAAACGTTTGATGCGGAACGAGAGCATCTGCCGCGATTCTATCCACCCGCTGAGGCATGGCCCGACAATGCGCTTCATGAGAAGTATCCGCTGGTCCTCATGTCCGAGCGGCCGCGGTTCAGGGTGCACACACAGTGGTTCGGCGTCCCCTGGTTGAGAGAACTCGAACCCGAACCCGTTCTGAAGATCAATGCTTCTGACGCCGTCGCCCGTGGTATCGCCAACGGGGACTATGTCGAAGTCTTCAACGACCGAGGCCATGCCGTGGCCAAGGCGGTTGTAACCCAGGGCATACGGCCTGGATCGATGACATATCCAAAGGGCTGGCAGAGGCATCAGCATAAGGTAGGCAGCTTCTCGGAACTCACGGGATCCCATCACGACCCCGTCGGGGTCAACTCAAGCTTCTTCGATGTCCTTGCCGAGGTCCGCAAGTGGGATGGGGAGGCGTAATCATGGCAAACAAGAGACTCGGCATGGTAATCGACACGAAACGTTGCATTGGCTGTCACACGTGCGCTGTGGCATGCAAGGTGGAGAACAACCTGCCGGATAGCAATTGGTGGAACCGGGTTCTGAACGTTGGTGGCGACGACATGGACACCCCGATGGGCGAGTTCCCAAACGTCTCCATGGCTTCCATGACGCTCGCCTGCCAGCACTGTGATAATCCGGCCTGCGTAAAGGTGTGCCCGGTTGGCGCCACCTACAAGCGCGAGGAAGATGGCGTCGTCATCCAGGACTACGACAAGTGCATCGGCTGCCGGTACTGCATGGCGGCGTGCCCGTACACGGGAGTGCGCATCTTCAACTGGGAGAAGCCGAAGTACCGGGTGGACTTTGCCGTGGGCGATGCCAGCGTGCCCGCGCACCAGAAGCACACGGTTGAGAAGTGCACGCTGTGCGCTCACCGTCTGGCGCAGGGTCTGCAGCCCGCGTGTGTTGAGGTCTGCCCCGCACGCGCCCGTCATTTCGGTGACTTCAACGATCCGGAGTCCGAAGTGTCCCAGCTGCTCCTGAAGCGCGGCCACTTCCAGCTGCTGCCGGAGAAGGAAACCAACCCGTCCGTCTACTTCCTGTCGTAGGTCCCCGGACACTCAGAAAGGAGCGAAATCAAAGTGAGTACAGAAGCAACAGCTAAAACGGCCCCGGCCAAGAGCGGCAGCATGATTCTTCTTGCCGTGACCGGCGTTATCGCCCTCGCGGGCATCGGCCTCTGGATCTACCAGATGAGCCGCGGCCTCTACGTCACCGACATGCGCAACCTCACGTCCTGGGGACTCTACATCACGATGTTCATGTTCTTCGTGGGACTCTCCGCAGGCGGTCTCATCATCGCCACGGTGCCGAGAGTGTTCGGGCTCAGGGGCTTCAAGTCCGTCTCCAAGATCGCGGTCTATCTCTCGATCTGCTGCACGGTCTTGGCGGCCGCCTTCATCGTGATCGACCTCGGGCATCCCGAGCGGATCTGGCATCTGATCGCGTACGCGAACTTCACGTCCCCGCTTATGTGGGACGTCATTGTGATCACCGCGTATCTCATCGTCTCGATCGTGTACCTGCGCGCCACGCTCAGGCTCGAGAAGGGGCAGGGATCTGAGAAGGCCCTGAAGACCCTTTCCACCGTCGCTCTCGTGACGGCGGTCCTCGTCCACTCCGTGACGGCCTGGATCTTCGGGCTCCAGATCGGACGCGCGTTCTGGAACACGGCCTTGCTCGCCCCGATGTTCATCTCCTCCGCGCTCGTCTCCGGTCTCGCGCTCACGATCATCGTGGTGCTCGTGCTCCAGAAGACCGGGTACTTGAAGGCGGACCCGGAGAGCAACTCCCGTATGGCGTGGCTCCTCGGGATCTTCGTCCTCGTGGATCTCTTCCTGCTCTTCTGCGAACTCCTGACCGCCGGCTTCCCGCTTGCCGGCACGGAGTTCGAAGTCGTGAAGTCTATGCTCTCCGGGGCGTTTGCCCCGATGTTCTGGACCGAGGTCGGCGGCGGGATCATCGCGGCCGTGCTGCTCCTGAACAAGAAGACGCAGGCTTCGGCCGGGCTCGTGGCGCTCGCCGCCGTGCTCGCGGTCGTCGGCATCTTCTTCAAGCGCTTCCAGCTCCTGCTTGGCGGGTTCGAGTTCAGCAACATCGAGTACTGGAGCATCACGACCGGTCCGGCCGCGTGGAGCTCAGGTGTGCTCAACTACGCGCCGACGCTTCTTGAGTGGGGCATCGTCATCGGTGTCATCGCGCTTGGCGCGTTCATGCTGATCCTTGGGTTGAACAAGCTGGCCCTGAAGCCTGCGGAGGGCTAGGCTGCTGCGCGGCGGCACCCGTGTGGTGCCGCCGCGCACCGGCGCCATGCACGACGCCGGCAGTACGGCACAGGACTTGCGGTACCAGTAGCGGCAGACGAAGTGGTCCACCCGTCTCGGGCACCTTCGCTACCGCTGCCGGTACCGCGTTGCGATTGAGAAAGGCATCCACGTGACACTCTCTGCTTCTGCCTCCGCCTTGCGCGCGGACATGTACCAGCTCCTAGCTGCAGGCTTCCTGCACCCTGACCGGGAGCTTGCCAGGGCCATCGTAGAAGGCATATTCGCCGCCGATGTCGCCGACACCGCAGAGGCGCTCACAGAGGAGCTCGAACTGGCGCCCGACGCGGCACGCTCGCTGCTCACGTCCGCGCTCGCGCTTGCGGAGGCGGGCCTGACATCGGACGCTGAGGCTCTCTACCACGAGCTCGCCGTCGAGTACGCGCGCCTCTTCATCGGCCCGCCAGCTCCGGCGGTCTCACCCTATGAGTCCGTCCACATCGACTCAGAACCTGGTTCAACGGCGCTCCTGATGGTCGGCCCGTCGGCGCGTGCGGTGCTTGCCGCCTACCGCGAGGCGGGCGTTAACATGGCCGATGGCATGAACGAGCCCCCCGACCACATCGCCTCCGAGTTCGAGTTCATGTACTACCTCAGCGTCAAGGAGGCGGCCGCCCTGCAAGCGGGGGAGAGCGACGAGGCCGCGACGCTGCGCGCGCACCAGGTGGCATTTCTCGCGGCGCACCTAGTCGTCTGGGGCCCGGCTCTTGCCGACGCCGTTGAAGCTGATAGCACGCACGTGTTCTACTCGAGGCTGTCAACACTTGCGCGGTCGTTCCTGCTGCTGGAGGCCGGGCACCTGCCGAAGGGTGAGTAACGGCATGGACATCGGATCGATAGGGACCATGGGTGCCGCACCGATTCGGCTCATGCCGGAGCGGTGCCTCAATCTCCGGCATCACAAGGCGGCATGCGCCTACTGTGTTGAGAGCTGTCCCGCCGAGGCGCTGAGCATCGAGGAGCGCACGATCGTCCGCGACGAGTCCGTATGCATCGGCTGCGGCCTCTGCCTCTCGGCGTGTCCGATGGAGGTGTTCAGCTCGCGGGTCTGGTCGGAGCGGCACGTTCTGGAGAGCATTGCCGAGTCCGCCGAGTCGCGCGTGGAGTTTCTGTGCGCCCGGCACCCCGAAGCTGACGCAACCCCCACCCGCCCGTGCGTCATGCAGCTGAGTGTGTGTCTCGCCGCGCTCTCGCCCGGCCTCCTCTTTGAATCCGGTCTCGAGCGGCACGTCGATCTCCGCATAGATGCCTGCGCGGACTGCCCGGCGGCGCGCTCGCTTGCGCACATCGAGAACTCGGCGGCGCTGGCGGGAAGCTGGCTTGCGGCCACGGGCCGGGAAGGGCACGTGTCGCTCTCGAACCAGGCCGCACCGCTCGTGACCCGGGAGACGAAGCGGAAGCGCCGCCTCTCGGACAGGCGCCCCACGGCCGACGAGGCCAAGTGGAGCCGCCGGGACTTTCTAACCGGCTTCGCCCGGGACGGGTCCTCGCTCTTCGCCGCGTTCCTCGGCGTCGATCCGCTGGCAGCGGGCTTGGAAGACATCGGCGAGGCGTCGCATCCGCCCAGGCGGCCCCACACCCATCGATGGCGCGAGGCGCTATCCAAGGTGTATCCACGCGTGATTGAAGAAGGAGCCTCGCCCGCAACCTGGCCGCACGTTGAGCTGAGCGATGCGTGCACGAACTGCGGCGTGTGCGAGCAGTACTGCCCCAACCAGGCCGTCCACTCCCGCATCAAGGGCGGGCGCCTGAGGCGGACGTTCACTCCGGGTCTCTGCGCCGACTGTGCGCTCTGCGCGCTCTCCTGCCCGATGGTGGCAGTCACCCGTGGCTACGCTCCATGCGAGTATCCGTTTGAACCGAATGTGATCACCGATGTCCCGGTGGTCTCCTGCCCGCGTTGCCGCGCACCCGTGGCTGGCCTTGAGGGCGCGCTGTGTCACTGGTGTGCTTCCGAGCCGCCGATCGAGTCGGTGCTCGGCCAGGCGAGGCACGTCCTGCTTCCGACCGATATCACGCGGGACGATCGGTAGGTTGGTTTCCGCTAGGAGTGCGTAACCCATGAAGACCATCAAAGCGGCCGTGTGGGCCGCTGTGCTTGTCGTGCTTGTTGGTGTAGCCGTGTATGGTGTCACGGCGCTTGCTGCTGGATCTGATGTTGGTCTCCCCGAGAGGGTCACCACAGCGTCTCGATGTCCCGTTGCGGGCTGCACGTCATCGAGCTGCCACGGGGCCGGTCCTGCGCCGGAGGTGGCGGTCGGCGGGACGATGGTCTGCCCTAAGGTGGGATGCGAGGCGGAGACCTGCCACGCGTCGGACCGGCTCACCTCTCACTACAACGAACCGAAGACGTCGAGCTTGAACCTGTGGATCCTCGGCCTGTCACTCTTCACGATCGCGATGATCGCGATCTCACTGTACCTGTAGAGGGGGTGAGAGACATGAAGATCACCCGCGATCTCATCATCGACGCGGTCCTCCTTGCGGTGTACGCAATCGCCGCTAATCCCGCAGCGACCGGACTGCTCATTCACGAGTGGGTGAGCATCGGCGCGCTTCTCGTGGCGCTCGTGCACACGGTGCTGCACTGGGACTGGACGGTTGAGACACTGCGCCGCTTCCTCGGCAAGCTCGCGGTGGCTCCGCGCTGGAACCTCGTGATCGACGTGGTCGCGTTTGTCGCGTTCATCGCTGTAATGATCTCGGGCTTCGGCGTGTCGCGCCACGTGCTTCTCGTGTTCGGGTACTTCGCGCCTGGATACTTCGTGTGGAAGCCCGTGCATTCGATCTCGGCGGTCGCGCTGCTGGCGCTCGTGATCGTGCATCTCGCGATGCACTGGAAGTGGATCGCCACGGCAGTGCGGACACGGATTGTCGAGCCGCTCGGAGCGCGGCGGGGAGCGGCGGCGGGCGCGGCGGCACCGGATCAGCCGTGCACGGATTCTCCGGAGCGGGTATCGTGATGATGCGCTGTCAGGCGCGGTCTCGCGTTGAGGCGCGAGGCGGGCGATTCCCGGAGCCGTGCTTCGGGCGAGAGACGGGCTGACCCGAAAGGACACGAATGCCTTCGCTTCACGGCGATGCGGCTTCCGCAGTGTTCGAGAAGCTATCGCAGGCCGCGATTCAGCGGGCCGACGCGTACCGGCTGCTCTCGGTCGGCTTCTTGGACCCCGACCAGATGCTCGCTGAGGCACTTGCCGACGGCGGTTTCCAGTCGGATCTGGTGGAGTCCACACGGCATCTCGATCCCGAGGGCCGTTCTTCGCGCGTCCTTCTGGCGAGCATCGAGGAGATGACCGCCGCCCTAGCGGGCGCGCCCGCAAACGACCTGCTGCACGAGCTCAAGGTTGAGTACGCACGCCTCTTTCTCGTTCCCCCGATAGCAGCCCCGCTCCATGAGTCCGCGTACCACATCTACACGCAGTTCCCGCGCGACGGAAGCACGGCGGCCTCGGTTCTCGCGGCGATGCGCGATGCCGGGGTGGACGTCAGCCGCGAACGCTGCGAGCCCGCCGACCACATCGCCTCCGAGTGCGAGTTCATGTTCTACCTGTGCCACCAGGAGGCCGGCGCGTGGTGGCATGGTGACACCGACTCGGCCAAGCTCTGGCGTCGACGCGAGCACATGTTCACGACGGAGCACCTCGAGAGCTTCGTCCTCAAGTTCTGCCAGAGGCTGGATGAGGCGGAGCCCGAGGGCTTCTACGCGATCATGATGGACTTCGCGCGCGTGGTCGTCCGCTCCAAGGTGAGCGTGTAGGCGCCGCGCACCCCGCGCCACTCCGCCTCGCCCCGTATCACCACCCACCCCACGCCCGCCCTTACCCCTAGTGTCCCTGCGACCACCGCAGTATGAAGTCGTCCGAAATCAATATGCTCGCCGCAGTCAGCTCCGCCAGCGCTTCGTCCGTCAGCGGCGCGAACGCCTCTGCCGCATGCTCGGCAAGCGCCTGTTCGAGCGTGGGGAGGACGCGTCGGCCCTCCTCGGTGACCGAGAGGATGATCGCGCGACGGTCGGTGGGGTCGTCCTCGCGGGTCAGCAGCTCGGCCAGCTCGAGCTGATCGATCGCGGGGGTCATCGTGCTCGTGCGCAGGTTGAGCGCGGCGGCGACGTCGCTGATGCGGGCGCGGTCCGTCATGTCGTGCGTCTTGAGGAGGATCCGGAACTGCGTGAGCGAGAGGCGGCCGGCGTCGGTCAGGGTCTGCACGATGCCGCGGTAGATCGCGGTGACCGCGACCAGAAATCGCAGCGGCAGCCGGACGCTGCTGCCGGCATCGGGTGTGTCGGCCGCGCGCGGTCCGAGCGTGGTGATGGTGCCCATGAGGCCGATCGCCAGCTCGCCGGGCAGCGCCGACCACGTGGCAACGAGCGCCGAGGCGAGCGTTGAGTCAATGAGCGCGACGAGCTGTCGGCCCTCCGGCGTGATCGTGAGGACGATCGCGCGGCGATCGGTGGGGTGCTTCTGGCGGCGGATCAGGCTGCGGGCCTCGAGCTGATCGGCGGCGATCGTGACGGTGTTGGGCCGCAGGTCGAGGATCTTCGCCATCTGGGTGACGCGCGCGCCCTCGGGCAGGCCGTGCGCGATGAGGAGCATCTGGTACTGCGTCATGTTGAGGTCGCCAGCGTCCGCGACGCCGTCGGTCAGGGCGCGCTGGGTGATGACTATGTTGGTGAGCACAGCCGAGTCAAATTCGGCCGTGCGCGTCTTGCTGATCACCCGCTGCCTCTCGTGTGTTGCCGCTGCGCTCGCGACCGCGAATTGCCGCTTGCGCTCGCGGCTATAACAGCCGCTGCGCACCCCTGGCAGAATCGCCGATTCTTCGCCGATCTGGGGCCAATTGTAGATGTTCGGGCGATGCCGTGCCGCACTGCGCACGAACATGAGCGCGTAAGGTTTTGGGGGGCGGAAGCCCCCTGAGATGAGTTGGCACAGGAACGGGTTTCCATTTACTCTCGGTTTGTCGAGAACCAGAGGGAGAAAGGAAACCCGCGTGCACGATGA
>Ga0068714_10003191_pt1 | contig 19786 bp, 12 predicted proteins | sample MTBNYHSulfiMetaG_FD_62988 | JGI IMG/M metagenome (GOLD analysis project Ga0068714, IMG submission 62988) | Enrichment culture microbial communities from rom New York Harbor, USA that are MTBE-degrading - MTBE-NYH (New York Harbor Sulfidogenic)... | ecosystem: Environmental > Aquatic > Marine >... | reverse complement strand
GCCGCTCCTTCCCCCTGGACCGGCACCACCTCCGCGCCGAAGACGTCCGCCAGGACCTGGCACCAGGCGGGGGAGACCGAGAGCCCCCCGGTCACCCGGAGCTCCAGGGGATCGACGGGGAGGCGCGTGAAGCCGTCCCACAGGTTGAGGACGTGGCCCTCCACGATGCTCCGGCACAGCCCAGGGGCCTCCAGGTCCGAAGGCCCGAACCCGAAGTACAAGGGAGCCGCCAGGGGGAGGTCCGGCGTGCGCTCCCCCTCGTACCAGGGGACGATGATCCGGCCCCGGTTCCCGGGCGGGGTGGCCAGGACGGTGAGATCGAACTCCTCGTGGGAGAGGCCGAGGCCGGCACGGACCGCCTCGTAGCCGTTGGCCATGTTGGAGACGCAGAGGAGCGGGAGATGGTGCCCCGTGCTGTCGCAGAACGCTGCGATCTCTCCGGTGGGATCGAGGAAGGGCTCCTCCAGGAAGGTGTAGGCCGTGCCGCTGGTGCCCAGGCTCACCGTGACGATGCCGGGCTCGAAGTTCCCGGTGCCCACGGCTGCGTACATATTGTCGCCGCTCCCGGCGTCCACGCGGCACGCGGGAGAGAGCCCGAACCGAGATGCGAAGCCGGGCGCCACGGTTCCGATGGACCGGTCCGAGGGGAGGACGGGGGGGAGCTTCGCCGGCAGGCCGGGGTCGATGGCGCTCACCACCTTCCGGGACCAGTCCCTTCGGGCAGGGTGCCAGAGGGCCGTGCCCGACGTGTCTCCCGGCTCCATGACGGTCACTCCCCCGGCGGCCCCCCCCGTGAGATGCCAATTGACGTAGTTGTGGACCAGGAAGAGGGTGCGGGCCCGGGAATACCGTTCCGGCTCGCGGCGCCGCAGGTGCAGGATCTTGGGGGCGGTGTATCCCGGGCGCATGCTGTTCCCCACCTCGGCCATCATGGCCTCCGGCCCCCCCACGGCCTCGGTCAGGAGGGCGCATTCCTCCAGGGTGGAGACGTCGTTCCAGAGCTTGCTCCGGGGGCGGGCGAGACGGCCGTCGCCGGTGAGGGCCACCAGCCCATGCTGCTGTCCCGACACGGAGAGGCAGCGGATGTCCCCGGCAGGCACTCCGGCGGCGGTGAGGTCGCCCAGCAGGAGCTCCACGGCCTCGATCCACATGAGGGGGTCCGATTCCGACACGCCCTCCCCCAGGCCCTGGACGACCCCGTTGGACGTCTCGTAGGCCGGGAGGTCCCGGTCGTATTCCACCTTCCCCACGTAGAGCTGCGATCCGGCGGCGGGGTCCAGGACCACCAGCTTGCAGCTCCGGGTGGAGACGTCGAAGCCGGCGAAGAGGGGCGTAGGGCTCTCGGGATCGGGCATGGCGGTGCCTCCCATCGGCGCCCGGTCAGGACGCACGGTCCTAGAGGTTCTCCAGGAGGATCTCCTCCAGCTCCCCCCGGTGTTCGGCCGGCCGCAGGTGGCAGGCCAGGATCCGTTCGTGGGGGAGCCGGGCGACGCGTTCCTTCATCCGCCGGAGGGCCCGGACGTTCAGCTCCACGGCCTTCCGGACGGGGATGTTCTCGGGGTTGATGTCGATGCCGTACCAGCCCCGGTACCCCATGGCCCAGAGGGCGTAGAGGAGCGCCTCCGCCTCGTGGGGGTTGACTGCGCCCACGTTGTTGTCCTGGTCGTAGTTCCCGTCGGGCTGGCTGTTCCAGTGGGTGTGGGCGAGCCGTCCCTCCATACCCACCAGGGAGAACGCCGCCGGGAGCATCTCGAACCCCATCTTCACGTGCCCCGTCTCCGGGTTGAGGCCCACGAGGGCGTGGCCGTCGTCCAGAAGGCTCCGGTTCTGGAAGCTCCGGAGGCGGGCTTCGATGCGCTGGGCCGCCAGGATGCCCTCGGCGGTGGTGCGGTAGATGTTGTGGGGTGCGGGCTCGTAGGGCTTGGGCTCGATGGCGACCCGCACCCCCGGGACCTCGTCCATGGCCTCGGCCATGGCTCCCTCGAAACGGTCCCAGAGGGCCATGTAAGGGGTGCCGTGGAGGTAGCGGTACCCGTCCATCCCGGGCCAGGAGATGGCCACGTCCGCCCCCATCTCCCTCACCAGGCGGAGCCCCCCCGCGGCGATCTCGACGGCCCGGTCCCGGACCCGGGCGTCGGGGCTGGAGAGGCTCCCGAACTCGAAGCGCCTGTCGAAGAAGTGGGAGAAGGGGACGGCCACGAGGCGGATGCCGGCCTCCGCCTCCAGGCGCTTCCAGAGGTGGGTGTTCCCTTCGTTCACTTCGGCGGGGTAGTGGGCCTCGATGCCCGTGACACCCACCTCCGCCATGCCTGCGGCCATGTCCAGGCGCTCCTCCAGGGAGGCCTCCGGGACGAAGCGGTCGTGGAAGCGCCCTCCGCCGGGGGTGAAGTACCAGATTCCCACAGAGAACCTGAGCTCGAGCTCTCCCCTCAGGTTCTCCAGCATCCGCTCCGGGTCCCGTGTCTCACGTTGGGGGCGGAGGTCCGCGAGAAGGTAGGCCATGGTAGAACTCCCTCTCATTCCCTGCTCTGGATGGTGGCCGGGATCCGCTCCGGACCGCAGCGGGGATCCCGGGCCGGACGGTGGCGCGAACAGATTACCGGGGCAAGCGGACGGCTCCCCCCACGACCTCGAATCTTCCGGTGAGGACCTCCGTGGTGGGAGCATCGGCGGTCCCGGAGAACCCGGGCTGCTTCCCACCCACGCTCACCTCGATCCAGCCGGGCTCCATCACGGCATCCCCGTCGGGCGTGACCAGGGAGAGCTGCCGTGGGGAGAGCTTGAAGGTCACCCGCGTCCTCTCCCCGGGCCGGAGGGCCACCCGCCGGAACCCCTGGAGGGCCCGGATGGGAACCGGCCGGGCCCCCTCCGGGTGAATGACGTAGAGCTGGACCACCTCTTCCCCGGCCACCGAGCCCGAGTTCGCCACCTCCACCGACACCCGGGCCTCCTCCCCCGCCGTCACCCGGGCCGGCAGCTCCAGCCCCGAGTAGGCGAAGGTGGTGTAGCTGAGGCCGTGACCGAAGGGGAAGACGGGATCCCCCCGGAAGTACCGATAGGTCCGCCCCTCCATGGAGTAGTCGTGGAAGGGGGGAAGCTGGTCCGCCGAGGCGTAGAAGGTCACCGGGAGGCGACCCGCCGGGTTGTGGGTCCCGAAGAGGACGTCGGCGATGGCGCTCCCCCCGGCCTGTCCGGGATACCATGCCTCCAGGATGGAGGGGACGTGCTCCGCGGCCCAGCCCAGGCCCAGGGCGCTCCCGTTCAGCAGCACAAGGACGATGGGCTTCCCCGTGGACACGACGGCCTCCATGAGCCTCTGCTGGACGGCGGGGAGCCCCAGGTCCACCCGGTCGCCCCCGGCGAACCCTGGCACCTCCACCCGCATCTCCTCCCCCTCCAGGCGGGGGGAGAGGCCCAGGACCAGCACCACGGCGTCGGCGGATCCGGCGATGCGGAGGGCCTCGTCCTCCGGCCCCGCCACCGGGGGGGCCCAGGCCAGCTGGACGGCTCCGTCCTCCCGCCGGGGGCGGTACTCCACCCGGATCCGCTGCGGGTATCCCGCCTCCAGGTCGAGCTCCGTCCACCGGGTGTTGATCTCGTGCTCGCTGGAGAACTCCGCCGCCAGGGAATCGTTCACGAACACCCGGAAGTGGCCCAGCCCCCTCCCGCCCAGGGCGTAGTGCCCCGAGGCCGGCGGGAGGAGGGACCCCGTCCACCGGACGCTGAACTCGCCTGGGTCGAGGCCGGGCATGGGCGCTTCCCCCCACCAGCGGAAATCCACGCCCTGGTCGGTCCGGACGGCGAAGGGCTCACCCTCCATGTCGGGGTTGGCGAAATACTCCCCCCGGAGGCCGCTCGTGGCGTCCCCTGCCACCCCTGGGCTCAGGGCCGAGGCGGGAACGGGCTCCAGGGCAGGCAGCTCGTCGGCATGACTCGATCCCCTGGCGTAGAGGACCCGGGTCCGGGGAGATGCCTTCTCCCGGATCCCCCGCAAGGGCGTCACGGGGTCGGACGGGAACCCGTTGTAGTTTCCCAGGAGGACCTCCACGTCGTCGGCGTTGGGGCCGATGACGGCGACGGTGCCGAGGTCCCCGGACAGGGGGAGGAGGCCGCCCTCGTTCTTCAGGAGGACCATGGACTTCCTGGCCGTCTCCAGGGCCAGGGCACGGTGCTCCCGGGAGTCGTTGACGGAGTAGGGGATCCGGGTCCAGGGGACCCGCTCGGGAGGATCGAACATGCCCAGCCGGAAGCGGGCGGCGAGGAGGCGCCGGACGGCGGCGTCGACCTGCTCCTCCGTGGCGAGTCCCGTCTCCACCGCCTCCACGAGGCTGGCGAAGCTGACGCCGCAGTTCAGGTCGGTGCCGGCCGCCAGGCTCAGGGCCGCAGCTTCCGCGCGGGTGGCCACCACCCGGTGGGTGTTATGGATGTCCACGATTGCCCAGCAATCCGACACCACGTAGCCCCCGAACCCCCATTCCTCCCGGAGGATCTCCCGGAGGAGCTTCGGGCTGGCGCACGCCGGGTCGCCCCGGAACCGGTTGTAGGCGCACATGACGGACTCGGCGCCCCCCTCCACCACCGCGGCCCGGAAGGCGGGCAGGTAGGTCTCCCTCAGCGCCTCCTCCCCCACCACGGCGTCGAAGGTGTGCCTGTCGGGCTCGGGGCCCGAGTGGACGGCGTAGTGCTTCGGCGTGGCCACCGTCTTCAGGTAGGCAGGGTCGTCTCCCTGCATCCCCCGGATGAACGCCACCGCCATCTCCCCCGTCAGGTGGGGATCCTCCCCGAAGGTCTCCATCCCCCGCCCCCACCGGGGATCCCGAAAGATGTTGATGTTGGGGGACCAGAAGGTGAGGCCCTCGTAGATTCCCCGGCGGCCTCGGCGGAGCCACTCGTGATGCTTGGCACGGGCCTCGTCGGAAATGGCCGTGGCGACCCGGTGCATGTGCTCGGCGTCCCAGGTGGCCGCCAGCCCGATGGCCTGGGGGAAGACGGTGGCGATCCCCGCCCGGGCCACCCCGTGCAGCGCCTCGTTCCACCAGTTGTAGGCCGGGATCCCCAGGCGCTCGATGGCCGGGGCGTCGTAGAGGGTCTGGGAGACCTTCTCCTCCAGGGTCATGCGACCCAGGAGGTCCTCCACCCTCTCGTCGACGGGGAGGTCCGGGTCGAGGAAGGGGGAAAGCACAGGGGCCGCCGGGCTCCCGGGAGCTCCGGTCCCTGAACACCCCAGATGGAGGGCGGCCAGCAGGGCCGCGCTTGCGGCGGAGACCGTTCGGACGTTCATGGGCTCATCCCCCCCTATCGGTGACGATGGCATGCTCCGGGTTTCCCGGGCCGTTGTCAACCTTGCCCTGGAGGCTGGTCCACCCTACCGTCCCGTTCGATCCCAGACGAGCCCGGGCCACGGCCCGTGGCCCTCACCCTACCACCGGATGAAGTGCCGTGCGACGCGTCGCTGGAGCCGTGCCGGGTTGCATCCTCGCGGTCCTCATCCTCTCCCCTCCTGCCTTCGCCCAGGCGGACGAGTACGGCTACGTCCCCGAGACCGACCCGCTGGTGGCGGAGAAGCTGGAAGCATGGCGGGACCTGAAGCTGGGGCTCCTCATGCACTGGGGCCCTTATTCCCAGTGGGGGATCGTGGAGTCATGGTCCCTCTGCTCGGAAGACGAGCCCTGGTGCACCCGCTCCATGGACGACTACGGGGAATACAGGAAGGCCTACGAGGCACTCCAGACCACCTTCGACCCGGTGCATTTCGACCCTGAGCGGTGGGCCCGGGCGGCCCGCGACGCGGGGATGCGTTACGTGGTGTTCACCACCAAGCACCACGACGGGTTCAGCATGTTCGACACCCGCCAGACGGACTACCGCATCACGTCACCCGCCACGCCTTTCAGCCGGAACCCCCGCGCCGACGTGACCAGGGAGATCTTCGACGCCTTCCGGGCCCAGGGCTTCCTGATCGGCGCCTACTTCTCCAAGCCCGACTGGCACTCCCCCGACTACTGGTGGCCGTACTTCGCCACCCCCGACCGGAACCCCAACTACGACCTGGAGAAATACCCGGAGCGGTGGGCTCGCTTCGTGGCCTTCACCCACGCCCAGATCCGCGAGCTCATGACCGGTTACGGCCGGGTGGACATTCTCTGGCTGGACGGCGGGTGGGTGCGGACGCTCACCGACGCCGAGATCCGGGACCGGATGAACCGCCCCGGCTACCGGTTCCTGCGCCTCCAGAGCCAGGACATCGACATGCCACGCCTGGTGGCGGACGCCCGGGCGAAGCAGCCCGGCCTCATCGTGGTGGACCGGGCCGTGCCGGGCCCCTTCCAGAACTACCTCACCCCCGAGGCCCGGGTGCCGGAAGCCGCCATCCCCCATCCCTGGGAGGTGTGCATGCCCATGGCCACCTCCTGGTCGTTCGTTCCCGGAGATCCCTACAAGTCCCCTCGGGATCTGGTGCACATGTTGGTGGACGTAGTGGCGAAAGGGGGCAACCTCCTCCTGAATATCGGCCCCGGGCCCGACGGGCGCTGGCACGAGGAGGCCTACGAGCGGCTGGAGGCCCTGGGCGCCTGGATGCGCGTGAACGGCCAGGCCATCTACGGCACCAGGGCCGTCACCCCCAACGAAGAGGGGAAGATCCGCCTCACCCAGGGGAAGGACGGGGCCGTCTACGCCATCTACCTGGCCGACGAGGGAGAAGCCCGACTCCCCTCGGCCATCTTCCTCTCCGGCCTCCAGCCCGCCCCCGGCGCCACTGTGACCCTACTGGGCGCCGACGTGAAGCTGGAGTGGGAGGCGGCGGGCTCGGGGTTCGTGGCCCGGGTACCGTCCGGGACCCGCCCGCCGTGCGACCACGCGTGGGTATTCCGGATCTCGGAAGTGGGCTGACACCGCTGGAAGGTCAGATGCTGTCGGCCCTGGGCGGCGCCGGGCCGCCAGCCGGTGCCTTGATCTGGAGGGACGGGTCCGCGGCGGGTGGCGGCTCGGCCGGGCTCAGAGGCTCGTAGAGGCGCATGTCGCGCCTGCGATGAGCGCCCAGGGGGTAGCGCCAGTAGGACCACGGCTCCTCCAGCAACCGCTTCTCGGCCCGCCGCATGATGAGCTCCGGGAGGTCCCCCAGCAGGTCCAGGCCCCGCTCCAGCCGGATGCGGTGGAGCGCCGCCATGGGACTCGCCACGTCGTCGTCCTTGACCCGCTTCCAGAGGGACCGGCCGATATGCCCGATCCCCCTGACCGGGATCCCTCCCCGGTCCTCCAGGAACGAGACCCCCCGGAGCATGGGCGTGTGGAAGATCAGGTCCGCGTCCACCTCCACGACCCACACGCCGGCGCCGTCCCCCTTCGTCACCTCCCTGGCCATTTCCCTCTGCCGCGCAAGATCGCCGGGATCTCCCAGCTTGTCATAGGGCGCCCAGAGCTCCCGGTAGTGGAGGTCCGTCACCACCCATTCGAGCTGCCCGGCGTCGGGGCCGTCGGCGCGGATCCAGAGATCCACCCGTTCCCAGTCCCGCTCCCAGAACTTGTTCACCTCGGCCGGCGAGAGGAGGAGGTAACGCCAGACCCAGTAGGCTTCGCCCGCGACCCACCAGGGCGCATCCTCCTCCCGGGCGTAGGGATGGCCAGGGCCCCGGCGAGTATAGAGGAGGAGGGCGGGCGGCACCGGCCGGGGCAGGAAGAACCAGTCCACGAGGAGGTAGAGGGCGAAGACACCGGCCAGGGACCAGAAGAAGACCTGCCAGTCGGTAGGGGTGGCCGGACGGAGGACATTCACGAGGAATGTCCCCAGGAGGATGGGGATTCCCCCCAGGATCGCCGTCGGCACCTCCCGGAAGACGGCGTAGAGGACGAGAGCCAGCAAGGGGAATCCCACCGGGATCCAGTACTGGGTGGTGAGCTCCAGGAGCTTCAGGTTGGCCAGGACCGGCGCCGCGATGCCCACCACCAGGATTCCCGCCAGGGAGGCGAGGGGCAGCTTGTTGGCGGCCCAGAAGAGGGAGCTGAAGCCCGCGACGCGGTGGGGGTGGATGACGTCGCGGGCGAGGACGGTGTCGCCCAGACGGACGTCACAGCGTTCCGGCACGCCCGGGTCGCCAGGGGAGCCGGACGCTGGACCGATGGGATCAAGCTGGAGGCGATACCGGTCGAGCTGGTCGATCACGTCCCGGCCAAGGCCTGTGCCGAGCCGGAGCCGGTAGCGCCCGAGGCGGCGAAAGGAACGGAACGCGAAGAGGACAGGGCCGGCCAGGAAGAGGAGAAGATAGGACCGGAGCCGGGGCACCTCCAGGTCCGGCCGGTCGATCCCGAGACGAAAGAGGGGTAGATCCACGCACCGGCCCCGCGTGTGCTCCCGGGGCATCACGCCCTCGAGGCCCAGGACGTTGGCCCAGTAGTCCACGAAGAGGAACGGGCCGCGTAGGAGACCCTGCTCCTGGAACCACTGGACCAGGAAGCCGGCGGGCCGGGTCATGGCAGGTCCGAGGGGGCCGCTTCCGTGATCATGGGAGCCGCCTCAGGCCACCACCCAGACGCTCACGTCGGATGCCTCGCGGATCAGGCTCGTGGCGACGCTGCCGAAGATGTACTCCTCCCGCTTGCTCATGCCGCGGCGGCCCAGCACGATGGTATCGTACGCGTCGCTCGCCTTCTCCTCCAGGAGGGTGTCGGAGATCGTGGCCGGGGGAACGCACAAGAGAGTCTTGGTGGCGACGCGCGAGGAGGGGACCCCCACCGATTCCAGCGTGCCCTGGACCTTCGCCAGGAGCGCCTTCCCGGCCTCCAGCTTCTCACCCATGTACCGGTCGCGCTCGTCCTTGTCGGGCAGCACGTCCTCGCTGGGCTCTTTGACGACGTTCACGAGGACGATCCGGACCGCCTCATAGCACGCCGCCCAGCGTGCCAGGTAGTCTACGGCCCGGCAGCTGTTCTCGGATTGGTCCACCGCCACCAGGATCACGTGGTCTTGTGGGCACTCCATGGGGTCCCTCCCCTGCTGCATGATGGGCTCTCAGCCCTGCTGGCGTATCCCCAGGTCCGGGAGGCACTCCTCGAGATCGGCGATGAGCTCTCCTACGTCGGCGTAGAGGACCTCTACCTTGTGGGAGAAGCGCATGAGGACCCGGTTGAGGCTCTCCGGTATGTACGGAAAGAGCTTCCTGAGGTTCATGACCCGGTGGGCGAAGAAAAGGGAGAAGTCCTCCGGTTCCAGGCACGTGTTTCCGGGGGTGCCTGGCGGGAGGCAGGCGGACATATCCATCAGATTGAAGAAGCCGTTGCCGGCCGTGAAGAGAAGCACGTTCCCCAGCCCGTAGAGGTCCACGCCGAAGGGGTTCTCCGTCCACTCGTAGGCATAGTCGAAGTCGATCCAGCGCCAGTCCCCGGTGTCCCGGTCCAGCCACAGATGGTCGTTCCGGATGTCCCCGTGGACCTCGTGGGCGCCGTGCAGCCGCGCGATGGCGCGGACCGAGCTCACGACAAAGGGGAACAGCCGGGGGAACTCCTGGTGGAAGTACTCCTCGTGGGACGCCTTGTGTCCCTGGAGGTAGCCATAGATGGAGATCCCGTTGATGCGATCCAGGATCCGCACCACGTTCCCGGCGTCATCCTCGGTGGAGATCCCCTGCATGAAGCTCGGATCGCTCCGGGTCTTCCCGAGGATGCGGGCCTCCTTTCTCGGGCTGCGGAAGCATTCCACCCGGACATCGCCCAGGTCCATGGTGAAGCTCTCGAAGAAGGCGAGCTTCATGATCTTGCGCTGGCCCGTCTCGAGATCCCGGGCGCGCTTGACCCAGAACTTGGGCTGCTCGTCCAGGCCGAACCGGCCCTCGGTTTCCTCCCCGTAGATGTAATAGTGCCTCCCGCCGACGCGGATCACGTCCCCGGCGGAGATGTCCATGAACTTCGATGTGTCGGCGAAGATCCGGACCTTGCCCGGATGGGGCCTCCCTGTCACCTCCTGGATCCGCTCCTTGATCCGGGACTCGCTCACGACCCGGGCTTCCTGGCTCGCGGCGGACCCCCCGCCCCAAAGGCCTTTCTCGGTTCGTGGTAATGCCCGGACGGGGGGGCATCGCCTGTCCGGGAACGATCGACGGACCTGCGGGGCGCCATGGGCTAGAACCTCCTCCGGTCCGCCTTCAGCACCAGCGCCCTGAGCTCCTCGGGGCCCTCCGCCTCCATCCACCGCTCCATGAAGCTCTCGTTCTGGGCGATCTGGGCCACAGCGGACAAGGCGCGCAGGTGGAAGGTGGGCTCGTCCTGGGCGCCGGCGAACACGAAAAGAGCCCGGACCCTCACGTCGGTCTCCGCGAAGTGCACCCCCCCGCGGCATCGGGCCACGAGAAGATGGAAGCCGGACCCCGAGGGAAGCCTCACATGCGGCACGGCCAGCTCGGACCCCAGGACGATGCTCTCCTCCTCCCGGAGGAGGAGCTGCCTCAGCAGGATCTTCCTGTCCGTTCCCACCTCCCCGGAAAGGGCTTCCGAGGCCAGCTCGAAGAAGGCCGGCCGTTCCAGTGGCCCGGGGATGTCCAGGATCCGGCAAGCTTCCAGGAGGCGGTCGAACTCGTCCCCCTCGTGCCCCTCGTCCAGGGGCTCGAGAAAAATGACCGTGTCGCCGGGGGACAGCTTCACGCCCGTGTGGAACAGCTCGGCGCCCTTGCCGGATCGAACCATGAGGGGGAGCCTCGGCGCCTCTCCCACCCAACTCGCCGGGTCGATCGTGGACCGGCCCCCCGTGGCGTCCGCAGGCACCGGAATCCACCGGATCCGGTAGGAGCCCTGGTCCACCACGTGGTCCCAGGTCGCGATGTCGGACGGGGCGGCGAACAGGGTCGTGGCCTCCAGGGGACGGATGAGCTCCTCGTGGGCGCCCCGATCCGGGCCTGCCATGGTGACATGGATGGAAGGCACCAGGAAGACCTCCCGGGCAAGCTGCGCTGCCAGGACGTTCACCTCGGCGTTGCTGGTCATGGCGATGAAGGAACGGGCTTCGGCAGCTCCAGCCTCGCTCAGGATCTCCTCCTTGAGGGCGTTTCCGCAGAGAGTCCGGAACCCGACCCGCTGGGCCATCTCGCATCGGTACAGGTTGCTGTCGATGATGGTGAGGGGACCCTGGTCCTTCAAGAAGTCGGCGAGAAGCCTGGCGGTGGCCCCCCCCCCGACGATGATCGTGCCCTTGCGCTCCTTGGAGGACCGGACCAACTCGCCCCGGAGGTGGAGCCAGGTGGTGAGCCGCTTCAGAAAGAGGGGGACCGCCGTCGTCGTGATGATGGCCATGAGCACCAGGACGGAGAAGATCTCATGAGAGATGAGCCCGCGCTGCAGGCCGATACCAGCGATGATGATCTCCACGGCGCCGTGACCGTTCATCCCGGCTCCGATGGTCAGCCCCTCCCGCCATCCGTGCCCGGTCGGCAGGTAGAAGAGAATCACGCCGACGACCTTGCCGAGCACGGCCACTCCAATGACTGCCGCAAGCAGGGGAAGGCTCTCCCGGAATACGTTCAGGGATACTTCGAACCCGGCAATAACGAAGAAGATGGGCGCCAAGAAGCCGATGGAGATGTCGTGCATCAGGGAGCTGAGGCTCTTGGCCATCCTTCGGTCCGGGACTGAATCTCGCAGGAAGAGCCCCGCCAGAAAGGCTCCCAGGATGGCGTGCAACCCGGCGACCTCAGCCAATTCGGCGTAGAGGAGACCGGAGATCAGTATGAACGTGAAGAGGAGGGAACGGCTCGTGAAGCCCGCCTCGTGAAGACGTCTGCCGATCCACGGGAACAGGTGGTAGCCGGCAAGCCCGCACACGGCGAAGAACAGCAGGGCTTTGCCCGCTACCTTGGCGATCTCCAGGGCATTCACCGATCCCGGCTCCGACACGCCGATGACGGCGGCGAAGGCCACCAATGCAAGCGTGTCGGCCACGAGTGCGCCCGCCATGAGAACGTGGGCCACCCGGGTGTCCAACAGCTTCAGGTCCACCAGGATCCTGGATTCAGCAACCAGGGAGGTGACGCCCACCACGATCCCGACGATCAGACCGGCCGTCACCGTGCCCCCGAACGCCCGGATCACCAGGAACCCGGCGATCAAGGGAGTAAGGAACCCGCCGAGGGCCGCCAGGAACCCGGCCCAGGAGGCTCGTCCCAGCTCCCTGGGGTCGATCTCCATCCCGATGTACATCATCATCAGGAGGACACCGACATCTGCCAGCACGCTCAGCGCCTCCTGCGGGTGGAGGAACCCCAGGAGCGAAGGGCCCAGGATGATCCCCGCCACCAACTCGCCCAGGATGGAGGGGTAGCCCAACCTCTCCGCCATGGACCCCGCCGCCCAGGCGGCGGAGAGCACAAGGAGCAGGTTGAGGAGGTGCAGTTCCATGGGACTCCCTGGGTCCACGTTCTGGAGGAACAGGCCGGGCGCACGCAGGCTGCCGGGTGCCGTCCTTCACCAGTCTGCGTGTCGATGGGCGCTCGGGCAAGCGGATTCCAGGCTCTTTTCGGTGGACGGGTTGGTGAGCCCCACGGCGATCCGAGAGGCGAGCCGGGGATCCCGGCGCGCCTGTGGGAGGACGGGGGACCTTCCCGCGGTCCACGTGTAGACCGGGTTCGGGGCACGGGGCACGGGAGCCAAGCCGGGAGCGTTCGGGCCTCCCTGGGCCACCCGGGACAGCCCTCGTCGGATCGTCGACCACGGAACACCTGGAGCCACTTCTGAACGCATTCTCAGCAGCGCCGCACGGGGACGTCCTGGCCCTGGTGGTGCAGATCGCCATCCTTCTCACCACCGCCCGCCTCCTGGGTGAGGTGGCCCAGCGCCTGAAGCAGCCTTCGGTGGTGGGGGAGATCCTGGCCGGGATCCTCCTGGGGCCGTCCCTGCTGTCGTCCATGTTCCCCGCCTTCGGAGCATGGGTCGTCCCCCAGACGGATCTCCAGGGCTACCTGCTGGAGGTGGTGAGCCTCCTGGGCGTGATGTTCCTCCTCCTCATCACCGGGCTCGAGACTGATCTCCGCCTCATCCGGAGGCATGCCAGGACCGCCCTGTCCGTCTCCTGGGGAGGGATCGCGGTCACCTTCAGCACGGGAATGCTCCTGGGGTTCCTCCTTCCGGATTCCCTCCTGGCCAGCCCCGACCAGCGCCTGGTCTTCGCGCTCTTCGTCGGGACCGCCATGTCCATCTCCGCCATCCCGGTGATCGCCAAGGTCCTCATGGACCTGGGCCTGATCCGCAGGGACGTGGGCCAGACGATCCTGGCCGCCGGGATGAGCGACGACACCATCGGGTGGATCCTGCTGTCCACGGTGGCCGGGATCGCGGCCGGCGAGGCGGTTTCGGTGGCCAGCGTGGGGAAGACGGTGGGAAGCGTCCTCCTCTTCCTGGGCCTGAGCATCACGGTGGGGCGATGGCTGGTAGCCAAGGTCCTGAGCTGGGTCCAGGACGAGCTCATCTCCGTAGAGCGGCTCCTCACTTTCGTCATCGTAGCGGCCTTCGGCTTCGGCGCCATCTCCCAGGCGCTCCACCTGGAAGCCATCCTGGGAGCGTTCGTCGCCGGGATCGTTTTTGGGCAGATGCAGCGCCTGCCTCGGGACGTGGACCGCAAGATCGAGAGCGTCACGCTGGCCGTGTTCGCGCCTATCTTCTTCGCGGTGGCGGGGCTCAAGGTGAACGTCCAGAACCTCTTCACTCCCGCCCTCCTCCTTGTGACGCTTCTGGTCATCGCCGTGGCCACCCTCGGCAAGGTGGCGGGCACCTATGCCGGGGCGCGGCTGGTGGGCAGAAAGGACCACTGGACCGCCCTGGCGTTCGGGGCCGGCCTGAACGCCAGGGGCGCCATGGAGATCATTATCGCCTCCGTGGGGCTCTCCCTCGGTGTCCTCTCCCAGGACATGTTCTCCATCATCGTGGTGATGGCTATCTGCACGTCCCTGATGGCTCCCTTCGCCTTGCGGTGGGTGCTGGCCCGGGTACCCATGGGGGAGGAGGAGGCGGAGCGGCTGCGGCGGGAGGAGCTCGAGGGATCGAGCCTGGTGGCTGGAATCCACCGGGTCCTCCTACCCGTCCGGGTCCAGCCGGCCGTGCACGGGCCCATCCAGCGGGTACAGGCCAGGCTCCTGGAACGGCTTCACCGGGAGAACACCCTCTCCATCACGATCATCACCGTCGTGAAGGAGTCGGAGCGCCCCCAGGCGGTGGAGTTCCTATCCTCCGTCAAGGAGATCTTCACCGAGGCCGAGGTGGTGACCAAGGTGCTCACCACGGATTCGCCTCTGGACGCCATCCTCCAGGAGGCCAGGAAGGACTATCACCTTCTTGTGCTGGGGGCCACGCGGCGGCCGGACTTGCGGGAGGGTGTTCTCTTCTCGCGATGGGTCGATGAGCTGATCAAGGAGGCGCCCTGCCCGACCCTGGTGGTGAAGGGGGAGGCGGTCCCGCCGGAGTGGGATGCGTCCAGGATTCTGGTGCCGACCAACGGCGACGATCCCGCAAGGAATGCTGCAGAGCTTGCGTTTCAGCTAGTGGAGAAGGCAGCGGACGAAGTGGTTCTCCTGAACGTGATCCCGGAGGCCGACCTGGTGTCCTACCAGGGGTCGCCGGGGAGCGACCGGATCGTCGCCCGGCGGCGGATGGTGGCCCAGGGGATTGTAGACGGGCTCCGGGACCTGGGAGAAGCGTCGGGCGTCATCACTGTGGGAGAGGTCCGTGTGTCGGAGAGCGCGGAATCGGGAATTCTCAAGACCGCGCAGCGAAAGTCCGTGGACCTGATCCTGCTGGGTACGGCGGTTCGCCCCGGGGGACAGGGCCTGTTCCTGGGTCCCAGGGTGGAGGCGATCCTGACCACGGCGAAATGCCCGGTGGCGGTGTTCAATACCTGAGGAGGCTGCCGCCCTTCTTCAGAACGGGAAGAGTGCCGGGACCAGAACCACGGTCACCGCCAGGATGATGATCTGGAGGAGGATGCCGATCTTGAAGAAGTCCCCGAACCGGTAGCCCCCCGGGCCCAGGACCAGGGTATTCACCGGGGAGGCCATGGGGGTGGCGAAGGCGGTGGACGCGGCCACCGCGATGGTCATCATGAAGGGTTCTGGGGCCGCTCCGATTCCCGCCGCGAGCTGGTAGGCGATGGGGGCCAGGAGGACCGCCGTGGCGGTGTTGGAGATGATCTGGCTCAGGGCCGAGGTGAGAACGAAGAGGACCACCAGGAGGAGGAGGGGCCCGGATCCCTCCATGGCGGCTCCCAGGCGGTCCACGATGAGTTGCATCCCTCCCGTCTTCTCAAGGGCCGTGGCCATGGGGAGGATGCCGGCGATCAGCACCACGCTCTCCCAGTTCACCGAGCGGTAGGCGTCCTCACCCTTGACGCAACCGGAGAGGACCATGGCCATGGCTGCCAGGAGGACCGCCGTCACCGTCGGTAGGATGCCGAAGGTCATGAGGAGCATCATCCCCACCATGATCCCCACCGCCATGGGAGCCCGGTTCAACGGTTGAAGCGCCGGCCCCATCTCCCGTGGGGTCATGGCGACCACGAAGTCCCGGCTCTCACCCTGAAGCAAGCGGATGTTCTCCCAGGAGCCCTGGACCAGGAGCATGTCCCCGAAGCGGAGCGTCGTCTTGCGGATGTCCTCTTGAAGGGGCTCGCCCAGCCGCTTGACGCCCACCACCGAGAGGTGATACCGGTCCCGAAACCTGACGTCCTTCAGGGTGCGCCCCAGCAGGCGGGACCTGGGGGTCAGGAGGACTTCGGCGATCCCGATCTCGCGACTGGTGGGATCGCCCTCCAGGTGGTCGCTCAGGAGTACCGCGTGTCCCCGCCCCACCAAACGGGCAGCCCCGTCGGCGGATCCCGCCACCAGGAGGGATTGCCCTCCCCGGAGGACGGTGTCCGCCAGGGCCTGGTGGTCCTCCCCGTTCCCCGCCAGGCGGCCCAGCACGAAGAGGTGGGGCAGGCGCATCTCCCCGGTGTGGTCCTCCTCCCTTACCTCCAGCACGGTGAGGCCCAGTGATCCCGGCAGGTCCGCCTCGGCCAGGGTACGCCCTGCCAGGGGGGAGCCCTCGGTGATGCGGAGGAGGAAGAGGTGCGGCTGAAGCTCCCAGCTCCCCACCATCTCCTCCACCGACGGTGTGTCCTCCAGACGGCGGGGGGTGCCGGGGGAGGGCCGGGCCGGGAGGAGCCTCCGCCCGATCAAAGCCATGAAGGCGATTCCCACCACCACCATGGCCACCCCCACCGGCGTGAACGTGAAGAGGCCGAAGGGCTCCCGCCCCATGGCCTGGAGGTGGTTGCTCACCACGATGTTCGGCGGGGTGCCGATGAGGGTGAGCATGCCCCCCAGGAGGGAGGCCACAGAGAGGGGGATGAGGAGCTTGGAGGGGGAGATCTCCCGGGCCCAGGCCAGCCCCATGACCACGGGGACCATGAGGGCCACGGTTCCCGTGGAGCTCATGAACGCCGACAGCACCGCCACCAGGATCATGAGGATGACCATGAGGCGCACCTGGCTATCCCCGGCAAGCCTTGCGGGGAGGCGTCCCATGGCTTGAGCCACCCCGGTCTGGAAGAGCCCGTCCCCCACCACGAACAGGGCGGCGATCATGACGACCACCGGGTCCGAGAAGCCGGCCAAAGCTTCGCCCGGCGTGAGGATGCCGGTCACCGTGAGGGCCAGGAGGGCGAGGATGGCCACCACGTCCAAGCGCAGCTTCTCGCTGACGAACAGGAGGACGGTGGCGACGAGGATCCCGTACACCAGGAGGATCTGACCGGTTATCTGCATCCGGGAAAGATAGACGCTCCCCGTACCAGGTGGCAGGTGCCAAAGGGGGTGGAGACGGCTCAACTGTGATCAGCATCACAGAGGAGGTCGCTGCCGAGCGGTACCTTGACCCTTCGCGAGCAGGGGCCGACCCCGGGCGAGGGTGGGCAGACTCCGAGCAGAAGGAGGGACCATGAAGGCGAGGAAGGGTGAGGCCGAAGCCCGCCGGGTCCTGGTGAGCTACGCCTACGGCGTGGTCTGCCAGCGACGCTTCGAGGGCCGTTCGAAGGAGGAGTGGCAGAAGCTGGCGCTGGGCCTTCTCTCCAGGTATGGCGGGACCCCTTGACCTGGGGAAGACGGGGATCCGAGGGCCTGGTCGGCGCCCCCTTCCGGGGCCCCTCGCAACCTTGCGGGCGGAGCGCGCCCGACTCGAAAACAGGAAGAGCGCACCATTGAACCAGTCTCGGCTACCGCCCCTCCTCGCCTTCGCCAGCCTCGGCCTGGTTGCGGGCCTGGGCGGTTTCACTGTCTCCCACGCCAAGGGGTTCTCCTACTTCAAGGATGATCCCGCGGCCTGCGTGAACTGTCACGTCATGAAGGACCAGTACGAGTCCTGGCAGCACTCGTCCCACCGGGAGTGGGCCACCTGCAACGAGTGTCATATGCCCCACGACCTGGTGGGGAAGTACACGCGGAAGGCCATCAACGGATGGAACCACTCCGTGAAGTTCACGTCCGGCAGCTTTCCCGAGCCCATCATGATCCAGCGGAGGAACAAGGAAGTCGCCCTGGAGAACTGCGTGAGCTGCCACCAGACGATGGTGAACGACGTGCTGCTGGGGCACAGGGCGGAGCGGGACGAGGTCCGGTGCACGGACTGCCACGGGAACGTCGGGCACCTGGGAGTAGGGTGAGACCGCAGGAGCGAGCCAACACGGGACTGTCACAACGAGAGACGACGGAATGAACACGAATCATTCGGGCAGGGTGGGACTCTGGGCCCTGGTCACCGTAGCTTTCCTGCTTGCAGGCGTAGGCATCGGGATGCTCCTCACGAACATCCAGGAGCGAAAGAGCGAGGGGCTCATGTCGCCGAGCCTGGTCCAGGAGATTCCGGCGGGCGAGCTGGATCCCGAGGTCTGGGGTCGGAATTTTCCGCGCCAGTACGGCCGTTTTTCCATGACGGAGACCGACTACGGCCGGACGCGTTTCGGGGGCAGTACCCCCTTCGACAAGCTCGAGGCGAAGCCCTTCCTTCGGAAGGCCTGGGCCGGCTACGCCTTCTCCGTCGACTACAACGAGGAGCGAGGCCACTTCTACGCCCTGGAGGACCAGAAGCGCACGAGGCGGACCACCGAGTTCAACCAGCCCGGAGCGTGCGCGAACTGCCACGCGGCCGAGGCGCCCTTGCTCATCCAGGAGCTGGGGTGGGAAGCCTTCAACTCCACCCCCTACGACTCGCTGCGGGACCGCCTGCACCTGGGGAGCTCCTGCGCCGACTGCCACGATCCGGCCACCATGGATCTGAGGATCACCCGCCCTGCCTTCATGAACGCCATGGAGCAGCGTGGCATCGACCTGTCCAAGGCCACGCGTCAGGAGATGCGGACCTACGTCTGCGCCCAGTGCCACGTGGAGTACTACTTCCTCGGGCCGGACAAGGTCCTGACCTTCCCCTGGTCCAGGGGCACGGTCATCGACTCCATCGAGAAGCACTACGATCAGTACGGCTTCAACGACTGGACGCACGCGGAGACCGGGGGCGGTATGCTGAAGATGCAGCACCCCGAGTTCGAGACGTTCACCTCGTCCGTCCACTACGCCAGCGGTGTGGCCTGCGCCGACTGCCACATGCCGTACACCCGGGAGGGTGGGGTGAAGATCAGCGACCATTGGGTCCGGAGCCCCCTCACCAACGTGAACAACTCCTGCCAGACCTGCCACAAGATCCCGGAGCGGGACCTCATCGACCGGGTGGAGGGGATCCAGATCAAGACCAAGGAGATGCTGAGCCTGGCGGAGGCCGCCATCTCCGACGCCATCGATGCCATCGTCGCGGCGAGGGCCGCCGGCGCTTCCGACGAAGCACTGGCCGAGGCCCGGAGGCTGCACCGGAGCTCTCAGATGCGCTGGGATTTCGTGGACGCCGAGAATTCCATGGGTTTTCATTCGCCCCAGGAGGCGGCCCGGATCCTCACCCACTCCGTGGATCTGGCGCGCCAGGCCCAGATGGCGGCCTGGAAGCTTCTGCCCGGCCCAGCTTCGTCTCCTCCCACCAGGACCACATCACCGGGACGGTGAACATGGTGATGACGGCCAGCGTCATGCCCCCTACGGTGGGGATCGCCATGGGGATCATGACATCGGCTCCCCGCCCGGTGGAGGTGAGGACGGGAAGGAGGGCCAGGATGGTGGTGGCGGAGGTCATGAGGGCCGGCCGGACCCGCCGGAGACCTGCGTACACGGTCTCGCTGCGAATGCCCTCCACCGTCCCGGGCCTGGTCTCGCCGAAGCGCTGGGTGAGGTAAGTCGCCATCAGGACACCGTCGTCCACGGCGATGCCGAAAAGGGCCAGGAACCCCACCCAGACCGCCACGCTCAGGTTGATGGCGTGGAGCTGGAAGAGCTCCCGCATGTTCACGCCAAAGAGGCCGAAGTTGGCGAACCAGTCCTGGCCGTAGAGGTAGATCATGACGAACCCACCCGCCCACGCCACGGCGATCCCCGTGAAGATCATGAGGGTGACGGGGAGGGAGCGGAACTGGAAGTAGAGGATGAGGAGAATGATGAACAGGGCGATGGGCAGCACCACCCTGAGAGTCGCTGCCGCGTGGAGCTGGTTCTCGTAGGTCCCTGAGAACCTCCAGCTCACTCCCGCCGGCACGGCCAGCTCGCCGGTGGCGACCCTGGATGCCAGGTAGGCCTGCACCGATTCCACCACCTCCACCTCCGCAATGCCGGGCACCCCCCCGAAGGTGATGTAGGCGGTGAGGAAAGTGTCCTCGCTCCGGATCATGTCGGGCCCCCGTACGTAG
>Ga0068714_10003188_pt1 | contig 19795 bp, 14 predicted proteins | sample MTBNYHSulfiMetaG_FD_62988 | JGI IMG/M metagenome (GOLD analysis project Ga0068714, IMG submission 62988) | Enrichment culture microbial communities from rom New York Harbor, USA that are MTBE-degrading - MTBE-NYH (New York Harbor Sulfidogenic)... | ecosystem: Environmental > Aquatic > Marine >... | reverse complement strand
ATAGAAAGGATTTGTGAAGGTGACTTTAAGGGCGCGTTGAAGCGACGCGGTCATATCTGCGGCCAGCAGATCGGCTTTTCCCGAAAGCAGCGCGGGAATCAATCCATCCCAGTCATAGTCCAGAAACTTGATGTTAACACCCATTTCTTTTGCCATCAGTTTACAAAATTCAACGGAGCTGCCCGTCCGCTCCCCGTTTTTGTCGACGAAGCTGAACGGTGGTCCCTGGGCTTGTACCGCAACGCGCAGTTCTCCACGCTTGACAATCTCATCCACGATGTCTGCCCTGGCCATTGTAGTAAAGCAGGTGCAGATCAACACAGCCAAACTGACGGTCAATCCTCTAAGCCAAATACTCCGCATAGGGTTCCTCCTTCTTCCCTAAAAGGTTAATGAAAAATTCGCCTCTCCTGTCCGCTCCATTGATCCTTAACCGGTATAGCTTCTGACCACGTGTCAGCGGGCTTTTACAAGCACGCTCCCGAGTGCATCGATCGGAGGCAGCCACTTTCTGTTTTGGAATTTACCGGCTTCATGCCATGTCAGCAAACCGTCAATAGCTGTCAGTCCATGCAACAGGGCTGGACTTTTTTGCAGCGCGGTTAATGCTCCTTGGCCGGCGAGTCCGATGAGGTACGGCAGAACCGCAGTGCACAGGGCTTGAGAAGCCGTGTGTGCCACCGTGCCAGGTATGTTTGTGACAGCATAGTGTATAACGCCGTCCACTTCCCAAATTGGATCGTTATGAGTGGTGTAGTGATCAACGGTTTCTACTGCGCCGCTTAGATTTGCCGTCACATCAACGATCACAGAGCCTTTGCGCATCTTGCGAATCATGTGCCGATCGATGAGATGTTCTGAGCTGTTCGCGGGAATTGTGGCCGCATTTATGACCATATCTGCCCGGCAAACGTATGGCTCCAACGGCACACTTTGCGGATGCAAGAGATGGACGTTGGCCGGCAGTTCGGGAAGAACCTTCTGAATTCGAGCCGGATGTATTTCAAAAAGTGCCACCACCGCACCCAGCGCTGCGGCAACCTTGGCAGCCTGCAAGCCTGCCTGGCCGGCCCCCAGCACTACCACAAAGGTGGGTTCAAGACCCGGATAGGAGACCATACTTTTACCCGGTCCGCCCTTGTGGTTCCAGAGAAATTGCATTCCTTGGAGCACCGCCTGTTGTCCGGCAATGATACTCATCGGTGCCAACAGCGGGAATGTCCCATCGGCGAGCATTACATTTTCAAACGCAATGGCAGTTATTCTTTTTTTCAGCAGGAGGTCGACCAGAGAGGGCCTGGTCTCGGAGTGAAGGTAACAGAAAAGTGTGCTCTGTTCTTCGAACAGATGATACTCGGCTTCTACCGGCTCTTTTACTTTCACAATTGTGTCCGATTCGGCAAAAATCTCTTCGGACTTCTCAATAATGCGGGCTCCGGCTTCTTCATATGCGTCATCAGGGAAGCCAGCTTCGGAGGCTGCCGCTTTCTGGACCAGTAGAGAATGACCTCGATGCGTCAATTGCCTTACAGCTTCAGGCAAAAGAGCGATGCGGTATTCTTCTGGCTTGATTTCTTTTGGAATTCCAATGATCATTAGCTTGCAGACTCCTTCAGCTTTAACAATCTTTCGAACAAGTAATAGATTTCTTTCGGTGCTCGAAGAGGTTGTTTCGTCAAATAAAAGAGCACAAACCTAGAATGAAAGCAAAGGAAGTGTTGTACAGGGTAGCCGCGGCGAAGGTGCTGCGGCACCGACTCATGATCGTTGAAGCAAACTCTTTAGTAGCATACAATCTGTTGCAGTTCTAGTGCCAGAATACGCTCAAGTCGGCGGAGGAAGCTCAAAAATGCGATCATATCGGGACTCGATTTGTTGTAAATCGACTGCGAATCATAAAGGCGGTTTCTCAGCTCAAGACATTTTATCAGGGAGACGAACTGATCCATGCAACAGAGAAAAAGCGATGTCATAGTGATAGGTGGAGGCGTTATCGGAGTTGCAATAGCCTACTATACAGCGAGCCAGGGAGCTTCTGTGCTCGTCGTCGATAAAAACGAGATTGCTTCAGGCAGTTCGCACGGCAATGCAGGACTACTTGTCCCGAGCCATTGCAATCCATTGCCGACTCCTGGCGTCATTGCGCAAGGGTTGAGATATCTATTCGACCCGGAGGGTCCATTTTACATACGGTTTCGCCTGGAGGCGGAACTTGCTCGATGGCTGTGGAAGTTCTACCGATCATGCAATGAAAAGCACTTGTATCACTCTATCGGAATTTTTCGCAAGCTGGGTAACGAAAGCATGGAGCTGCATCGACAGTTGGCCGAATCGGGAGGAGACGATTATCAATACAGCCAAAGCGGCATATTGAGCCTATTTACCAATGAAGATGCTTTCAAGGAAGCTCGGGAAGACGCAGCCAAAGTAAAAGGCTGCGGCTCGGAGTCGGCGGTTCTGAGCGGCGACGATGTGCGGGACCTGGAACCTGTCGCGGGGCCTCAGGTGGTTGGTGGATTACTGGCCAAGACAGACGGGAGCATTGAGCCACTAAGTTTTGTCAAGTGGCTGGCAAAGGAAGCCGAACAGCGGGGAGCTCTTTTTCTAACTGATACCGAAGCCTTCTGGCTCAAAACCGATCGGCGGCGGGTTACGAAGGTAGTCACGACTCGAGGAGAATTCGAGGCGGATCAGGTTGTACTGGCATCGGGAGCCTGGCTGCCGCTTTTGGCAGCGCAGCTGAGCGTGCGGATTCCCGTAGAGCCGGCCAAAGGGTACAGCATGACTTACGGTGCGAGTGAAGGTGATCCCAAAATTCCGCTGCTTCTGGAAGAAGCCAGAGTGGCGGTCACGCCCTTTGATCAGACTCTGAGGTTGGCCGGAACACTTGAGTTGTCAGGGCTGGACCTCGAAATCCGACGTGAAAGATTGAAGGCGATCGAGACACAAACTTATCGATATCTGCCAAAGCTCGGAGGTCTTGAGATAAAAGAGATTTGGCGAGGTTTGAGACCGTGCACCCCCGATGGGTTGCCGGTTCTTGGACGATTACGCCCCTGGTCGAACGTTTTTGTTGCCGGCGGGCATGCCACCAAGGGGATGTCGTTGGGGCCGGTCACCGGGAAATATCTCAGCCAGATGCTGGCGGGAGAATCCATTGGCATGCTGGAGCGCTCCTTAAGTCCCAATCGATTCTAAGAGCTTAGGCATCCTTTTTCCAGATATGCGACGAATTTTGGTCTGACATGGAATTCCCGAACAGCTTCATATTTTGGCGGGGATGTGTTAAACATCTTAAGGACTTAGAGTTCGACCGGGGAGCGATCCCAAGGGACAGTGATTGAACTGAAGACAACTGCAACTTGCAGGAGATGGCGGAAAGACGTGAAAATGGATGTTACGCCTACGGCACTTGAAGAAGAGGCCATGCTTGAGGATATAGCCAAATTGCTTGCCGGTAACGACAGGCAAAGAGCAACACTTATTCCCATCCTTCAAAAGATTCAGCAAAGGCATGAATACTTATCCGAGGAAGCAATGGAGATGGTCGCAAAGCACCTGGAGATCTCCGGCAGTGAAGTCTATGGTGTTGCCACTTTCTACAACCAGTTTCGCTTTCATCCGCCCGGAAAACATCAAATTAAGGTGTGTCTCGGCACAGCCTGCCATGTAGTCGGGGGTGACATCATCCTTGAAAACTTTGAACGAAAACTTGGCATCAGGGACGGCGAAACCACTGCCGACAAGGAATTTAGCATTGAGAAGGTTGCCTGTGTGGGCTGTTGTGCGTTGGCTCCGGTTGCTATCGTTGATGACGTTGTCCAGGCCGGTATGGCACCCAGCAAGGTTGAGGGCATTCTTCTCGGCTTCGAGATACAGAAGGAACGTGATCTGAGGGAAAAGCAGGAAAGTGAACCCGAAAAATAAGAATCCAAAAGAACACTTCGCCTCGATTGTTGCAGATGCGAAAAAGCGCGTGCGGGACCGCGAGGGAGCGGACAAGCCGTGTATTCATGTCGGCATGGCTACTTGCGGGCTGGCAGCTGGAGCGACCGAAACCAAAGCAGCTTTCGAAGAGGCACTTGCCGAGAGACAAATTGAAGCTCGACTGGTCAATGTCGGCTGCCTTGGACATTGTTATGGCGAACCACTTGTTGTCATTGAGAACCCCGGGTTCCCCGCCATTTGCTACCACAAGGTAACACCGGGCAAAGCCAAAGCGCTGGTGCGATCGTTCCTCGAAGAAGGGGACCCTCTTTTTGAGTATGTTTTGGGCGCGCTGGAAGAGAACGATTTGATTCCAACGGTCATGGATTTTCCGCGCTTCAATCTAGAGCGAAGAGTGGTGCTGGAGGAATGCGGTGCGATCGATCCCGAGGATATCGATCAGTATTTGGCAAAGGACGGATATTCCGCGCTGGCCAAAGCGTTGGCGATGCATCCAGAAGAGGTGATCGGCGAGGTCGCGAGTGCGGGGCTGAGGGGACGAGGGGGCGCCGGGTTCCTCACCGGTAAAAAGTGGGAGTTGGCTCGAAACGCGGAAGGAAAGGACAAAACGGTCATTTGCAACGCAGATGAAGGGGACCCGGGCGCCTACATGGATCGGACCATCCTGGAAAGCAATCCCCACCAGTTGTTGGAAGGGTTGGCGATTTGTGCCTACGCAGTCGGTGCTGAAAATGCTGTCATCTACGTGCGGGCGGAATACCCGCTGGCTGTGAAAATGATCAACTCGGCCATCAGTCAGGCCCAACAACTTGGCCTGTCGGGTGAGGCCGTTTTGGGTACAGCCTTTAGTCTCAATGTTACCGTCTTCCAGGGTTCGGGAGCATTCGTCTGCGGGGAGGAAACAGCCCTCATCCAATCACTTGAAGGCAAACGAGGAATGCCTCGGCACCGGCCTCCTTATCCCGTACAAACGGGTCTTTGGCAACAGCCCACCGTAATCAATAACGTGAAAACTCTCTCCACCATCCCGGCGATAATCAACCATGGCTCACAATGGTACCGTGACATCGGCACTGAGAAAAGTCCCGGCACCGCAATATTTTCCGTGGTGGGTAAAGTGGTGCATCCCGGCCTGGTAGAGATTCCCATGGGAACCACCTTGGGTGAGCTCATCTTTGATGTGTGCGGAGGAATTCCCAATAAGAAAAAGTTTAAGGCGGTGCAGATCGGCGGACCCTCCGGAGGCTGCCTGCCGAAAAGCTTTATGGATACCCCTGTGGACTTTGATTCCCTTGCGCAAGCGGGTGCGATGATGGGCTCCGGGGGTATGGTGGTTATGGATGAAGACAGCTGCTTGGTGAATGTGGCCAGATATTTCCTGGACTTCACACAGAATGAATCGTGCGGCAAATGCACCTTTTGCAGGATAGGCACACGCCATCTACTAAACATTTTGGAGCGCATCACCAAAGGTGAAGGTAAAGAAGAAGACCTCGAGATTTTGCAGGACCTGAGCCAGGAAATCAAAGACGGCTCACTGTGCGGTTTGGGCAAGACCGCTCCCAATCCGGTGCTGACCTCCATCAAGTATTTCCGCGACGAGTATGAGGCGCATATCCGGGAGAAACGCTGCCCTGCCATGATGTGCCGGCCCCTGACGGCGTTCTACATTGACCTGGAAAAATGCGCTCGCGGCTGCGATGCATGTGTCGGCTCCTGTCCGGTGGATGCCATCTTCACGGCCAGGGGGCGGAAGAAGGCCATCGATCAGGAGCTTTGCGTGAAATGTGGCGAATGCGTGGTTGCCTGTCCGGCCGAATACGATGCGGTCAGAAGGGTTTCACCTCCCGGATTGGCCCCGATAGTCGAGCGTCCTCAGGAAGAGAAGCGATGATCAAAGTCACTGTTGACGGCAAACAAATCGAAGTCGACGAACAACAAAGTCTGCTTACTGCATGTCTGCAGGAAGGCATCTATATCCCTCATCTTTGTTTTCTCGAGAAGATGAGAGACCCTCCCGCATCATGTCGGATGTGTTTTGTGGACATCGAAGGAGAGCGAAACCCGGTTGTAGCATGCAAGGTGCAGCCCAAAGAGGCGATGGTGGTGAAAACCGATACTGACCGGGTCAGGCGTCTGCAGCGAAGTGCTTTGCGGTTGTTGCTCTCTGTGCACAACGTGGACTGTCGACATTGCCCATCGAACAAAAAATGCGACCTGCAGCGACTGTCAAAATTTCTTGGCGTTCCCCTAAAATCAAAGAAGCTTGAGCATCTGGAACGGGAGCCATTGGTTGATCTCGATCATCCATGGTTTGAATTTGTCCCTGATAGATGCATCTTGTGTGCAAAATGTATCTATGTCTGCCGGCAGCATAATGATTTTAATCTCCTAACCTTTGCTAAAAGAGGTTTCGACACCGTCGTGACATGTTTTGGCGGCAAGGACTCTGCCGAGCTTCCCTGCAAAGACTGCCGTGCATGTGTCGACATCTGTCCAGTAAGTGCTATTTTTCTTAAAGACCCGTCCACCCAGCGGCTGCCGGAAACGACTGCCTGAACCCCTTGCCAGCCTTCAACAGCCATCTCCACGGTTCTATCGAAGGAATTCCATTGCTGCCTTCAGCATGAAAATATTTGACAATTCGTTATAAAATTCACTAATGTTGCGACTCGCTCATATATTAACAAGCGTGCGGACGGGGCAGGATTATCGAGCTGTCGCCAAGTGAATATGTTTTAGAAGATGGCTCATCGCGGATTACCGTGATTTACGCACTCGGTTCGTGCTGAGGTTGAGGTATCGAAGCACGAACGGATGGGCTGCCCTTCGATACCTCAGGGCAAACGGCTGCAGAGCGACACGATCACGCTAATCCGCGATGAGCCTAGAAGATAAGGCTTTGGTTTGTCCTTTCGAATTTGGACTAGGTGATTGCCCATGATTAAGAAAATTTTTCCTTTTTTGAGCTGGGTTCGCGACGTTAACCTGACGACTTTAAGAGCTGATGTCGTGTCAGGTCTGACTGTTGCTCTCATCCTGATTCCTCAGTCCATGGCTTATGCTCAACTTGCCGGGATGCCCGCATACTATGGCCTTTACGCCTCCTTGCTGCCTCCCATGCTGGCGGCTTTGTTTGGTTCCAGTCGCCAACTGGCAACCGGACCGGTGGCCATTGTTTCGTTGATGACCAGTGCGGCTCTGGCTCCGCTGGCAACGGCCGGTAGTGAAGCCTACGTCGCGTATGCGATTCTTCTGGCTCTCATTGTGGGTCTCTTTCAGTTCGCTCTCGGAGTCCTCCGGCTCGGGCTGGTTGTCAATTTCCTGTCACACCCGGTGGTTAATGGCTTCACCAATGCGGGTGCTTTAATCATTGCCACTTCGCAGCTTTCCAAGATGTTCGGGGTCAAGGTGGACAGCGCCGAGCACCATTACGAAACAGTCTATCAGGTCATCAAAGCTGCCATGCTGTACACCCACTGGCCGACTTTAGGCCTCGGAGTGTTGGCCTTCGGAATTATGTACGGGCTTAGACGGCTCAACCCGAAGATCCCGAATGTGCTCGTGGCTGTAGCGATCACTACAGTGATTTCATGGGCAACGGGATATCAGCATGAGGCGAAGGCTCCAGTGGAATCCATTATGTCTCAAGAAGCTCGCGACCTCGTTGCAGAATTCAATGCCGCCGTCATTGAATTTGAGACGCTGGGTGTGGAGAGAGCAAATTTAAGTCCCAAAATCGCTGAGGCAGAAGCGAAATATGGCAAGCACTCGCCAGAGGCTTTGGACTTGAGTCATCGCGCTCTTTTGATAGCTATGAAAATGGAGGAGCTCAAAGGCAGAATTCGCAATAGCCGAACAGCACTGCGCGCGATTTTGTTTACAGGTGTACGTAATGGAGACGGCACGCTGCAATTTTATCCGGAAGATCAGGTACCCGACGGTCAGCAAAGCGACGGCCGTATCTGGAGAATCAGGGTTGGGAATAATCCCCTTAAAGAAGATGCTCTACGCGTGGCCGGGGGCGGCGATGTCGTCGGCGAGATCCCGAGGGGATTGCCTTCTTTGAGTATTCCCCAAGTAGATACAAAGATCATGCTGCATCTTTTGCCGGTCGCGGCAATCATTTCACTACTTGGGTTTATGGAGGCGATTTCGATTGCCAAAGCAATGGCGGCAAAAACCGGACAGCGGCTCGATCCAAATCAAGAGCTGATCGGACAGGGAATTGCCAACATACTTGGAGCTGTGGGCAAGAGTTATCCGGTTTCCGGATCGTTTTCCCGCTCAGCCGTAAATATCCAGACGGGAGCTGTTACCGGTCTATCCAGCTTTTTCACCAGCGTAGCTGTCGCTATTGTGCTCCTGTTTTTTACCCCACTGCTGTATTATTTGCCTCAATCAGTCCTGGCCGCGGTTATCATGCTGGCCGTTTTCGGTTTGATCAACATTTCCGGCTTCATTCATGCCTACAAAGCGCAGTGGTACGACGGCCTCTTTTCGGTGATTACCTTTGTAGCGACGCTGATCACTGCACCGCATCTTGACAGGGGAATCATAATCGGAGTGGTGCTCTCGTTGGGGATGTTTCTTTACAAGAGTATGAGGCCCAAGGTGACAACTCTCTCAATGTATGCCGATCAATCCTACAGGAGCGCAAGAGATTTTGGGCTGAAGGAGTGCAGGCATATTGCGCTGATCCGTTTTGATGGCTCACTTTTCTATGCCAACGCCGGTTATCTGGAAGAGCAGATTTCTGAAATTATACTTACCATACCGGAATTGAAGCATATCATCATCGTATCCAACGGTATCAACGACATGGACGCATCGGGGGAAGAAATGCTCTCTCTGATAGTCGATCGGGTGCGCAGCGCGGGGTATGATATTTCATTCAGTGGAATTAATGAAAATGTATTTGGAGTCATGCAGCGCACCCACTTGGATGCAAAGATCGGTTCTGAAAACATTTTTCCAACGCTGCAGGAGGCTGTCAAGGTGATTCATTCAAGGGCGCACACACAATGCGATCGGAAAGCCTGCCCCCTGTTGTCGGTTTGTTTTCTAGAAGCTCAGTAGATTCCAATCTCATTTTGCCGAAGGAAAGAAACCATGTCTGTGATCTCTCTTTTCAGCGGGTCCTATTGCCATGGAGAAGATGTAGCCCGAAAGATTGTTGACATCCTGGGCTACCGGTTGATTGATGATCAGAGCTTGATTGCCGAGGCCGGCAAACGCTTCAACATGGATGAGGGCAAGCTGACCAAGGCCATGACGGGCAAGAGCTCGATCTTCAATAAATTCACCCACGAGCGAGAGCGGGCTCTGGCCGCCTTGAAAGTGGTTGTGGCCGAGCTGCTCGGAGAAGACAACTTTCTGTTGTTCGGCTTCGCGGGGCACATGGTGCCGCGCGAAGTGTCGCATGTATTGAAAGTCTGCGCCATAGCCGACATCAAGTATCGAGCCGGCCTTGCGAGCCGGCTGGAGGGTCTTTCTGAAAAGGATGCTCTGAAAAAGATCCACAAAGAAGACGAAGGACGTGTATTCCTTGTGGAATATTTGTTCAATCAGAGAGATCCTTGGGCCCCTTCACTGTATGACATTCTCGTCCCCATGGACAAATCGAGTGTGGATGCGGCTGCATCCTTGATACTTGATAACATCCAGAAAGATATCCTGAAGGTAACCGATACGTCCCGCAAGGCGGTAGAAGACTTCTCATTGGCCTCTCAAGTGGATCTGAAGCTGGCAGGCGAGGGGCACAATGTGTCGGTATCGGCAAACGATGGCCAGGTTACGATCATGATCAACAAGAACGTATTACGGCTGTCCGCTTTGGAACAGGAGCTGAAAAGGGTTGCGACCTCGGTTCCAGGAGTGAAGAGCGTTGAAACCAAGGTCGGGCCCGGCTACTATCAAACTGATATCTATCGGAAATACGACTTTGAATTGCCGTTGCCTTCCAAAGTGCTGCTGGTGGACGACGAAAGGGAGTTCGCGCAGACGCTGTCTGAACGCCTGCAGATGAGGGACATGCCGACTGCCGTTGTTTATGGCGGGGAAGAAGCTCTGTCCGTGGTGGACGAAGAAGAGCCGGAAGTCATGGTTCTGGATCTCAAAATGCCGGGAATTGACGGGATCGAAGTATTGCGGCGGGTGAAACAAGAGCATCCAAATGTAGAGGTGATCGTTCTTACCGGACACGGCTCCAAAGAAATCGAAAAACTCTGTATGGAGCTTGGGGCGTGTGCCTACCTGGAGAAGCCCGTTGACATTGAACAACTGACGAAAACCATGAAAGATGCTTACGACAAGCTGCAGAGAAAGAGGCAGCAAGGGTCTGAATAGCCGTCGCCCCTTCGTTACGTCCGTTGGCTCAAGTCTCCGACTTGCAGCCAACGAACTGATCAGAGGAACATGCCACGGTAATCCGCGAAGAACCGAAATCAAACGGGTGCATAAACCGGGTGGCGGTTTGATCCAAAAGTGCAATTTTCAGCTGATGAACGGATTGAAGCGCTTCTCCTGACCTATGGTGGACCGAGGTGCGTGGCCATAGTTGTGCCCGGGAAGCACTACAGTCTCCTCGGGAAGAGTCAACAGCTTGGTTTGAATTGAACGCAGCAATGTCTGGGTGGATCCTCCCGGTAAGTCGGTGCGCCCAACACCGCCCACAAAGAGGGTGTCGCCAGTGATCACATATCCCGGGCTGTACAGGCAGATCCCGCCGGGCGTGTGGCCGGGCGTGTGAATCACCGTCAGGTGGTGCTGCCCGAATTCTATCTTTTCCCCTTCATTGACGGTTCTGTCAGCGGGTGGAGACGCCTCGCACCGAAAAATCTGTAAAATGAAATCAGGCGGATTGGCGAGTCTTTCTGCATCATCCTGGTGCACAACTATCTGTGCCCCGGTGAGCTCTTTCAGCTCGCGATTGCCTCCAGTGTGATCGGCGTGGCTGTGGGTGTTGACGATGTATTTGATATTGTTGATTCCCTTGAATCTGCAAACTTCAAGGATTCGATTCACCTCGGCGGCAGGATCGACAACAATACCCTCCCCGGTTTCCTGGCAGCCAAGAATATAAGCGTAAACAGCGAAATCACCAACCTCCAGTTGCTCGATAAGCATCTTTTCCTCCCGCTTGCCATACCGTTGAATCAGTTCCACTTCCATTACCTGGTCTTCATCCGGAAATCTTGAGCAAGAGCATTCGCTTGTCACGCTGAGCTTGTCGAAGCGCGAGTCGGCCACCCTTCGACAAGCTCAGGGTGACACTCCTGCCGGCGGATACGGCAAAAAAGATGACTTTCCGGACGGAAACCACCCAGTTTGTCCACACCAAGTAAATCTTAGAAGTCGCCTCAAAATTACTTTCTTACTCCAGTCCTTCACCCCACCGTCACCCAGGCGAAAGCAAGGGTCCGGAAGATATTGAAAAAGCCTGGATTACGGCTTTGGCAGGGGTGACGTTTGCGCATTTCTTTAAAGGTAAGAGTGCCAAGGTTAATTTTGGACAGCCCCTTAGCGACGCCAAGATTGTCCAAGTACTTTGCCGATTGTCCGGGAATAAAAACGCGTAAAACCTCATTTGGAGGTTCTCGCTGAATTCATATCACGACCATGAGCAAAAATCGTAACCTCATGTGAAAGAATGGTACTTAAGAACAACCCTTTCACCCTACTACATTCGCTAAACCCTTGATTGGCCAACCGACGCAGGCTTGGCACGCTTATTGTGTATACACGTCTGCCCGAGCTTTACTAAACACCTGGTGTTCGAGGGGTGAGCAAACGAACGAGCCGGGCATTTACCTGGTAGCGGAAGAAACAATTTTTGTAAACCAAAACAGAGCTCAATTCGATTTTTTTATGTTGGCGAGGATAACATGGCGATACCTGTATTAAAAGAAAGCATGCTGACGGACCATGACGATCCGTCACTTGTTCTGCGTGCTGATGGTGCCTCTAACGGTAATTGTGTAAAGACTGAAGAAGCCCGAGCGATCCGAAAACCTTTCGGTTATAAGAGCCTGATTATCGGTAAGGGTGCAGTTTCCCCCGACACCTCTTTAAAGGAACTGCGAAAGCATGCCTTTTTCAAAGGACCTGCCGATGAGGGAGGCGCAGCTGAAACGGTTTCTCACAAACCTTTTTTCGGCAGCGGAGTGGCACAATTCTTTTTGTACCCGTCTAAATCCATACCGGTTGTCGAAGGAGTTCGACCGACGGTGCAAGGCAAATTCATCTTTGTGGGCGATGAGAAGTTCTACATCCGAGGTGTGACCTACGGACCTTTTCGCCCCGATGAGAATGGTTGCCAGTACCACGACGCGGAGACAGTCGAAAAGGACTTCATGCAGATGGCTCAGAGCAATATCAACGCCGTGCGCACCTACACTGTGCCGCCGCGCTGGTTGCTTGATGTTGCGCAGCGCTGTGGCTTGCGAGTGATGATAGGCCTTCCCTGGGAGGAACATATATCTTTTCTTGACGACAGGAAGGTCGCACGCGATATCGAACATCGAGCTCGAGCCGGAGTTCGAGCTTGCGCGGGGCACCCTGCTGTTCTTTGCTACACCATTGGTAATGAAATTCCTGCCTCGATTGTGCGCTGGTATGGAAACCGCCGGATTGAGGCCTATCTTGAGCGGCTCTATCATGCGGCCAAAGCTGAAGACCCCGAGGCTCTCGTCACTTACGTCAACTTCCCGACCACCGAGTATTTGCAGCTGCCGTTTGTGGACTTTGTTTCGTTCAATGTGTACCTGGAAACCCGGGAAAAGCTGGAAGCTTATCTGGCCCGCCTGCAGAACCTTGCTGGAGAGCGCCCTTTGGTTATGGCTGAAATCGGCCTGGATAGTATGCGCAATAGCGAAGAAGCCCAAGCTGCCATGCTCGACTGGCAGATTCGTTCTACTTTTTCGGCGGGTTGTGCTGGAGTTTTTGTCTTTTCCTGGACGGACGAGTGGCATCGGGGTGGTTTTGATATCGAAGATTGGGGATTTGGCATAACGGATCGGGAGCGTCGATCAAAAGCGTCGATTGCGGCGGTGCGCAAAGCTTTTGCTGAGGTTCCGTTTCCTCCCGACCTCAACTGGCCCAGCATGTCGGTGGTCGTATGCACTTACAACGGCACACGAACAATTCGTAACTGTCTGGATGGACTTCGAAAACTGGAATACCCCAATTTCGAAGTGATCGTCGTTAACGACGGTTCGACCGACGGCACCGGGCTTGTTGCAGAGGAATACGGCTTTAAAGTTATCACCACTGAAAATCGCGGTTTGAGCAGCGCTCGCAATACCGGCATGCGTGAGGCCAAAGGAGAGATCGTGGCTTACATTGACGATGACGCTCGGCCCGATCCGCACTGGTTGACCTATCTGGCCGCTTCGTTTTTGCAGACGAAGCATGTCGGCATTGGCGGTCCGAACCTGCCTTTTCAAAATGATAACCTGGTTGCCGAGTGCGTCGCCAACTCACCGGGCAACCCCATCCACGTGCTCCTCACCGACCAGGAAGCAGAGCATATTCCGGGCTGCAATATGGCCTTTCGCAAAACCGCTCTTGAAGCCATTGAAGGTTTTGATGAGCGGTTTCGCATTGCCGGGGATGATGTGGATCTCTGCTGGAGGCTGCAGCAACGAGGCTGGACGCTGGGGTTCAATCCGGCGGCCATGGTATGGCATCATCGCCGCAATAGGGTGAAAACCTTTTGGAAGCAGCAGTTGAACTACGGCAAGGCAGAGGCGGATCTGGAGAAGAAATGGCCGGAAAAATACAATGCTGTCGGTCACGTCCCCTGGGCGGGAAAGCTCTATTTCAAAGGATTTGAACAGCTGTTCGGTTCTTTTAGGGGCCGCATCTATCAAGGGACCTGGGGCAGCGCTCTGTTTCAGTCCATATATCAGCCGACGCCGAGCTTGCTGTGGTCGCTGCCGATGATGCCGGAATGGTATGTCATCATCGCGGCGCTGCTGGGTGTTTCTCTTTTAGGTCTAGAATGGTCGCCCTTGCTTTTGGCTGTGCCGCTGTTCGCTTTGGCTGTGTTCATTCCCGTTTTGCACGCCGTCGTCAATGCTGCCGGACTCACTTTTAGCGGGTCGCGCCGCTCTCTTAAGGAAATGGTGAAATTACGGGCTCTGACGGCCGGTTTGCATTTGCTCCAGCCGCTCGCTCGACTATTGGGCCGCATCAGACTGGGCCTGACTCCATGGCGTCGGTGCGCAGTTCCGGGCATTTCGCATCCTTTTCCTGTACCCCGTACCTTTGCCTTGTGGAGCGAACATTGGAATGCGCCTCTCAGTTGGCTGGAATCACTGGAATCAAGTCTTAAGAGCCTGCGCACAGTCGTGCTGCGCGGCGGTGATTTCGATCGCTGGGATCTGGAGCTGCGTGGGGGATTGCTTGGCTGTGTCAGGATCCTGATGGCAGTTGAAGAGCATGGCGGCGGCAAGCAACTGGTTCGCTTTCGAGCCTGGCCCAAATGCTCTTCCGGTGCTATTGTGGTTACGCTGTTGTTTGCGGCTCTCGCAGCCCTGGCCGCACTGAACCACGCCTGGATCACTTGCGGCGTGCTCAACTTCTGTGCCTTGCTTTTCATGGCGCACATATTTAAAGAATGTGCGTCGGCAATGGCCGCGGTCAATTGCGTTCTCAAATCCACTCGGAAGAAGTGACAGGTTGATGGCAGTACCTTCGATTTTGCCGCGCGACATTTGGAAGAGGTGCGGGAATTCATCCTTGTAGTTGAAGCCACGGCGGGAGAGAGTGGTGATTCCGAGTCGGATGAGACGTACGTTGTGATTCTCGGCGCATGTCTCGGCACTGTGCCTTTTGTTGTTTCGCCCAAGCTACTCAGGCGTCATCACGCACTGGGACGCCCTGCCGTCAATCTTTATTGCGAACGGTTGTTCGACTCTTACATGCTTGAGGTACGCGGTCTCGTTCACCACGGGAAGCGATTCGAGCCATTCCCAGTCGAGCAGGTCGTCTGTCTTTTCGGCCACCGTCACATACGGTATGCCTAGCGAGGTGATGTTCTGAAAAAAGTGGGAGCCCTGCGATGGATCGGCCTTGAGCAAGGTGCCTCGAAGCTCCACCATTGCCCCTACGCCCGAAATATGCCGCCACTGAACAGGGATACCCAGCCACCGGTCAAATGAACCCCACCTGCCGGGACCGATGAGGAGGTAAGGAAGTCGTTCCGTGACCAGCATGGTGTTGAGCCTGCCCACCTCATCGGCGATCTTTGGTGTATCCTCGAGCCTGAAATCGTCCGGCTTGACGAAAACGATATCAGCGATGTCCTGCCGTCTGCCGTTGCCCAGGGCCAAGTTGGAAATGCAGAAGGCCCGTTTGAGGTCCATTTCGGTGATCTCCACCTCGAAGCGATCCTCTTCTGTCACCATGGGCCGCACCTGGAGGAGATAGAAGTCGCACGAGGCGGGATTTTCCTTCTTCAGATTGACTGCAAACTCCATTTCCACCGCACATCCCATGTTTTTCCGCGCAAGCTCCAGCATATCCGAGATGATCTCGGGCAGCGGCAGGGTCTTGAACTTGAGAATCCGGGAGAAACTAATTATCTTGCCTCCAGGCCCTTTCTTGCCCCAACGTGTCTCAACCTGTCTCAACCTTGTCAAAAAATCGGGTCAAAGATGGGCTTGACGCACCTCACCATACCTGCTAATCCAAAACCGTCAGAAAGCAATTTCTTATCACCTTATCACCTCACCTCACCTCACCCACGCTGTTCATACCCAAATGGATGACCTATCCCGAAGCTGAGCTGGGCTCGGCGATTCAGTCGAGTTCTCAATTGCCTTGCGGGATTCTATTGAAGCTATCTCACTTTTTGAATCATCTCGATTTGGGCTGAAGGATTCCGGAGCATTTCTTTGTAACACAATCAGAAATCCTGATTTGAGAAGGATTTCTGATTGTGTTACATTTTCTAAAAGCGATCCCTTTTCACTAACGACTACCAAAGAAAGGAGGACACCATGCCAGGTGGCAAAAGACCGGGGGCTGGCCGACGCCCAAGATTTGGAGCCCATGGGTGCACAACACCCATGCGCGTTCCCGTGCAGCTAAAAGAGGAGGTTATTGCGTATATTGAGGATATTTGCCGACCTCGACATCGGGACGCGCAAGGAGACCCCAGGGAATCCCCGGGACAAGAAGGGACGTCTCGGAGCGCCATTTCACTCCCGTTATGCGTGTCCGGGCGAGTTTCAGCAGAGTGGCAATTAGAGTGGTCTTGCCCGCTCCGTTCGGGCCCACGAGCCCGATCCGGTCCCCCCGGTCGATATGAAAAGAAACCCCCTGAAAGAGATCTTTCTTCCCCAGAAACTTCGCTACCTGTTGAAGCGTGATCACCCGCAGCCTCTCCCCCGGAATGGATTGACGAGTTGGTGTCGATCCCCGTTGGAAACCTTTCCGCCTTCCATCCCGCCAGCTCCGGTACAAACAGCTCTGCATTCCTCGATAAGTTCGATCTCCGGCTCAACAAGAATGATCCAGCCGCCGGGGCCGCCGCCTCGACCAAATCGGCAGGAGAATGTCACTTCGGTTCCCGGCGCATTCGCCGTATAGCCATGCCTCGGAAACGGTCGGGAAGTGACGATGAGCTCACCGTCAATGATTTCTCCAATCATATCTTCAGGAAGGCCGCAAAGATCTTCATATGTCTCCTCTTTCCCCGCCCGCTCCGCCATTCTTTCCTCTCCAGTCTAAGGGGTGGGCGCGGAGCCATTCTTGTGATTAAATCGTTGAAATAATTATACCGGGGCGGCAGATGAGTGTCAAACCGCGGCATCAAGGCGGGTGCAACCCAAAGTGAGAGTGCTGCGACCACCTGATGGCCTGATGGCTGGATCGCCAGAGGGCTGGATGGCTGGATGGTGCGAGTCCCTGGATGGTTCAAGTCTCCGACTTGAACCGTGGGCGCCGGGGCTTGAGCCAAACATACACACCCAGGCCCTGGAGCTCAGTGATCTGTTGATGCCTCCGGGATCGCGGGGTCAGGTCCTGTCATGAGATATCTGTGCGGTGATAGCCTCGATGGCTTCCAGAGGGGACAACTCCCTCCCGCTCCACTCTCGCCGAAAATCTCTGATAAGACCTGGCAGAAAGCCCCTTCGTATTCGATACGCAAAGGTCTTGCCATGGCCTCATCTCTCAATTGCTCTGGATTGCCAAATCGAAATGTCCCACCTCAAGACCCTGTACCTTCGTGGCTTTGCCGGCGCTCACCTGATGGAAGGTTCCGGGGGCGGCGCCGGCGGATTCCCGAGCCCTGCCGTTTCTATACGCTGTAGCGAAGGTCCTCGGGAGGCAGGGGAAGCAGATGGCCCTTTCGAGCCGGATCGATGGGCTCCATGAGCTGCTCCTTGAGCTCCCGGGACAGCAGAGCTTCGAAATCAAGGCTTGCGACGGGTCCCGAAATTCCCTGCTTCTTTCTGCGGATCAGCTCAGAGATCAGCTCGCCCACCATGTAAGCTACCGGGACCAGCGTTTTTTCACCCAGCATACGCACGTCTTCGGCAGCCGTTCCGTGGACCGTGAGCACATTGATCAAGGGCGACTGCCCGACGATGGAACCGCCGTCGATGGCTTCAGCCACTTGATGGATGGTAATCCGAGTCGTCGAGGCATTTCTGGCCAGCAGGTCCTCCCATGGCTGAGGGCCGGCCCCGAAGCCGTGACGCAGATCGGAGGGATGGACGTTGTAGATCCCGAAAGGCGGGTATTCGATGATCGCTCGATCAATTGCCTGCCCGAATGCGCTGACGATAATCGCGTCGGGATCGAGCCTGGCCAGAATGGCACGGAAATAATCGTTCTTGACTTCCCCCGTGTAGCAGGGAGCTCCGAAGGTGAGGGCCGCTTCCAGAAGCCCCAGCTCGAATTCCTCTCTCCGATTCTCGTCGTAATACCGCCAGAAGCGCTTCCCCGCCGATATTCTGGCCTCTTTGTCCAGAGGATCGTCGGTGACCAGTCCCACCAGGCTCAGCTCATCGGGGTGCTTGCGTTCCATGTCCTTGATGGTCTCGAGAGAGAGATAACCCAAGGTCCAGCTCCCGATGACTAGCACCCTCAGGCCTCCGGGCTGCCTGTCCTTGCCCTCATCGGCGGCGGGCAGAATCAGTTTGCCCCATCTCGGGCCGACGGGAACGCGAATCTCGCGTCCTGGGTTACTCTGAATGATTCGGCCCAAAAGGTGCTCTTCATCCGTCATCTCGTGCAACAGAAGCTTCTTCATGACTACATCCTCCCGGGAGCATAAAAGCGGATTCGCACTACGAGTCCGTCCAAGAATGAGCATTTCGGCAACGCGCGTCATCCCGGCGGGAGCCGGGACCCAGGGAATAGGCGGATCTGCGGATTCCGGCATTGGCCGTAACTCCTCTGAATTCCGCCGCGTAGCGGCTTACTTGAACGAACAGGAAGAAACCTCGGCCTGCGGCCTCTGCTGAACCTAATGCCCAACTCCCAACCAATGGCATATGACTCTCAGCTTCCGACCCTCCCGGTTCTTCAGCCTCCATAGGAAAGCTTCGAGGTAGAATGCTCCAGCACGAGGGTCTGGTCGCAGGCCATTTCCCCGCCCACCAGGACCTGGACCCGGATGGCTCCGTCTTACGGGGCCATTTCTTTCTTGAACCGGTCCCCGTCGATGCGCAGCCTCCATCTCCCCACTCCGAAGTCCATCTTGTAAGAGAGGCCGTCCGTTGCGTGCCTTACGATGCCTTTCCATTTCAATGTATTCAGGAAGAATTTCTTCGCGAGGAGGGGGATGTCCACCGATGTCCCGTTTACGCGGACCTCGACGTCGCCGTACTCACGCAGGTCCCGCGGCACGTGCCCTTCAAGCACCACGTGTCCCGTGCCTGTCCGTGAATTGTATGCGCCTCTGATCTCATGGACTCCGGAGGGTTGCCACGCGGATCTACTCTCCTGGTGGTGCCACGTGACATCCACGTCATGTTTCAGCCAGGTGGTGAAGCCGTAGGTTTTCTGCACAACCACCTGGACCCGCACCTTCCCGTCCGCAGCCTTGATCTGCCGCTCGAGGCCCCTGGGAGACGCTCTGAACGACCATGTCTTGTCCGCGAAATTCAAATCGAGAGTGAACGGTCCCGTCTTCGCGTCTGCTCGCGTGCTGAAATGCCACACATCACCGCCGTTCGTTGCAGCGGGTCCCACGGGGTAGGGATCGTCTTCCATGTTCATGGCGGTCCGCCTGGACCATGTGCCGTTGGATCCGTTTGCGGAAAGGACGCGGCCGTTGAGGGAAATCGACGCTCCCCTGGATGGGACGAACTGGTCGGCGGTCAAGGGGATCGGCGTCTCGGTGCCGTCCGCATTCAGCCAGGCCAATCGTCCCCCGGTGAGCCGATAAGGATCTCTCACTCCACTCCTTCCGTGGAGGATGGTTCCCGATGCCGACGCCGGTGGCGTCGCCAGCCCTGTCCTGCCGCCTCCGACGTAACTGAAATCGTTAACCGCCCAGGTAATGCACCACGGCAGATTGCCGTTATAGGCGGAAGTCGTGGGGATCCACGGCGCCTTGGAGGTTGTGGCCTGGAGCCAGTACGGCTGCACGTCAAGCGTCTTAAGGTAGTTCGGATTGTTGTAGTCCGGGTTGGGAATATCGCTTCCACAGTTAACATCGTCGTCGATGGTGGATACGTTTTCGGTCTTGGTTGTCCACTCCCCGCCATAGCCCACGGTAAGGGACTCGGAGAAGCCAAGGATGTTCAGCTTGGCTCCCGCCTGCACATCGAAGCTGTTGCTGTTTTCCTCGGAATCCATGGTGGAGGTGGTTTCGGTGTATATCTCC
>Ga0068714_10003187_pt1 | contig 19796 bp, 13 predicted proteins | sample MTBNYHSulfiMetaG_FD_62988 | JGI IMG/M metagenome (GOLD analysis project Ga0068714, IMG submission 62988) | Enrichment culture microbial communities from rom New York Harbor, USA that are MTBE-degrading - MTBE-NYH (New York Harbor Sulfidogenic)... | ecosystem: Environmental > Aquatic > Marine >... | reverse complement strand
CTTCGAATGTTTGACGAACCAATTCTCTCACGCGCAAGGCCACATCACCTGTAAGAACTTTGTATCGATATTTCGTAACCCAAACAAAATGGTACTCAATGTTGAAAACCGTGTGACTCCCATACCGATAATCCATAGCGCCCACCCCCTCAACCATGCCACTTTATCACAAAAGGGGGTGATAAATCTGCCCGCCTGGAAGGCGGGGGTTTCAACCTTGTGAGGGACTAATGAATTCAAGAACTGATCGTTATTATCTCTTCATTAGCTCAGCAGCAGAAGCTTTGCGAAAATGGACTGTCACGAAATTCTATGCTACCCACAACAACTCGAAGGCTGTCACCGAGGCTGTTGAACGTGTCCTTAGAACACTTTCTCCTGGCAAAAGAGGTCTAAATATTGGTTGCGGAGGCAGAAGCCTTCACAGATTGGTCCTAAATATCGACATCACCAAGACCCCAGTTACGGACTGTGTGGCGGATGCCCAAAATTTACCGTTTCAGACAGGAGCTTTCAACCTTATTCTCACTCAAGAAGTCATGGAGCATGTGGCTGACCCTTTTCAAGCAATGAACGAAATTTCGCGAATATTGTGCCCTGGTGGATTACTATATTGCCAGGCACCTTTTATTATTGGCTATCATCCTGGTCCTACAGATTTTTGGCGTTTTACCCGAGAGGGCATTACGAAATTAATACAAAGCGCTGGACTACAGCCTATGGAAGTCGGGATAGCGGTTGGTCCAGCAACGGGCCTATATCGAGTGTTGGTGGAATTCTCCGCTGTTCTTGCAGCCCGGTTAACACAAAGACTTTACATCCCTGTGAAGGCTCTTGCCGCTATCCTACTATTTCCGCTCAAGTGGCTGGATGTTTTTTTAAACGTTAGTTGCCAAGCAGACAGAATTTCAGGGGGCTACTTTGTCATCGCTCGTAAAGGCTGAATTATGTAACAAATTGACAGGATCTTTCAAATGCCGGAGTTAACCCTTTTATTTTCATCAGCGGGTCGCCGTGTCGAGTTGATTCAGTGCTTTCGGCACTGGGCAAAACATCTAGGAATTTCTCTTCAAGTTGTAGCCATTGATATGGACCCTGAATGGAGCCCTGCATGCCGGATTGCAGATCGTTTCTTTCGTGTACCACGTTGCACGAATCCAGATTATGTGAGCATTGTAGTTTCAATTTGTCGAAAGTTTCAAGTTAACCTTATAATCCCTACGATCGATCCGGAACTTCTGGTATATGCACGCAATCGTTCTCTATTTGCTGAAGTTGGGACCGAAGTCCTGGCCTCTTCTGAAAAATTCATTGAAGTGGCACGGGACAAAGCTACAACAGCTAAAATTCTGCGCACTCACGGCATCCCCGCACCACTAACATGGTTTAGCTCGCAAATTCCAAAGAGGCTCGCGGAACTTGAATTCCCGCTCCTTCTTAAGCCCAGGGGAGGATCCTGCAGCAAGGGTATCAAGGTTATCAGAAGCGTGGATCAACTCGATCCTGATATTTTGAAAAAAGAGGACCATATACTGCAGCAGATGTGCAGCGGCCGTGAATACACAGTAAACTGCTTTTACGATCGGAGTGGAGCATGCGTCGCATGTGTTCCTCATTATAGAAAATTTGTCAGGGACGGGGAAGTCTGTTTTGCTCAAACCGAGCGCATTACTGCATTCACTGATATAGCCCAAAAGCTTTCTAATATCTTTGCGGGCATTTGGGGTTGCATCTGCTTTCAGGGCTTTGTAGGAGAAGATGGTGCTGTGAATGTCTTTGAAATAAATGCGCGATTCGGTGGAGGGTACCCTATTTGCGATCATGCAGGGGGGACATTTGCTAAGTGGGTCCTGCAAGATTTGGCTGGAGAACAGCCAGATCATAATGATAACTGGCGCGAGGGAGTTCGAATGCTTCGCTACGATGCTGCCATTTTCATCTAGAAGCGCCAACTGTATGCTCATTGTCCTTGACCTCGATGACACTCTCTACCTTGAGCGCAACTACGTTCGTAGTGGATTCCTCGCAGTGGACAGCTGGGTGTCGCGGAAGTGTGGAGTTGTTGGGTTCTACCAGAAAGCGTGGGACCTATTTGAGAACGGTGCGAGGGGAAACATCTTCGACATGGTGCTGAGGCAGTTCGATTTCTTCAGCAAAGAGCTTGTTAATGAGCTCGTTCACATTTATCGTCATCACACACCTGACATTGCTCTCGCGCCTGACGCAGAAGATTTTCTTAACCACTACGAAATTGGCAGATTTTCACTTATTTCTGACGGCTACTCGGTCAGTCAGTGGAGAAAAATCCACGTGCTGGGTCTTGATAAACATATTTCAAAAATCATTGTAACCGACGACCGTGGTAGAGACTTCTGGAAGCCTAATCCATGGGCATATTTAGCAATTCAGGGCAAGTTATCTCCGGATTCCTGTATCTATATCAGTGACAATCCACTAAAAGATTTTGAAGTACCTTTCAAACTCAAATGGAAACCCTCGGTCAGAATTCGAAGAGAAGGCTCCTTGCACTTTGAGGTACCAACACCTGAACATTGTCTTGAAGTCGAATCATTCGATCAGATTTTAGAAATTTTAGACTGAGACCATTGTGCAATAGAGCGATGATTGCAAGGAGTTCCGAATGGGATGCCAACGGTTATTTCTTTCGCCCCCACATATGGGCGGAGAGGAACTGGAGTTCATCAAGGACGCTTTCGCCAGCAACTATATTGCTCCACTCGGGCCTATGGTTGATGGCTTCGAGCGAAGATTTGTCGATTACACAGGAATCAAGCACTGCGCTGCGGTATCTAGCGGAACCGCCGCAATGCATTTGGCCCTAAGATGCATAGGTGTAGCTCCAGGGGATGAAGTATTTGTATCGACGCTCACCTTCATTGGCGGCATTACACCAATCTTGTTCGAAGGTGCAACCCCTGTATTCATTGATTCAGAACGAGCCTCATGGAACATGGATCCAGAGCTTCTTCAGGAAGAACTGCATGCCTGCGAAGGACAAGGCAAGCTGCCCAAGGCGGTTATACCTACAGATCTTTACGGGCAATGTTCCGACTATGATAGAATTCTTACCATCTGTGACAGTTACGGCATACCAGTGATCATTGATGCGGCGGAATCAATGGGTGCAATATATCATGGCAACAGCCCCGAATTGCCTCCCCCCGATTCAAGGTTAGAACAATCGCAAGGGGAGTTAGACGGAACTAAAGACAAAATTGTAATTCAAAATTCACATTTCAAAATTCAAGACCTGAGCAAATATCGACATGCTGGGAAAGGAGCGAAAGCGGCCGTTTTTTCATTCAATGGAAACAAGATTATTACCACTTCGGGCGGGGGCATGTTGGCATCCGATGATAACGCTTTCATCGAACAGGCTCGTTTCCTTTCTCAACAGGCACGCGACCCCGCACCACACTATGAACATACTCAGATTGGTTACAATTATCGTATGAGCAACATATTGGCAGCAATCGGCTTGGCGCAGCTGCAGGTATTGGATGAACGCGTTGAGAAGAAGCGGTGGATTTTTGAATATTATCGGCAAGCAATTGGAGATCTTCAGGGCATTGAATTAATGCCCGAAGCGACTTTTGCAAGATCAACCCGCTGGCTTACCGTTATTTTGGTTCATTCTGAAGAGTTTGGCACCGACCGGGAAGCCGTTCGCCTAGCATTGGAAGCTGAAAATATCGAATCCCGCCCCGTCTGGAAGCCGATGCATATGCAACCGGTGTTCGCATGCAAGGATGAGAGTCAACAAAGGGACGATGTATTCCACTCTATGACAACGAGAGGCCGAAAACATCGAGCGCGCGTTATTGGAGGCCTTGTTAGTGAATTTTTGTTCGAGAGAGGCTTGTGCTTGCCTTCTGGTACCCAAATTACTGAAAAGGACCTTGACAGAGTTGTCAGAACAATAAGGAGATTGTACAAAAGGTAATCCATCGTACCATGAAATTGATTTGAGAGTATTGTAGGGTTCCCTTCTCCACTGTAAGTCAAAAGTTCCCTGCACACATATAACCTTGTTTGGCAAACGTACAAACTCAACAAGCGGTCGGCATGCCACAAATTCACGCCTCATTTGTTGGTGTGCGCATAGATCTGAGAGGCCCCGGGAAGGCAATTGCTCAAAGGAGCACCCCCCGCCCCAGGGCCGGGGGGGTAGACTTATAAGCTAAATTCAATTCATTGCATGTCTTCTCCAGCACCTACAGTGCATATACAGCCAGTACAGTGGGAGTCGCAATAGCTAGGTCAGCCTGTACGTATACCTGTTGGGTGTTCGCCTTGGCCGTCAAAAACACAGCCAGTTGTTCCTTGCGGGTAGTAGGATGCAAGATCATGAGCTTGTCGCTGAAAGTCCCGCCTGTGTGCGTCACCCTTACATATGCACCACTTCCAGTTTGCCCAACACTGTTAACCGTACAAGTATACCACCCTATGGCCGCATCGGCACTCTTAGCAGAAAAGCCAACAGCTAAAGCAGAAATCATTAAGATTGCCAATACTAATACTCTTGCTCTTTTCATGGTCTGTCTCCTTTCGTCCCTTTTGATCGATACAGATTGTGTTGAATGTCTTGGTAACCACTTCCGTTCACCTTTTTCACGTTTCACCACCCTTCTGTCTTAATTAATTCTTCATTATATAATATATAATAGAGTCGCGTCCTTCACTTCCCGCGCGGGTGCCATCTCTTATCTTATGATCCATCAGGTTCCTTCTCTGCTTGCGTGGGAACTTGTTCCCCATCGCTCATCGGCGGCGCAACTTCAAGATCACCCTGCCCAGCATCAGCATCCAAGGTTTTCATTTGGGCTTCGATCTCTGCTTGCGTGGGAGCTAGTTCTCCATCAGTTGCGGGGGGCGCAACTTCAATAAAACTTGCATCTGTTTTCGTCAGTTTTTCTTGTAATAAAATCTCTTCTTGGGTAATGCCAAGCTCTCCGGGATATGCAGGTGGTGCGACCTCTACATCTTTGGGCATAACCTTTAAGCGCTCAGAATCTGGAGTGTGACCAGTACCGAATGTGGAACCAGCCAACGTCGACTCATTTCTTTCTGGCATTGGGATTGTAGTTTCGTGTTTGCCGCCTAGTTGCTTTGAGAAGGATGCAATCTCGGAACGCCCCTGTGCAGTTTTGGAATTCTCAGTTGTAATTCCGGAAGATTCATGGGAAGACTCCTGGCATGCAACCGTCAGCCCGCAAGCCAAGACCAAAGGCATTGCCAGTTTCAAACAACGTGTAACAGTGCACTGCCTTGATGACCCCATCAGCTTCTGAAATGCTCTCCGTTCATTTATCATAGGTGATCCTAATGCAATTAAGGTTGCTGTTCGCCATATCTCGGCAGTGATGCGTAGGTGAAAATTCGGTCCCATTTCTTTGTGTAGCTGGTTTGTCAACCTAGCCTCGGTTGATGAATGCAAAAACACTTTGAACTCTTCGATCAGTTTCTGCAATGGGCAGACTACAGTTTTCTTTAATCAGATCAGCTACGTTAATGATTTAAATAAATAATATACTTTTAAGTACTTGCACATCTTCCACCACAAGTGGAGAATTTCGCTGACCAGTTGAAGTGTCGATGTAGCTTCATGGCGGCGAGTTTGAATATAGTCGCCGCTGCAAAACTTTGCAATGGGTAAAAGACAGTATTTTCCAGTTACATAACCCCACCTTGATAATCATGATTGACACGTTGAGTGTGTTTGGTCCGCCGATGGTGCTTGGTGCGCTACGCCCGTACTTCGTTCTTCGTTCATGGTACTGGCAGCCTAAGGAATCGATTCCTTCATGTCGTTTCATGATTCCAGGGACAAGCGTTTACAAGGCCAACCATTGTGTAGTTTTGAATTTTGAGTTTTGAATTTTGAGTTTCACCCCGATCTTCGCCGCTACTTTGTTAAAGTTACGATTCTCAGAGAAATTCCTTAAATACAAGCTTTGTGCCATAGTTGTTTATTCACAAATCATCTTGCAAGGTTGACTGTTACACTGTCAAGCTTTTCAGTATCTTGCATAGAGCGGCTCTCTCAGTTGATCGTTCCATCCGCACGAGGCGTGCGCGCCTTCGCAATGGGCAACGTGCCTCTTCTTTGAGTAAATGCAATGGAAAGCTGGGACAATTATGTCCTTGAGATTGACTGAAACTGTCCTACCGGAAACACTGACGAACCATCTCCTGCAAAGCATCGCGGCATCCTGTTTGCCTACTGTTCGGCAGCCGCGCCCGACTTGATCAATCGCCCCCCTCGCACTCATCGCGCGTGAGGGCCGTCACTTCGATTGGGGCAAAAATTTATTAAATGACCTCGGTCAGGATATCCATTCGCTCCCAAAAGCTCTTGCCCATGAAATCGTCGGAGACGACGACAATGTCGATATCGCTTCCTTCCCTGCCGCTGCCGGCCGCATGGGAGCCATACAGGATGATCTTAAGCGGTGCAATCGTTCACCGCAAAGACGCGAAGGACACAAAGACACGCAAAGAGTCCTCCTTAAAGGGCACAACCTTTGTGACCTTGGCGTTCTTTGCGCCTTTGTGGTTCATAAAGTAAGCTATAAATTGTAAACTGGGGTCGTACCGAGTCAAGTGGCTTAATTATCTTCTATCTTCGGAAATACGGTGCGAACCACCATCAAAAAGCATCGCAGTATTCTCTTTGCCTACCTGGCATTGCGAAAAAATAGAGTTAAAGGAGCTTCACCAACGCCGCCACGACCGCGATGCCGGCGGCCAGCATTCCTCCCAAGCGCAAGGTTAAGTCATGGCGCAGGCGCAGCTCCATTTCCTTCATGTCCCGTCTGCTCTGTTCAATCTCTGTTCTCAGCCCCGTGTCCATTGCCTGCATATCGCGGCGCAGCCCGGCATCCATTGCCTGCATATCGCGGCGCAGCTCCGTCTCCATTTCCTTCATGTCGCGACGTATCAGCTCGATCTCTGCTTTCAGCCCTGCGTCTATCGCCTTCATGTCACGACGCAGCGCCCCATCCATTTCCTTTATATCGCGACGTATCAGCTCGATCTCAGTTCTCAGCCCTGCGTCTATCGCCTTCATATCGCGGCGCAGCGCCCCATCCATTTCCTTCATATCGCGGCGTATCAGCTCGATCTCTGCTTTCAGCCCTGCTTCCATCGCTTTCATGTCGCGGCGCAGCTCGACGTCCATTTGCTTTACGTCGCGCCGTATCAGCTCGATGTCCCTTTTCAGGGCTGCTTCCAGCTCCTTGATCTCGGTGCGCAGGGTGCCCTCGAGCTCCTTGATCTCGGTGCGAAGGTTCCCCTCGAGCTCCTTGATCTCTGTGCGGAGGGCGCCCTCAAGCTCCTTGAGGTCGCGCTTGGTGGCCAGATGACTCTCTATGAGCTCGGCGATGACCCGGGTCTGCACCTCGGCCTGCTCCTCAGTGAATCCCACGGCCTTAAGTCTTTTTACATACTGGTGTGTGTCGAATGCGAATCCGTTCATGGGCTGCTCCGTATTTTCACTCAAAATATCTTGCAGCATGCACCGAGTCAATGGCGTTCATCGCGAAGCTGCAATTCTCATTATGTAGTGCGAGCATCAAATGAGGATTGCCTGTTTCCGGAGGGGAAAACTTTAATGGTTGTTTGCGGATTGGTGGAGTCTGGTTCAAGTCGGAGACTTGAACCAACAAAAAAACGGACTTGAACCAACATGGGTGGAGACTTAACCAACATGGTGGAGACTTGATTGAACCAACGAAAGCGGAGGGTTGAACCGACATGGGGTTGGATCGAGATGGCGCACAGGTGGGGGTCAATCGAGCAACAGGGTCAAGATAGCGCTCATGTCGACTTTTTTGTCTCCCGGCTCTGTGGGGGGCACCTGCCGGGTCGGGGTGGGATCGAGCAGATTGATGATGCCGTCGCCGTCCTCATCGCCGTTCCAATCATCGCTCCAGTACGCCAGATCTTCGCCGTCGCTTCGCCCATTGCCGTTGGTGTCGGGGTTATTGGGGTCGGTTCCGTAGATGTTGATTTCGTCGGTATCGGAGAGGCCGTCTCCATCACTGTCGACCGGAGTCTCGGGAGTGGGGGCGCTGGGGGTATTGGCCGCGAGCTCGGTGGAATAGTCGCTTTCATTGCCGTTTTCATCATAGGCGGTGGCGGCGAAAAAGTAGACGGCGCCGGCTTGAAGGTTCGTCACCACATGCTGGGTGGCGTTGCCGACGTCAATGGTGGAGGTATAGCTGCGGCTTTGCATTCCATAGTGAATCTTGTAACCCGCGGTACCCGCCTCATTATTCGAGTCCCAGGCCACCGTCAGCTGGGCGCCCTGTGCGCTGCCCGAAGCCAGGAAGACGATGACAAACAAGACGATAAACGAGACTACGCCGTAGCTCGGCGATGAAAACCAGCGGCAATCAAAACCCCAGGGTTGAGACCTCATGGCGACACCTCCCACTTTGTACCTCCGGCCGTGCCGAATACAGCCGCTGTGAGAGGCGCCGTATTCGCCCGGCAGCCCTGCGACCCTATCTCTTCTTAAGGAGACTTAGGCCAGTAGCTTTGCGTCCCACCCTTTCGAGTGGTTTGCCCTTATCAAGCGATCAATTTTTTGTTTTTTCACCGCGGAGAACGCTGAGAGCACAGAGAAAAGACGTTTTGCCGTTCCCTGCAGCCATGCTCCGCTACTATTTCTTGTTCGATGTTGCGGGTCTTTAGTACAAGATCTATGCCGCATTGGCATTTGATCAATATTTTAGTGATTTCTAAGAGAAAATCGAACCCGGCATTCCCGCCGCCACCGCCGCATGCTGCCGGCGGGGATACAGCGCAAACGAAAATACCCCCAATGCCGCAGGGCACCCCTCGTTTCAAATCCCCACCCCCTGCCTTCCCCACTTATAATTCTTCACTCCCTCCTCACCCCTCCTTGCTCCTTGCTCCATGCTCCATGCTCCATGCTCTCTTACGTGAATTTCGAAATCTGTCGCCACTTACCATATTGTAATTTACTCCAGCGCACTCCCAGGTCTCGAAAACCGTTGTCGAATACTCCCCTACTGTACGGCAAAATACACACTTTCACCCATTGCAGCGATTCGCAGGCTCGGTTACTTTCCAGATGCCGCCGCAAATTTCTATTTATCGTGACAATTGCCGACTGAAGAGAAATTTGCACGTCTTACATAAATTACTTACGAGCAAGCAATCGAAATGCTGTCGGGGCTATGTACCTACTCATCTTCAGCGTTTCGTTTTCCAAATGTAGAGATTACATCAGCACCCCTGCCTTACGCCGGCGCAGGTCGGCTCCAGCGGGTGGTTGGGGCTTTTTCCCGAATTGATGACTTTTACCTTGCTTCGGCGTTAATCGCCAAAATGCAGGGTTTTAGATCAGGTTGACGGAAGGGGCGAGAACGAAGCTCCCCACCGAAACTTTTGTGCATCCATTAAAGATGAGGAGGAATCATGGCGTCTGCAACCAAAATGAAGGTAGTTCGCAGGACTCGGCGGTATCGAGCTCTGTTTGGCGTGACCCTGCTTCTGGCAGTCGCGTTTCTGGCTGTGGCGCCGGAGCTGCAGGCACTAACGCTGAATGTGGTCGACTCCAATGGTCAACCAGTCAACCGCTTCCAATGGGTGGTCGAAGAAGATGTAACCTATCATCCCATTGCCGGCTTCACCGACCCTGATCCTCTTTCTCTCAATTTTCATCGGAGCTACATGCCGGTGATTGCAGCCGGCGATGAAACTACCGTAAATCAGCTTGCGGCTCTGGACCCGAGCAAATACTATTACGTATCGGTCCTTCCCGATGCCGGCTACACCAATGGCGGCGTGGCGGTCGCTCCCAATCAGACCAGCGCCACGGCAATCGTCAATCAGCTGCCTCTTCCCACCGCTCAAATCAATGTCTTTATTTTTGAAGACACCTACCCCATCAACAACGCCCCCGATCTGCCTCAAGAGCGCGGCCTGGAAGGGTTTACCATAATTGTCGAGGAAGCGGGCGGGCGTTATGGAGCAAGCGGCGGCTTGGTGCTGCAGGATGCCTTCGGCAACCCGCTCGGCACCACCTATTTCCCCAACGGCGATGTGGATCAGATAGGAACCAGTGTGATCAAAAGCGACGTCAACGGGTATGCCTTGATCAAGTATCTTCCTCCCGGCAAATACGGGTTGCGCGTTTCTCCACCGGCGGTAGGGCCCACCGAAAAGCCATGGATTCAGACCAGCACCATTGAGGGGTCTCGAGTCATCGACGCGTGGGTGAAAGCCAACGAACCGCCCTATTTCACCGAATTCGGCCCAGCCGGTCCGCATTGCGCTTTCGGCTTCGTGCGGGAGATGAATGACGCTACGGTGCTGACCGGTGGTGCCACCATCACCGGCCAGGTGGTCAATACTCATATGTCCAGGCCGCCCGACTACCGTTTCTATCCGGGCAATGTGTTTCCCGGCGCATGGATAGGCTTGAACGACATGTCCGTGGGGCTGGGCAGAGGCGTCTATGCGGCGCCGTGCGGACCCAACAGCACCTTTTCCATCCCCAACGTCCCTCCAGGAACATACCAGTTGGCGGTTTGGGACGATAATTTGAACATCATTTTTGCCTCTTTGGCCTTCATCGTGAATGAGGGAGACACCAACATCGATCTCGGACAGGTTGCGGTGTTTGACTGGTTCGGTCACCTGATCGGATCGGTCTTTTTTGACACCAATGAAGACGGATTCCCGGACCCGGGTGAAGCGGGTTTGCCGGACCAGGCGGTGAACATTCGCTGGCGGGACGGCTCTGTCTATCTAGCAACAGCCACTGATTCCGCAGGCAATTACGTATTCGATCAGGTCTTTCCCTTTTTCAACTGGCTGGTGGCCGAGGTGGATTTCGCCCGCTTCAAAGCCACCGGAGCAACCATTGTGGTGGATGCGGGCGGAGAAGTGCTGCCCGACCAGGGTTGGACCTGGCCGTCGCGGGGCCGCCTGACTCCGCAGTCGCAGCCGGAAAACGTGAATAAGCCCTATCGCACCGAAACCGGCGAAGTGCTCACCCAGGCCTTCCAGGTGTTTCTAGGCCAGACCAACGAAATAAATTGGGGGAAAGCCAACTATGCTGCCGGAGAAAACGGCGGCATATCCGGCATTGTTTTCTACGACACCACCCGGGCCGAAAATGATCCCCGCTTCAATTTCGGTGAAAACTGGCAGCCCGGCATTCCTCGAGTGCAGGTTGTCTTGTACCAGGACGCGACCGGGGACGGCGTTATTGATGATCTGAACGGCAGCGGCGGTCCCACCCTGGCCGATGTCGACAATTACCCATTTCAGTGGACCGGACAGCTCGACCCGACTCACCCCGACTATACCGGCGTGAAGGGTCCCGAGGACGTGGATCATCTCAACAACGGCACCTTCGATCCAGGCGACGCCCTGCAAATCACCTGGACGGACAGCTGGGACGACAGCCTGCCCGACGGATGTCCCCCGGGTACCGGAGGTGTTACCGATCCCTTTTATCAGCAGGGAAAGTGCTACGACGGGCTGCGCAACTTCAACCAGGTGCGCCCTGGCGTATTTGACGGCGGGTACGCCTTTGCCTCCTACCATCCGGGCGGCATGGCTTCCGGAAGTGCCGAGGTGGAAGGTCTCCCGACCGGTATTTATATCGTTCAGACGGCGCCGCCTCCAGGCTATGAACTGGTCAAGGAAGAAAGCAAAAACGTTGACTTTGGGGACGACTATGCGCCCAGCCCGCTGGCCCTTCCGCCGGTTTGCGTGGGCGACAGCCATGTGGTGCCGGCGTACCTCACTCTATTTCCGGACGACATGGTTCCTGCTCCCTTCGCCGGCCAGCAGCGGCCTTTGTGCGACCGCAAGCAGGTGCCCCTGGAGGAAAGCAAAAATGCGCCGGCGGATTTTTTCTTGTTCACTCCGGCTCCTGTGTCCGGCCGCATCAAGGGTATGATTCTGAACGATCTGGCCAACGAATTTGATCCTAACAATCCGACCTTCGGGGAAAAATTTGCACCCAAATGGCTGCCCATTTCCGTTCGGGATTGGCAGGGTAATGAAATCAGCCGCGTCTACACCGACCAGTACGGTCAATTCAATATTCTGGTTCCTTCCACTTATAGCACTAATATTCCCAGCCCAAGCGGCATGTCGCCGAACATGCTGGTGACCTGCATGAACGATCCCGGGCCGATTGCCGATCCGGCCAATCCGGGTCAATTCATAACCGATCCTTACTATCAGCTACAGTATTCGACTTTCTGCTACACCTTCCAGTACATGCCGGGCGTGACCACTTACCTTGACACTCCGGTGCTGCCCATTGCCGCTTTCGCGGGGCCGAATCAGCTGCCTTTGGACTGTGAATTTCCCGAAGGCACCCCGGTTATCAAGCAGGTCCAGGTGCCGGGTCGAGGGGGCCCTTACATTGGAACCGCGGGGGAAGTTTTGCAGATTAATTCGATGGGCAACTTCCCAGTACCGAACCCCGCCTATAATGAGACCGCCGGCACTCCTCAGACAATCCATCGCGACTATGGGTTCGGGGATGCACAGGGAACGGGAACGGTTCAACTTGTGACAGCCGATGGCACGGTATACGCGATGACCGTGAACAGCTGGACCGGCGCCAGTATCGAAGCGGTGCTGCCCGGCGGATTTCCCGCAAATGAAAAGGTGGAAGCACAGCTTGTAGTGACCCGCGGCGACAACGGCCGCACCAGCAAGATGGGGGTTACGGTCACTGCCGATTTGCGCGCCATCAAAGCCTATGGGGTGATTCCAGTGAACCCCGGTACGACACCCGGCGCTACGCCGATCCAAAACGCCATCGACTTGTCTCAGCCCGGCGATATCATCTTGGTAGGCCCGGGAATATACAATGAGCTGGTGATTCTTCATAAGGATGTGAAGCTGCAGGGGCAGGGCGCACCTGTCACTACTATCAACGCCGTCAAAGCACCTGGAGAAAAGCTGCAGCAATGGAGAGACAAGGTCACCAGCATCGTCAATTCAGGTGAGGTGGATTTGTTGCCCAATCAGGATCTCAATATCAACCTCGAGAACTTCGCCCTCGGTCTGTTGAACACCGCCGAAGGACCTGGTGTCCTGGTATTGGCGCCGAGCGCCGTCAATCTAATCGCGGATGCCTGGACTGCGGCCTCGAGTGCTCGCATCGACGGTTTCACCATCACCGGCTCGGACATGGGCGGGGCTGTGACGGTAAACGGTTATGCGAATTATCTTGAGATCAGCAACAACCGAATGATCGGCAATCACGGCTTGTACGCCGGCGGCGTACGCATCGGCCACCCGTTTATAGGCGATCAGCTGGTTGATGGACAAAACGATTTCATCCGAATCCATCATAACCATATCACTCAAAACGGCGCCACTACCGGTGGAGCCGGAGGCATCGGAGTTTTCACCGGTACCGACCAGTACCGGATTGACAACAACTACCTGTGCGGCAACTTCACCACTGGAGACGGCGGCGGCATCGGCCACCATGGTCGCAGCGACCAGGGCCGCATTGAAAACAATGAAATCCTTTTCAATCAAGCCTTCACGCAGCTGGGCTCAAGCATCGGCGGCGGAATTGCTGTCCGCGGCATGACCCCGGTGGGAGGAGGCATCAGCGAGGGCTCCGGTTCGGTGAGCATTCTGGCCAACCTGATCCAGGGGAACCTGACCGGCGCCGGTGACGGGGGCGGTATTGCCCTGGCCCTGATCAACGGGCTGGACGTACAGAATAACCTGGAGAATGATCCGCCGGTCGATCCCGGCGACCCGGTGCAATGGTACAGCGCAGAGATCATCAACAATATGATTGTGAACAATGTGGCGGGTCTTGCAGCAGGCGGCATTTCTGTGCAGGATGCCCTGCAAGTCAAAATCCTCTACAACACGGTGGCTAATAATGACAGTACCGCCACCGCAGGCGAAGCCTTTACCCCGGGCAACCCGCCCGGCGTCTCCTCGCCTCTGCCGGCCGGCATTGTCGCCAGGGCGCACACCAACGATCTGGCCGCGCTGCCGGGTCTGCCGGCCGACCAGACCTCTTTCTCAAATCCGGAGCTGGTCAATAACATCATCTGGCACAACCGCTCGTTCCATTGGGACGTGACCGCCAACGGCGGCATCGGCGGACTGCTGCCGGATCCTTCGGCACCCGTTTATAGCGACCTTGCGGTATTTGGAACCACCGGCAGCCTGAGTCCGCAGAACTGCCTGCTTACCAATCCTGCGGATTATCCGGGCGCCGGCAATATTGCGGGGCCGCCTGAGTTCGGCTCCGAATACGTCAACAGCGGACAAGGATTAACGCTAATTCCGGAAGATACCACCCCGCTCAATACCGCAGCGGCGATAGATGAAGGAGGAAACTACATCGACGTTCGCTTTGGGCCGCTCAGCCCGGTGGGCGACTATCATGTTCTGGCTGGATCTCCCGTTATCGATCAAGCCGATGGGGCTGTGCAGGATTGGTCCGGGAGTGGCATTAATGTCGACTTTGACGGGGATTCACGCGCCTCGGATATCGGCGCGGATGAGTACACCGCTCCCGGCAGCGCCACTGGTGCCAACATCACCTGGGCCACCTCCGGCGGCAGTTCGTTCGCCGGCAGTCCGTCCAGCGCTCCCGCCGGCACGGCTGTTGTGTTCATGGCCGGCGGTCTGGGAGATCCCGGGGTATATGAGTATCGTTTCCTGCTCGACGGAGTAGAAGTGCAGGCATGGTCCACGGTTAATTTCTGGGTTTGGGTAAGCACCGTGGCAGATGTCGTCACTTCCCCGCATGGGATTACAGTCGAAGTTCGAATCATAGGCGATGCGGCGGTTGGCACTCCACTTGCTCCGATCAACTTCACCATCACCGATCCGGCGGTGATTACGGCCTCGATCCTGCCCGTCCAGACCAGTCCGCAGGCCGCCGGAGCTGCAGTTCAGTTCACAGCTTCGCCAATCGCCGCGCCTGGCACCACGGGCTATCAGTACAAGTTTACCATCATCGGCCCCGCAACAGGTGGCGTTGAACAGATCATGCAGGACTATGGGGTAGGTCTCAACCCGAGCATCTTTACCTGGAACACCAGCACGGCGGATATCGGGACTACTGAGGTCAAGGTTTACATTCGCAACGTTGGATCCATCGTCGAAAGCACCGATTCTTACTTCTTTACCATACAGCCGGCAACCGGTGCGCTCACACTGACCCCGACGTTCACTCCGCCGAATGTACCTGGAAAGCCGATCACCTTTACCGCATCGGGGTATCAGGTGGATGATCCGCTGCAGTTGCAGTACCGATTCTCCATCAGACGCAGCGGGACGACCGCTTGGACTGAGGTGCAGGCCTATGGTCCGGCCGCTTCCTGGATTTGGGATCCGACTGCGGCACCGCCTGTGCCGACGCAAGAAATCGGCTCCTACGAGGTCAAGGTGGAAGTGAAGAATGTCAACAGCCAATTCGATCCCCTTGGGCCGGTGGGCAGCGACTACGATGCACAGGCGATAAGGAGTTTTAGCTTCAGGTCCCCCGGCGGCGGCAGCATGGCGGCGGTTAACATGCTGCTGCTGCTGGATTAGGGCTCGGCCCGCAGCCGGGCGACTCAGGGCTTCCGCAGTGCACGCCGTGCAAGGGCGCGCTGCGGGGGTACCGACCGGCATTGCGAGCTGCCCCTTCTGTTGTTGTGCCCTTGGTTCAAGTCGGAGACTTCTTGAACCAACCTGGAGGACTGACTGTCGCTGGTTCAGGCTTCCGACTTGAACTGCCGCTGCTTCAAGTCAATACCGTGGTTCAAGTCTTTGCCGTTGGTTCAAGTCTCCGACTTGAACCCGAGTGACCTTAAGGCAACTCCGTTGCCAATCACCGTGTGGGTGAGCGATCACCAGGTAGTGCCCTTTTCAGAACATAGTTTTGTTAAGGTCAAAATGGTTCAAGTCGGAGACTTGAACCAACCAAACAACGAGACTTGAACCAACCAGAGAGTGAGACTTGAACCAACGTGACCTGCAGTAAGAACGATACTGGCGATTCAAACGAAATTAACGAATCTAACGCTCCGAACGACCTAAACGCGAAATAAAGGCCGCAAGTGAAGAGGTTTACATAACTGGTATTGAGATGAGAGGAGGTTTCCAATGAGGTTGAAGGCAAGAGGCAAATGGATTTGTCTCGTCTGGATCGTGCCGGTGCTGCTCCTGCTTTTGGGAGCAGGAACGGCCCGGGCGGTCTTGACTCAGTGTCCGGCCGGAGCGACCTGGCTGACTCCCGGCGAGCCGGGAGCCGGAGACGTGGTTTGCATGCACATCACGGGTGGAGACGGCTTCACCTACATGGCCGACGGCCACGAGCAGTACATTTTCAGCTTCGGCCGGGTTGCACCCGGAACGCCCGATGCGCAAGTGCTGACCGATTATACCCTTAAGGCGACGTTCCCGGCCCCGACCATCGTCATGAAGGAAGGCCAGGAGCTCTACCTTACCCTGACCAATGTGGGTATGGTCATGCGCCCCGATCTGTTCGATCCCCACTCCGTGCACTGGCACGGGTTCAAGAATGCGGCACCCATCTTCGACGGACTGCCGGAGCCTTCCCCCACCCCCAACATGGGCGCCAGCATCACCTATTATTACAAGCCCATTCATCCCGGCACCTATTTTTACCACTGCCATGTGGAGGCCGCCGAGCACATGCAGATGGGCATGATCGGGAATGTCTGGGTTTTGCCGGCTCAGGATGACCTCCCCAACCTCACCAATCTCAACGGGTTTATCCACACCACCGGCAACAAATACGTCTATAACGACGGCGACGGATCGACTCTTTACGACCGATCTTTTGCCATTCAACTGACCGGTTTCGATTCGAATTTCCACGACGCCCATATCGCGGTGCAACCGCTGCCGTTCGCGGCCATGAAAGACACCTACCCCATGATTAACGGCAGGGGCTACCCGGCCACCATCAATCCGGGCTCGATACTGAACAGGGACAATTTTGCCGCCCAGCCGATGAATGCCGTGATCTCCGCCAATCGCGGGCAAAAAATACTGCTGCGGGTTTCCAATATTTCCACCACGGACTTTTTCTCCATTACGACGACGCTGGGAATCCCCATGAAGGTGGTGGGCACTGGAGCACAACTTTTGCGCTCGCCGACCGGTCAGGACCTCACTTACGATACGTACGTCCTCAACACCGCCGGCGGGGAGCACTACGATGTTATTCTCGACACGGCCAGTGTGCCCCAAGGTACCTATTTTCTTTACACCACCAACCTGAGATTTCTCAGCAACAACCAGGAGGAGCGCGGTGGTCTCATGACAGAAATCGTGATCAACTGAAAGGGGGTTCTCAATGTTTAAACGAATCGATATCGGAAGATGCAGGACCCTACTTGCAGCAGCCGTCGTTTTCTCGATGGTCCTCGGGGTCACTGTGAGCGCATCGGCAACTATTCAGGGGATAACGGGAACAACCTTCAACCTCGTTGCTAGAACCGGCAACATCAGCACCTCGGACGGCGACAGCTTTCTGATGTGGGGCTACGGACTGGCTACCGCAGCTTCCATGCAGTACCCGGGCCCGACCCTGATCCTGCAGCAGGGCCAAACCATTACCGTTACCCTTAGAAACGAACTGCCGGCTGCCGCCGGCAATGTATCCATTGTTTTTCCGGGTCAGATTGTAACAGCATCCGGTGGAGTCCAGGGGCTTCTGACCCGTGAAGCTCCGCCCGATCTTACCACCACGGTTACCTATACATTTGTGGCAAGTGAGCCGGGAACCTACCTGTATCACAGCGGCACTCGGCCTGATTTGCAGGTGGAAATGGGACTGGTTGGGGCGATCATCGTCCGGCCCTCACTGGGTGCAAGCTACGCTTACAATCATGCCAACACCCAGTTCGACCGTGAATTTCTTTATCTTTTGACCGAAATGGATCCGCGCATCCACCGCAGCGTCGCGCTCGGCATGTACAACCAGGTGGACACGAGTAACTACTATGCCACCAACTGGTTCATCAACGGCCGAAATTTCCCCGATGTGATGCTGGATAACAACATCCCCTGGCTGCCGAACCAGCCTTATAACTGCCAGCCGCGCATGCATCCGGGCGAAACGGTGCTGGTCAGGTTGATCGGCGCGGGGCGCGACCCTCATCCCATGCACTTGCACGGGGCTGATTTTGCGGCAATCGCGGTTGACGGCAGAACGTTGGAAAGCGCCCCCGGCCAAGGTGCGGACTTGCAGTGGGAGGCCAATACCATCCGGGTGCTGCCCGGCCAGACGGTGGACGTCACCTGGACCTGGACCGGTCAAGGACTCGGCTGGGATATCTACGGACACGTGGCGGGAGATCCTTTGGAGCCCGGTGAAGACCCGACCGATCATGCCAAGCCCTTTCCGGTGATCATTCCTCCGCGCGATGTGCTCACTTTCGGACAGTTCTATTCCGGGAGTCCTTTTCTCGGGGGCGCCGGCGAGCTCCCTTCCGGACACCCCGGCTTGAACGCATTCGGCGGCTTTTTCTACATGTGGCATTCGCATACGGAAAAAGAGCTAACCAGCAACGACATCTGGCCCGGAGGCCTGGTTTCCTTCATGATCGTAGAGCCTCCCGGAGTGCCGATTCCATAGATGAAAGGGGGGTTGTGCATGTTGAAGATAAAATGGGTATTTGCAGGCCTTTTGACTGCGGCGTTATGCGTGACAATGATGGGAACGTCGGCGGCGGTAGTTTTTAACCTGCGGGCGGATATCACAACAGTAACCATGCCCGGCGGGACGGTTGTCCCCATGTGGGGCTACGCGCTCGATTCCGCCCCCGGAGCAGGCGACGGCACGGTAACGGTGCCGGGGCCTCTGCTGATCGTTCCCCCGGGAGACACCACGCTAACCATCAATTTGACCAATAAGCTTCCAAGGCCGACATCTCTGCATATCATCGGTCAGGTGATCGCCAATAATGCCGGGCCGGTCTGGACCGATGGGCTCTCGGATGTTGTCATTTCCTCGGGATTTCGACCGGCAAACAATTACACGGCGCGGGTGCGGTCATTCGCCCACGAAACCGCCCCGAACGGGGCTCAGACTTATCAATGGACCAACGTTAGGCCCGGTACCTTCATCTACCAGAGCGGCACCAACCCCGCCATGCAGGTTTCGATGGGGCTCTACGGGGGGATGATCGCCGGCTCTCGCTATGGCAAAGAAGTCATCCTGTTCTTCAGTGAAATCGATCCGGTCATTAACAATGCCGTGGTCAACGGCGATTACGGCCCGGGCCGACCCGTGTCGAGCATGCTTGATTATCACGCGAAATATTTCCTGATCAACGGCAAGGCATACCCCGACCTGCAGCCCATCGCAGCAGGCCACGCGAATCAGAACATCCTGCTGAGGTTCTTTAACGCGGGACTGGAGACCCATATTCCAACTGTCTTAAACACGTCCCACATGTCCATTGTGGCCGAAGACGGGGTTCGGTTCACTTATCCGAAGAAACAGGTGACGGTGGAGCTGCTTGCCGGCAAAACCGTGGAGGCGGTCTTAAGGCCATCGGCGCAGGGTCAGTTTGCCTTGCTCGATCGCCGCCTCAATTTGACCAATGCCGGCCTGGTGTCCCAGGGCGGAGGAGGAATGCTGACTTCTTTGCAGGTTGGGGCACCCGTCCCACTGGCGCCGATTTATATGCTGCTGGATTGATGTAGGGGGCAGACGACAGAGGGCAGAGGACAGAAGTGAAAGGGTGGGAGATAGGAAGCCAGAGGCAGCA
>Ga0068714_10003183_pt1 | contig 19804 bp, 17 predicted proteins | sample MTBNYHSulfiMetaG_FD_62988 | JGI IMG/M metagenome (GOLD analysis project Ga0068714, IMG submission 62988) | Enrichment culture microbial communities from rom New York Harbor, USA that are MTBE-degrading - MTBE-NYH (New York Harbor Sulfidogenic)... | ecosystem: Environmental > Aquatic > Marine >... | reverse complement strand
GACGTGATGCAGGCCCGCTGGGGGACCCACGGCGACCACCCGATCATCGTGCTGTACCCGCAAAGCGTGCGGGAGACCTTCGACCTCACCATCCGGGCGTTCAACCTGAGCGAGGAGTACCGCATCCCGGTGGTGCTGCTGCTCGACGAGACGTTGGGGCACATCAGCGAGAAGGTCGAGCTGCCCGACCCCGCCGAGATCACGGTGGTCAACCGGCGGGGGCCGACGGTGCCGCCGGGGAAGTACCTGCCGTACCAGCACACCGAGGACGACATCCCCGAGATGGCGGCGTACGGGTCGGGCTACCGGTTCCACGTCACCGGGCTGTGCCACGACGAGACCGGCTTCCCCACGAACAACCCGGTCGAGATCGGCCGTCAGGTGGAGCGGATCAACCGCAAGGTGGAGCGCTACCGTGACCGCCTGGTGGACGTCGAGAGGTTCGCCCTCGACGACGCCGAGGTCGCCGTGTTCGCGTACGGCTCCACGGCACGCTCGGCTCGACGTGCGGTCATGCTGTGCCGCGACAAGGGGGTCAAGGTGGGTCTGCTGCGGCCACGCACGATGTGGCCGTTCCCCGACCGTGAGGTTCGGGAGGTCGGCGAACGCGTGCGCGCGATCGTGGTCCCGGAGATGAACCTGGGACAGATGGCGCACGAGGTGGAGTGGGCGGTGGCGGGACGGTGCGCGGTCGGGCGGGTCAACCGGGTCGACGGCGAGCCCATCAGCCCACCCGAGATCGTCGAGGCAGTCGAACAGGCGGTGCGGACATGATCGACTACATGCCCTTCCTGCGGGAGCAGAAGTTCCCCCTCATCTGGTGCCCGGGATGCGGGCACGGCATCGTCATGAAGGCGATCCTGCGCGCCATCGACAAGATGGGCTGGGAAAAGGACGACGTGGTGATGGTCTCCGGCATCGGCTGCTCGAGCCGCATGCCGGGCTACGTCGACTTCAACACCCTCCACACCACCCACGGCCGCGCCATCGCCTTCGCCACCGGCGTGAAGATGGCCGAACCCAAGCTGCACGTCGTGGTCGTGACCGGTGACGGCGACGCCACCGCCATCGGCGGCAATCACTACATCCATGCTGCGCGCCGCAACATCGACCTGACGGTCATCCTGATGAACAACTACATCTACGGCATGACCGGAGGGCAGGTCTCCCCAACCACGCCGGTCGGCAAGATGGCCAGCACCGCACCCTTCGGGAACATCGACCCCCCCTTCAACATCAGCGGTCTCGCCGAGGCGGCGGGAGCCTCGTTCGTGGCCCGTGGCACCGCCTACAACGCGGTCCAGCTCGGGCGCTTCATCGAGCGTGCGCTCCAGAAGAAGGGGTTCTCCGTGGTCGAGGCGCTGTCCCCCTGCCCGACGGTCTACGGTCGGCGCAACAGGTACCGGCGGGGGGCGGTGGAGATGCTCGAGGAGCTGCGGGACCAGTCGATTTCGACGACCCAGGCGGCCAAGATGTCGCCCGAGGAGCTCGAGGGCAAGATCGTCACCGGGGTGTTCGTGGACGTCGACAAGCCCGAGTACACCGAGCAGTACGACCGGCTGATCGAACGCCTGCGGGCGTGACCCGATCGGGTGGAGGAGAGAGGACGATGAGCTTCCGCTACGAGATCCGGCTCAGTGGTGAGGGTGGTCAGGGTCTGGTTCTGGCCGGCAAGGTCCTCGCCGAGGCAGCGGCGATCTACGACGGCAAGAATGCGACCCAGAGCCAGTCCTACGGCCCCGAGGCCCGGGGCGGCGCGAGCCGGTCCGAGGTCATCATCTCGGACGAGGACATCGACTACCCGAAAGCGGTGAACATCGACCTCCTCCTGGCACTGACCCAGGAGTCGGTCACTCGCTACACCGGGGACATCAAGGAGGGCGGGGTGCTGGTGGTGGACGACGAGGCCGCCGGCGAGGTTCCCGCCGGCCCCTTTCGCGTCTTGAAGCTGCCCATCATCCGCATCGCCCGCGAGAAGGTGGGCCGGGTGATCGTGGCCAACATCGTCGCCCTGGGGATGATCACCGAGGTGGCCGGCGTGGTGTCCCACGAGGCGGTGGAGGCCGCGATCCTGGCGCGGGTGCCGAAAGGAACCGAGGAGCTCAACCTCAAGGCCTTCAGGGCCGGGGTGGAGGCTGCTCGAGAGCTGGTCGGGTCGCTGCAGCCGGCCTGACGACCCGCCACCGGACGTTGACCGTCGCGACCCTGATCCCGGTGGGTGGGCGGTGGAGCTGAGAGCTGATCGCTGAAAGCTGACAGCTCCCCACCCTTGCGCCCCACCCCCCTCCGTTGCTAGGGTCGTAGCAACGGAGCGCGACGGCCATGCTGGAAGACTTCACCGAGCTGGCCCGGCGGACCAACGAGCTGGGCAACCACCACCGCAAGTACCTGCAGTTCATCTCCACCAACAAGGACCTGCTGGTCTCCCGCCTGGAGGAGTCGGGCCGGATCGACGAGGTGCACCTGTGGTCGGCGGCCGCGGACGTGTCCGCGGAGATCCAGGTCGTGGCGGCCATGGGCCACGACCGGGAAGAGCAGCTCACCGCCCTCGCCACCTACTTCGGGTTCCAGCTCCTCCACCTCAATCTGCGCGCCGTGGACGTCCTCCGCCTCGGGCTCACCGCTCGCGTCGACCGTTTCCGCCTCTACCGCGACTTCATGCTCCAGATGGGAACCGACCTGCGGCGGCTCACCGGCTGCTACATGGAGAAGCTGCTCGACCTGTTTCTGCCGGTCGAGGAGCGACCGGAGTTCGTCATCTGCGGGGTGGGCACCCGGGCCGACCAGGACGACCTCGACCTCGGCATCATCGACGACGGCTCCGAGCGGCGAGCAGCCTTCAACCTCGCCGTGGGTCGCATGCAGCGGGAGATGCTGCGGCGTGCCATCCCCCTCCACATGTACCTGTCCGAGCACGTGGGGGACCAGAGCTTCTCCGCCTCGATCGACGAGTACTGCGAGCTGCTCGACCGCGAGATCCAGGACTTCATCATCATCACCGAAATGCTCGGCGCCAGGCCGATCCTGGGCAGCCGCGAGCTCTACGCCCGCTTCACCAGTCGGGTGACCGACCGCTACTACCTCAGCCCCGGCGGCGACAACCGCTACCACGAGGGCTACCTCCGGGGCATGCTGGGGGAGGTCCGCACCCTTCTCCTGTGGGAGCTCAAGAACGACCGGATCAACCCCAAGCAGGAGGCGCTGCGGGTCATCAAGGGGATCCTCTACGCCCAGAAGACCACGCTCGGGGTCAAGGAGACCAACGCCTGGGACGTCCTCCGGCGACTCGCGGCGAGGGACCCGGAGCACCGGGCGCGTTACGAGGTCCTCGACCACGCGCTGTCGTTCATCGAGGTCTTCCGGTTCCTGTACCAGCTGCTCGAGGTCCAGGAGGAGGAGATTTTCCTCGCCGAGGAGGGCTCGCGGGCCCAGCTGGAGTCGGTCGCCAATCTGATGGGGTACCGCGACGTCGGGGTGGTGCGGGCCTGGGACCACGTCCTGATCCACTACCACGAGCAGGTCCAGGCCGCGCGCGACGCCGCCGCCGAGATGGTGGAGGACCTCAGGCATCACCTCGAGCGGGTCAGCGTCTTCTCGGGGCTGCTGAAGCGGCGGCGGGCGGCCTCGGACGAGGCCCGGGCCGGGGACAACCTGGCGGTCGACTTCGTGGCGGCCCTGCGCTTCTTCCGCGGGACCAAGTTCTGGGACGACGTCATGGGGCCCATGGAGGCGGACGACGGCGAGCTCCTCCGGGAGTTCGTCGAGGACTTCCAGTCCCTGCCCGAGGAGGAGCGCAAGGTCTGGGTCCAGCGCTACGCCAAGTGGGGCGAGGTGTCGATCCTCGCCGTTTTCAGGCTGGCGGTGCTCCTCCACCGCAGGCGCTCGACGCTGGGCTCGCTGCCGCTCTTCCGAGAGCTGAGCGCGGCCTTCATCGACCGGATCGGCCGGCTGCCCGACGTGATCCCCCGCCTGACCGCGGTTTTCCACCACTACCCCCGGCTGACCAGCGACTTCCTGGCCAGCCTCGAGCGCTCCGAGCTGCGCCGGCTCATGCGCATCCTCGAGGAGCACGTCTGGTCGGAGGAGGGGGAGGTCCTGCGGCGGCGCCTGCTGGAGTTCTGTCGCCTCCACGACGCCTCCAGTCACTTCTTCCGCCGCTTCCTGCAGCGCATCGTCCAGCGCTACCCCGAGTATGTTCTGATGTTCGACGACCCTCCGCGCCTGGAGGTGATCGCGAAGGGGATCTTCGCCCGCATCCCCAACCTGAGGACCTACGAGCAGAAGAAGCAGGAGCTGGGCAACTACTATGACCTGGAGTTCCTGCGGGTGGGGCTCGAGTGTCTCGGCAACGCCCCGTCGGAACGGATCGACTCCGAGTTCACCGAGTTCTCCGACACCTACCTGCAGGCGCTGTTCGACCTCTGCAAGCAGGAGGTGCGGGAGGAGTGGAAGGGCAGGGTGCGGACCCGGGACCTCCTGGCGGTGTACTCGGCCGGCGGCCACGGCCGCAAGCTGGCCTTCGACGACGACTTCGACATCATCGTCCTGCTCGACTCCGACGAGCCCGAAATCCGACGCTACTGCAGCCGCATCATGACCCGCATGAACCGGGAGATCGTCCGGCGGGGCACCATGCCCCACTACCGGTTCATCGACCACTTCGGCGAGTACGTGACCACCTTCTCGGAGCTCGAGCAGCTGCTCGCCCAGCCTGCGGCCGACGTGTTCATCGACATGGCGCAGCTGCTCGGGGCGCGCAAGATCATCGGCAGCAACACCTTCGAGGACAACTTCCGGGCCGCCATCATCCGTCCCTTGATTCTCGACCGCCGGGAGGAGTTCGTGCGGGCGTTGGCGAGGGAGATCCGCTCCCGCCACGCCGCGGTGGCGGCGGGGACCATCCCCCGTCTCAACGTCAAGGAGACCGCCGGCGGGTTGCGGGACATCGAGCTGGTCTTGCTCATCCTGATGGTCCGCTGCGAGCTCGTCCACCCGGTCACCCACGAGATGCTCGAGCCCCTCGCCCGGCGCCTGCCCGAGCTCGAGGGCCGCCTGCGTCGCCTGGTGGCCGCCTGCCGATTCCTCAAGCGGCGGCGAGACCTCTACCGGCTCACGGTGGCGGCCGAGGACCTGGTGCTGGTGGAGGAGCTGGGCCCCATGGCCCGCATCCTCGGCGTCTCCGCCGACCCCGAGTCGCCGGCAGCGCATCGCGCGATGGCGGAGGAGATCGAGTCGACCACGGACGAGGTGTGCGCCATCGTCACCTCGATTCTGGACGACCTGGGTCTTTGACCCGCGTCTCGTTGTCGGTTGTTGCGAAACAGTCTCTGTCGCAATCAACGACTTCTCCCTGTGCCACCCCTTGACGACCGGGGACTCCGGACCTACGTTAGTTGCCAGGGTTAACTTTCAAAAGGGTTAACGATGGCTACCAGCAGCAGTCACGGAGCCGCGAAACCTCGTCTCATGGGTGAGATAGATGTCCACAAGTTCCTGCGCTGCAGTCACATCCTGAGCTCGACCCTGCGCGAGCTGCTGGAGGAGCGTTTCCTGCGCCAGCTCGGGCCGCGGCCCCTGACGAGCACGCAATTCTGCTGCCTCAAGCTGATCACTCTGAACCCGGACCTCCAGCTCGGCGAGGTGGCCCGGCGTCTCAACGTCAGCGCGGCGGCCACCAGCAAGGCGGCGGACCGCCTCGTGCGGCTGGGCCTGGTCAGCCGCAGCGTTCCCCCGGATGACCGTCGCGCCACCCTGCTCGCGGCCAGCACCGACGGCGAGGCGCTGGTGACCAACTACGAGCGGATGAAGGCGGCGCACGTGGCGGGGGCGGTCGAGGGTCTGGGGGCGGAGGACCTCGACACGCTCTGCGATCTCCTGGAGCGGGTGTGTCTGGGGTTGCTCGCGGGGGAGCCCGCGTCCGACGTCCCCTGCCTGCGCTGCGCCGGCTACCACGCCCCCGACTGCTGGATCGCGGTGGGGCGCAGCGAGTGTGGCTTCCGGTCACGACGGCGGTCCGCGGTGACCGACGACGAGGTCTCCAAGCTCGAGGCCCGAGGGAGGGCACGATGAAGTACTGGCGACGTCCCCTCGACCTGGACCAGGTCCGGATCCCGCACGGCGACGTGATCATCATCGCCGACCGGTGCAAGGGGTGCGGGTTCTGCGTCGAGTACTGCCCGAAGGAGGTCCTCCGCATGTCGGAGGGGTTCAACCGCAAGGGCTACCACCCGCCCGAGGTGGTCAAGTCGGGTGAGTGCGTCAACTGCAACCTGTGCGAGATGATCTGCCCGGACTTTGCGATCTTCTCGGTGGCCACCGAGTCGGTGCAGGCGGGCATGCCGTCCCCGGGCGGGGCCCGCGGGGAGCGAAAGGAGGGGACCCTGTGAAGACAGATCCTCGTGGCGTGCTGACCGGGGTGCACTACCTCGACGGGGACTTCGCCTGCGGTGAGGGGGCGATGGCCGCCGGGTGCCGCTTCGTGGCCGGCTACCCCATCACCCCCTCCACCGAGGTGGTGGAGCGGATCTCCCGCCGTTTTCCCTTCATGGGTGGCACCTTCATCCAGATGGAGGACGAGCTGGCGAGCATGGCGGCGGTGGTGGGCGCCTCCTGGTCGGGGACCAAGTCGATGACCGTCACCAGCGGCCCGGGTTTTTCCCTGATGATGGAGAACATCGGCCTGGGGGCGATGATGGAGACCCCGTGCGTGGTGGTCAACGTCCAGCGGGGCGGTCCCTCCACCGGGCTGCCGACCATGGTCGGCCAGGCCGACATGATGCAGGCTCGCTGGGGCTCCCACGGCGACTACCAGCTGATCGCCTTGAGCCCGCAGTCGCCCCAGGAGGCGTTCGACCTCATGATCGAGGCGTTCAACCTGGCCGAGCAGTACCGGGTGCCGGTGATGTTCATGATGGACGAGTGCGTCGGCCACATGACCGAGAAGGTGGTCATCCCCCAGGCTGACCAGATCGAGGTGGTGCCGCGCACGCTCACGACCAAGCCGCCGGGCGAGTACTGGCCGTACCAGGTCAACGGCAGCCACATCCCGGACATGGTCCGCGCCGGTGACGGCTACCGCTTTCACACCACCGGCCTGACCCACGACTACCGCGGCTACCCGGTGATGAGCGCCGACTGTCAGGATGAGAGCGTCCGCCGGCTGGTGGACAAGATCGTCCTCAACGCAGACCGGATCGCTCACTTTGACGAGGAGAAGGTCGAGGGAGCCGAGGTGGTGGTGCTCGCCTACGGCATCACCGCCAGGGTTACTCGTATGGGTATCGAGCTGGCGCGCAGGGAGGGGCTCAAGGTGGGGTTCCTGCGGCTGGTGGTGGTGTGGCCCTTCCCCGAGACGAAGATCCGCGAGCTGGCGGGACGGGTCAAGGGCTTCGTCGTGCCGGAAGTCAACCTGGGGCAGGTGGTGCTCGAGGTCGAGCGGTGCGCGGCCGGCAGGTGCCCGGTGGTGGGGGTGCCCCACGCCGGCGGCGGCGTCCATGACCCCCAGATCATCTGCGACGCGATTGTGAGGGCAGCACGATGAGCACGACGGCAGAACGAGTCGAGTCGGCACAGGGCGAGCACCCGATCGCCCCCTACCTGCGCATGGACCGGATCCCGCACATCTGGTGCCCGACGTGTGGCCTGGGCACGGTGGTGAAGTGCTACGCGACCGCGCTCGAGGAGACCGGGCTCGACCTGGACAAGGTCAGCATCGTCTCGGGAATCGGGTGCACCGGCCGGGTGGCCGGCTACATGAAGCTTGACGCCTTCCACTCCACCCACGGCCGTGCGATCCCATTCGCCACCGGGCTCAAGCTCGGCCGGCCGGAGCTCAACGTCACCGTATTCTCCGGCGACGGCGACCTGCTGGGCATCGGCGGCAACCACTTCATCCACGCCGCCCGCCGCAACATCGACCTGCTCGTGGTCCTGGTCAACAACTTCATCTACGGCATGACCGGTGGCCAGAACGCGCCGACCACGCCGATGACCGCGAAGTCGTCGACCATGCCCTTCGGCAACTTCGAGCGACCGTTCAACATCCCCCACCTGGCGGCGAGCTGCGGCGCGACCTATGTCGCCCGCTGGACCTGCCTGCACGTCCGCCGGTTGACCAAGGCGTTCGCCGAGGCGCTGGGCCGCAAGGGCTTCCGCTTCATCGAGGTGATCGCGCCCTGCTCGACCCTCTACGCCCGTCTCAACCGCCTCGGCTCTGGGCTGGACCTGCTCCGCTTCTACCACGACAGCGCGGAGGTCCGTCATGGCGCCGACACGCGCGAGCTGGACATGGGTTTCCAGGAAAAGTTCATCTGCGGCAAGTTCGTCGACTCCGAGCGGCCGACCTTCACCGAAGCCATGAACGAGCACTACAGCAAGATCCTGGGCGACCGCTACGTGCCGATGACGCCCGAAGGAGGCTGGATCCATGAGTAGGACCGAGATCCGCATCACCGGTTTCGGGGGTCAGGGCGTGGTCCTCTCCGGCTACATCATCGGCCGCGCCGTCGCCGTCAACGCGGGCCAGCATGCGACCATGATCCAGAGCTTCGGACCGGAGGCGCGAGGATCGGCCTGCAGTGCCACGGTGGTTGCCTCCGACGTCGAGGTGCTCTACCCCTACATCTCCCGCCCCGACGTGTTCGTGGTGATGTCCTCTGAAGGGTACGACAAGTACGCCGACGAGCTCAAGGAGCACGGCACCCTGGTCTACGAGAGGGACCTGGTCAAGGCGAAGCACAGGGAGGGACAGCCCTCGTTCGGCTGCCCCTCGACCCGCATCGCCGAGTCGCTCGGCCGTTCCATCGTCCAGAACATCGTCATGCTCGGTTTCTTCGCCGCGGTGACCACGATCGTGCCGAAAGACGCCATGCGCAGCGCGGTCAGGGAGTCGGTGCCGCCGGGAACCGAGGACCTCAACCTGCGGGCCTTCGACGCGGGTTGGGAGTACTTCGAAAGCGAGTACGGCTCGGGCGCGGTCGGCGGGAGTTCGGAAGAGGCCGCCGCCGGCGCGGGCGGCTAGGAGGGATTGATGAGCACCGAGACCGAGGAGGTGGAGCGGGCCTCAACGCCGAAGCGGGCGCTGGTGATCGGCGGGGGTATCGCCGGGATCCAGGCTGCGCTCGACCTGGCCAACGCACGCATCCGCGTGACCCTGGTCGAGCGGTCCCCCTCGCTCGGGGGGAGGATGGCGCAGCTCGACAAGACCTTTCCGACCATGGACTGCGCCATCTGAATCCTCGGGCCGAAGGCCATGGATGCCGGTCGGCATCCCGGGATCGAGATCTTGAGCAACGCCGAGGTGGTCGCCTGCGAGGGGGAGCCGGGCGCGTTCACCGTCCGCATCCTCAAGCACCCCCGCTACGTCCGCGAGGACCGTTGCGTCGCCTGCGGCCTGTGCGTCGACGCCTGCCCGCAGGTGGGGGGCAACGAGTTCGACCAGGGGCTGAAGGCGCGCAAGGCCATCTACCGTCCCTTCCCGCAGTCGGTCCCGGCCACCTACGTCGTCGACCCCTACGCCTGCCTCAACTTCCTGGGCTTCCTGACCGAGCGGCAGCGCAAGCGCCTGAAGAAGATGGAGGACTTCAAGCGCAAGGTCCAGCCCGACCGGCCGCCGGCCTTGCTCGTCTGCGGTCACTGTGACCGGGTCTGCGATGTGGACGCCGTCGACTTCGAGATGCTCCCCGAGACCGTCGAGCGAAACGTCGGCTCGATCGTGGTCGCGGTCGGGTTCCAGGAGTTCGACGCCCGCGCCCTCGGCAACTACGGCTACGGCCGGTTCCCCGACGTGGTCACCAGCCTGGAGCTGGAGCGAATGCTCAACGCGTCGGGTGTGACCCGCGGCCACGTGGTGCGACCCTCCGACCACGTCACCCCGCGCCGGATCGTGTTCGTCCAGTGCGTCGGCGCCCGGGGCGAGGGGGGGCGGCCATACTGCAGCCGCTTCTGCTGCATGAACGCGGTCAAGGACTCGATGCTGATGCGGCAGCACGACCCGGGCATCGAGGAGATCACGATCCTCTACACCGACCTGCGCGCCTTCGGCAAGGGTTTCGACGACTTCGTCCGCCGCTCCCAGGAGGCGAAATCGGCCACCTACGTCCGCGGCCGCCCGGCGAAGATCGATCAGGCCCCGGACGGAACCCTCGAGGTGTTCGTCGAGGACACCCTGGCCCACGTCCAGCGCCGCCTCCAGGCCGACCTGGTGGTGCTGTCGGTGGCGGCGGCGCCGTCGGACGGCGCGATGCGGCTGGCCGAGACCCTGAGCATCTCCACCGACCAGTACGGGTTCATTGCCCGACTGGACCCCGCGATCTCGGCGGTGGAGACCTCCCGCGACGGGATCTTCGTGGCCGGCAGCGCGGTCGGGCCCCAGGTGATCCCGGACTGCGTCGCCCAGGCCTCGGCGGCGGCGGCGCGGGCCCAGTTCTTCCTGGCCGGTCATCGGGTCGAGGAGGAGGAGCACGTCCCCGAGCCCATGGACCTGTCCGGCCCGCCGCGGGTGGGGGTCCTGGTCTGCCACTGCGGGGTCAACATCGCCGGCGTGCTCGACGTCGACCGACTGGCCGAGGATGCGGCCGCCATAACCGGGGTGGAGGTGGCCCGCACCGATCTCTTCGCCTGCTCCTCGACGGGGCAGGAGCAGTTGGTGGAGCTGGTGCGGGAGCACCGCCTCAACCGGGTGGTGGTCGCCGCCTGCACCCCTCGCACCCACGAACCGGTGTTTCGCGAGACCCTGGCCCGGATCGGGTTCAACCCCTACCTGCTGGAGATGGTCAACATCCGCGACCAGTGCTCGTGGGTCCACAGTCACGCCCGGCTGGACGCCCAACACAAGGCCACGGCCCTGATTCGGATGGGGGTGGCGCGGGCCCGCCACCTGGAGCCCCTCGCGGCCGGGTCCTCGCCCATGACCCGGGCAGCCCTGGTGGTCGGCGGCGGCATCGCCGGAATCCAGGCGGCCACCGACCTGGCGGAGCAGGGCTTCCCGGTCACTCTGGTGGAGAAGGGCGACCGTCTCGGTGGTCGCCTCGCCCACCCCCACCTCCACCTCCTCTACCCGAGCCTGAGGCCGGCGGCGGAGGTGCTGGAGGAGAAGGTGAAGCGGCTCGAGCGCAGCGGCGCGCGGGTTCTGCTCCAGACCGAGGTGGAGAGTGTCTCCGGCTTCGTCGGCAGCTTCCAGGTGGGCCTCAAAGGGGCGAGGGAGGAGACCATGCCCTGCGGGGCGATCATCCTGGCCTTCGGCGCCGACCTCTACCACCCGGCCGGGGAGCTCGGCTACGGGACCATGGGCAACGTGATCACCAGCGAGGAGCTGGAGCGCTCCTTCGCCACCGGGGGCCCGCTGGTCGACGGAAAGCCCCCGACCAGCGCCTCGTTCATCCTCTGTGTCGGCTCGCGGGAACTGCAGGGGTTCACCGGCTGCTCCCGCTACTGCTGCCCGACCGCCATCAAGCAGGCGCTCCTGCTCCACCGGCAGGGGATCGACACCACCGTGTTCTACCGCGACATCCGCACCGTCTCCACCGGTGCCGAGGAGATGTACCGCGAGGCGCGCGGCGCTGGAGTGCTCTTCGTGCGCATACCACCGGACGAGAGGCCGGAAGTCATCGGGGCGGACCGGGCCGAGGCGGTGCGCTGCTTCGACCAGCTCCTGGGGCGCCGGCTCGAGGTGCCCACCGACCTGGTGGTCCTCTCGGTCGGCATGCGGCCGCGCCAGCCCGAGACCGCCCACTTCCACGACCTGCTCAAGGCGAGCCTGGGGCTCGACGGGTTCTTCCTCGAGCGCCACCCGGAGCTGGCGCCGGTGGAGACCGCGGTCGAAGGGGTGCTCCTCGCGGGCACGGTCCAGGGGCCGAAGGACATCGTCGACACCGTTGCCCAGGCCTCGGCCGCCGCGGCCAAGGCGTCGGTCTTCCTGGCCTACGAGGCGGTCCGGCTCGACCCGGCGGTTGCCGTTGTGGACGAGGAACGCTGCCGCGGCTGCGGCCAGTGCGCGGACCTGTGCGACTACCAGGCGCCGTCCCTGGTGGAGGTCGCGCCGGGGGTCTACACCGCCCGCGTCAACCCTTCCCTGTGCAAGGGGTGCGGGACCTGCGCCTCGTGGTGCCCATCGGGCGCCATCACCGCCCGGCACTTCACCGAACGCCAGATCAGGTCCCAGATCGACGCCTTCTTCGGCGAGGGGGCACAGGCATGAGCGGCAACGGCTGGAACCCGCGCATCCTGGTCTTCGCGTGCAACTGGTGCTCCTACGCCGGCGCCGACACCGCCGGGGTGTCCCGGATCGAGCACCAGCCTCACTTCCGGACCATCCGGGTGATGTGCTCGGGAAGGGTGGAGCCGGCGTGGGTGCTGCGGGCGCTGGAGAAGGGAGCTGACGGGGTGCTCGTCTCCGGCTGTCACTTCGGCGACTGCCACTACATCTTCGGCAATCACCGGGCGGTGGAGCAGTTCGAGAAGACGATGCGGATCGTGCGCCTGCTCGGGATCGAGGAGGGGCGGGTCAGGCTCGAGTGGATCAGCGCCGCCGAGGGAGCGCGCTTCGCCCAGGTCATCGACGAGTTCACCGAGCAGGTGCGGGCGCTGGGACCGAGTCGGTTGGGAAGCAGTCTGCTTTCAGCTTTCGGCGAACAGCTCCACCTCCCACCCTCCCCATCTCCGGGGCGGGTGGGGGAGCTGAAAGCTGAGAGCTGACAGCTGTGAATCTGGGAGGGGGTATGGGGGGCAACATGGACGAGCTGGCACGGGTGGTGAGGCAGACCAACGCCTGGGCCTGCTACGACTGCGGCAAGTGCACCGCCACCTGCCCGGTGGCGCGGGTCGGCGGGGGCCTGAGCCCACGCCGCCAGATCCTGGGCGCGGTCACCGGCCGGCCCGTGGCGGGGTCGGACGGCAGCCTGGCGACCTGCCTGACCTGCGGCCTGTGCGACGAGCGCTGCCCCGCCAAGGTGCGCTTCACCGACCTGGTGCTCGAGCTGCGTCGGCTCCAGGGCGCCGCAGCGTCCGAACCGGAGTGCCCGCACGGGGGCGCTCTGCAGTCGATGATGCGGATGCAGGCGCGCGGCACCACCACCCAGCAGCGCCTGGGCTGGCTGGAACCCCACCACCGGGTCGAGCCGACGTCAGGGGCGGTGTTCCTGTGGACCGGGTGCACACCCTACTACGACGCGTTCTTCCCCGAGCTTGGGGCGGCCACCCTGGGCGGGACCCGGGCGGCGGTGGAGGTGCTCAACGCTCTGGGGGTCGAGCCGGTGGTTTCGGCCGAGGAGCGCTGCTGCGGCCACGACCTGCTGTGGAACGGCGACGTCTCGAGCTTCGAGGCGCTGGCCCGGCACAACCTGGAGCTGGTGAGGTCGAGCGGGGCCGAGATCCTGGTCACCCCCTGTGCCGAGTGCCTCAGGACCTGGCGGCTCGACTACCCCCGCCACGCACAAGGCGAGCTGCCGCGCACCGTGCACCTCACCGAGCTGGTGGCAGAGCGCCTCGGCGAGCTGCCGCTTCAAGGCGGCGGCGAGCGCCGGGTCACCTACCAGGACCCGTGCCGGCTCGGCCGTCACCTCGGAGTCTTCGACGCCCCGCGGAGGGTGCTCGAGGCGGTTCCGGGCCTCCACCTCGAGGAGATGCGGCGCACGGGCCGGCGGGCCCAGTGCTGCGCCGGGGGGACCTGGTCCTCCTGCGACCGCTACGCCAAGGCGGTGCAGGTGGACCGGCTCAAGGAGGCGAGGGCGACCGGCGCCGAGGTGATGGTCACGGCCTGCCCCAAGTGCCAGATCCACTTCCTGTGTGCCATGAAGGACCCCAAGCTGGGTGACGAGATCCGGATCGAGCTCCGCGACGTGGCCGAGCTTCTCGCCGCGTCCCTGGGCTCGGAAGGGAAGGGGAGCGATGGTCACTGAGTCGAAGAACGGCAACCTGAGGATCGGGGTCTTCGTCTGCGACTGCGGCCTGAACATCGCCGGGGCGGTGGACTGCGCGGCGGTGGCGGCCTACGCCGAGACGCTGCCCGACGTGGTGTGCGTGGTGCGCAACAAGTACACCTGCGCCGACCCGGGCCAGAACGAGATCCGGACCGCGGTTCACGCCCATCACCTGAACCGGGTGGTGGTCGCCTCCTGCACCCCGCGCCAGCACGAGCCGACCTTCCGCCAGTGCGTCCACGACGCGGGCCTGAACCCCTACCTGATGGAAATGGCCAACCTGCGGGAGCACTGCTCCTGGGTCCACCCCGGCGACCGGGAGGGGGCGACCCGCAAGGCCATCGACCTGGTGGCGAGCGCGGTGGGGAGGGCGCGGTTCCTCCAGCCCCAGGAGGAGCTGTCGGTCCCGGTGACCCGGCGGGCGCTGGTGATCGGCGGCGGGGTGGCCGGGATCGAGGCCGCCCTCGAGCTCGCCGACGCCGGGCACCCGGTGACGTTGGTGGAGAAGCAGGCCTCCATCGGCGGCATCATGGCCCAGCTCGACAAGACCTACCCCACCATGGACTGCTCGATATGAATCCTCGGGCCTAAGGCCATCGATGCCGGTCGGCATCCAAGAATCGAGCTCCTCACCCACTCCGAAGTCGAGAGCGTCTCGGGCTACGTCGGCAACTTCACGGTCACCATCCGCAAGAAGGCACGCTACGTCGACCCGACCCTGTGCAACGCCTGCGGCGAGTGCGCCAAGGTCTGCCCGGTGGTGAGGCCGGACGAGTACCAGATGGGGTTGTCGTCGCGGCGTGCGATCTACATCCCCTTCCCCCAGGCGGTCCCCTGCTCCTACATCCTCAACATGGACGACTGCCTCGGCAACAACCCCATCGCCTGCGGCAAGTGCGCCGACGTGTGCGAGAAGAAGGCGATCAACTACGACGACCGCGACCAGCTCGTCACCCGCGAGGTGGGGGCGGTCATCGTCGCCATCGGCCTCGACGTCTACGACCCCACCGAGCTCGACGAGTACGGCTACACCCGCTACGACAACGTGATCACCTCGATGGAGTTCGAGCGGCTGATCTGCGCCGGCGGACCCACCGCCGGCCACTTCGTCCGCCCGTCCGACCACCAGCGGCCGAAGCGGATCGGCTTCATCCAGTGCGTCGGCTCCCGCAACCCGGCGGTCGGCCGCCCCTACTGCTCGAACATCTGCTGCATGAACACGGTCAAGGACACCCTGCTCCTGGCCGACCACTACCCGGACACCGAGAACTTCGTCTTCTACCAGGACATCCGCTCCTTCGGCAAGTCGTTCGAGGACATGTTCCAGCGTTCCAAGGAGGCGGGAACCCGTTACATCCGCGGCCTGCCCGGGGACATCGAGGAGGACCCCGTCACCCATGACCTCGTGGTGACGGTGGAAAACACCACCGCCGGCCGGCTCGAACGGCACGAGCTGGACATGGTGGTGCTGTCGGTGGGGGTGGTTCCGCCCAAGGACATGGGCAAGCTGTCGAGCCTGCTCACCCTGTCCAAGACCTCGGACGGGTTCTTCATGGAGTCCCACCCCAAGCTGAAACCCGTGGACGCCCCCACCAGGGGGGTCTACTTCGCCGGCTTCTGCGAGTCCCCCAAGGACATCAAGGACTCGGTTTGCCAGGCCGGCGCCGCGGCCTCGCGGGCCGGCGCCCTGCTCAACGCCGGCAAGATCCACGTCGAGGCCATCACCTCGGTCATCGACGAGGAGCTCTGCTCCAAGTGCGGCCTGTGCGCTGCGGTCTGCCCCTACGGCGCCATCGTCTGGAAGAAGGGGGAGGTCGCCCACGTCGTCGAGGCGGCGTGCGCCGGCTGCGGCTCCTGCGGCGCCACCTGCGCCTTCGGCGCCATCACCATGCGCCACTTCACCGACGACCAGATCATGGCCCAGATCCGGGCGATCCTGGCGGACGCCCCCCAGGACAAGGTGTTCGGCTTCGCCTGCAACTGGTGCTCCTACGCCGGCGGCGACATGGCCGGGATCTCTCGCATCCAGTACCCGGCCTCGAACCGGATGGTCCGCACCATGTGCTCGGCCCGTGTGTCGGAGGAGATGGTGCTGGAGGCGTTCCGCTGCGGCGCCCCGGTGGTACTGGTCTCCGGGTGCCACTACGCCGACTGCCACTACATCAACGCCAACCGGCAGACGGTGAAGCGGGTGCAGCGGCTGTGGGACAAGCTGGAGAAGGCGGGGGTGCGGCCGGAGCGGCTGCAGCTGGAGTGGATCTCGGCCGCCGAGGGGCAGAAGTACGCCAAGGTGATGTACCGCATGGAGGAGCTGCGCAAGACCGTGACCTCAGAGGAGATCGAGCACGCCCGCGAGGCGCTGAAGCCGAAGCCCAAGAAGGGACGGAAGGGGAAGGAAGCGGGAGCGGAGGCGGTGGCGGGGGGATGATGAGCTTTCAGCTTTCAGCAGTCAGCTTTCAGCTCCCCCTCCCCTCCTCCCGATGCGGGGGACGGGCGGGGGAAGCTGAGAGCTGAAAGCTGGGAGGGGGACAGGGGGCAATGGCGACCATCGAGACATTCCGGTGCATGGCGTGCGGGCACGAGTACGAGGAGAAGGTGGAGCCGGACGAGGACAAGGAGCGGGGCTGCCCGAAGTGCCGCTCCAACTCGATCCGCCACCTGAAGAAGAAGAAGGGAACCGGGGCGTGAACCCAGGAGAACGCAAAGACGCGGAGGGCCGCAAAGACGCAGGCAAAAGAGTGAGTGTCTTGCGTCTTCGCGTTCCTTTGCGCCTTTGCGTTCTGGGTGGGTGGGGGAAGCTGACAGCTGACAGCTGATCGCTGACAGCTGCCTGGAGGTGTGGGCAATGGCCACCGACAGCGACGACCTTGTCCGGGTCGATTTCGCCTTCCGGCGGGAGCTGGCCGAGAAGGTGGAGGGCAACCTGGCGAGCTTCTGCTACCAGTGCGGGGCGTGCGTCGGGGACTGCCCCTCGGCCCGTTACGACCCCGAGTTCAACCCGCGCGAGATCATGCTCAAGGTCCTCTACGGATTGGGCTCCGAGCTGATGCGGGAGGACTCGATCCTGTGGCGGTGCACCAACTGCTACAGCTGCCACGAGCGCTGCCCGCAGCAGGTCAAGCCAGTGGAGGTGATCATCTCGCTGAAGAACATGCTCGCCGACCGAGGGATCATCCCGGACACGGTGGAGAAGGTGACCCACACCTTCGAGACCACCGGCCGGACCGTGCCCTACAGCCCGGCGATCGACAAGCAGCGGGAGAGGTACGGTCTGCCGCCGCTGCCGCCGGTCCCGATGGAGGAGATCCGGGCGCTGCTCGCTGACGAGCCCACGGGCGGGGGTGACGCATGAAGCGGCTCGCCTTCTTCCCCGGCTGCCTGATCCCGGCCCGCCACCCGGCCATGGAGTTCGCCATCCGGCGGACCCTCGAGCGGTTGGACATCGATGTGGTCGACCTGCCGGGCGCCTCCTGCTGCCCCGATCCGATCTACTTCAAGTCCAAGGACAAGGTCGCCTGGCTCTCGGTCGCCGCGCGCAACCTGTGCCTGGCCGAGGAGCTCGGCCTCGACATCTTCACCAACTGCTCCGGCTGTACCGCGACCCTGTCCGAGACCTACCACCTGCTCCAGGACCCCGAGCTGCGGGAGCGGGTGAACCAGCGGCTCAGGCGGATCGGGCGGGAGTACCGCGGCACCATCCGGGTCCGCCACGTCGCCACCGTGGTTCGGGATGAGGTGGGTTATGACGCGGTCCGCGCTTCGGTGGGGCGCCCCCTCGAAGGGCTCAAGGTGGCGATCCACTACGGCTGCCACCTGCTCAAACCCAGTGCGATCATGCAGGTGGACAACCCCGACAACCCCGAGGTGATGGAGCGGCTGGTGGAGGCCCTGGGCGCGACTCCGGTGCGACATCGCAACTGGTATCTGTGCTGTGGCAAGGCGTGCCAGAGCGAGCAGGTCCCCCTGCACATGATGCGCGACCTGCTGCAGACGGTCCACGACGAGCAGGCCGAGATCCTGGGCATGATCTGCCCCACCTGCTTCGGTCAGTTCGACCACGGCCAGGCGAAGGTGTCGAAGGAGTTCGGCCTCGACTTCCACACCCCGCCGGTCTACTACTTCCAGCTCCTCGCCTTCGCCCAGGGAGTGCCCTACGACGACCTCGGCTTCGAGCGCCAGCGCTTCAAGCCGGAGGCGCTGCGGCGGTTCGAGGCGGCGTGAGGCTCCGCCGTCGTTGACAGCGGGGGGGTCCGTGCCGACATTGTGAGAGAGGCCGCCGAGGAGGAGCCCATGTCGAGCTGTGCTGCAGGTCCCGGTCGGATCGCGCTTGCCGTTGCCTTGATCGTCGCGTGGTTCGGGTGGGCGCCACCGGAGGCCCGGGCTGACCAGCTCGTCCAGGACCCCTCCTTCGAGCTCGGCAGCCCGAACCCCCACTGGGACGAAGGGGGGCCCTCCGGAGCCATTCAGTGCCCGAGGTCCGGACCGAGAACCGGGAGCTGCTGGGTCGCGTGCACCAGCTACCCGATGCCCATGCCCCTCGACTGCTGGGTGAGCCAGAGCCTCACGATCCCCGCCGGCGTCGGTGCCACGGCCAGGTTCTGGCTTTCACATGAGGGGAGCTCGCTCCCCTCGGACGGCGTGACCCTCCGCATCGACGGCCAGCAACTGGCCTACCTCGGCGGAGACGACCCGCGGTTCCTCGGCGGCTACGCCGAGGTCGTCACCGACGTCAGCGCCTTCGCCGATGGTGCGAACCACACGTTCCGTCTCGAGCTCCACAGCGAGTACTACTCGGTCGGCTTCGCCCTCGACGACGTCACGGTCACGACCACGTGCCCGCCGCCGGTCACCCACTTCACCTGGACGCCGACCACCCCCGGGGTGGGTCAGACGGTGAGCTTCACCGACCAGTCCACCGGCGGGCCCACCTTCTGGTGGTGGAGCTTCGGCGACGGCAGCGTCAGCACCGAGCAGCACCCCACCTACGCCTACGCCGCACCCGGGCAGTACCTGGTGACCCTGACCACCAACAACGGGTGCGGCTCGGACAGCGAGAACCGGTTCGTGACCGTTGTCGAGTCGCAGGCGCCGGTTGCGGCCTTCACCTGGGCGCCGACCACCCCCGCGGTGGGCCAGACGGTGAGCTTCACGGACCGGTCCACCGGCGACCCGACCTCCTGGTCGTGGAGCTTCGGCGACGGCGCGTCCAGCGCTCTCCAGAGCCCCACCCACGCCTACGCCGCGGCCGGCACCTACACCGTGACCCTGACCGTCGCCAATCTGGACGGCTCGGACAGCGAGAGCGCGACGGTGACCGTCGGCTCGCCGCCGGTCGCCGCCTTCACCTGGTCGCCGCCGGACCCGGTCGCGGGCGAGGAGGTGCACTTCACCGACACCTCCACCGGCGCGCCCACGTCGTGGCAGTGGAGCTTCGGCGACGGGGCGACCAGCAGCCAGCAGCACCCATGGCACGTTTTTGCCGAGGCCGGGCCATACACCGTCTCACTGACCGCGACCAACCCGTTCGGCTCGGCCAGCTCGAGCGCGACGGTCACGGTCGCGGCGGGCGGCACGGTCACCCCGGGCGACGAGACCCAGGCGAGCCCGCCGGGAGCCACCGTCGGTGTCGCCATCGGCTCGGCGACCGACCGCTTCGGCAACCGCGTCATCGTGTGGAAGCAGACGATGGGCAAGGTGGGGGGAATCACCCAGGGGGACGGGGTTTTCGGGCGCTTCTTCGGCGCCGACGGCAGCTCCAGCCAACCGTTCCCGGTCGACACCTCCAGTGGGAGCGAGGTGACCCAGCCCTCGGTCACCTTCAACGCCGAGGGCGGCTTCGTCGTCGGCTGGGAGAAGACGGCCGGGGCGGGCGGGGTCTTCGGCCGGGT
>Ga0068714_10003182_pt1 | contig 19813 bp, 12 predicted proteins | sample MTBNYHSulfiMetaG_FD_62988 | JGI IMG/M metagenome (GOLD analysis project Ga0068714, IMG submission 62988) | Enrichment culture microbial communities from rom New York Harbor, USA that are MTBE-degrading - MTBE-NYH (New York Harbor Sulfidogenic)... | ecosystem: Environmental > Aquatic > Marine >... | reverse complement strand
TGTCCTGGAATTGAGGAAGGGGTCGATCCACCTGCTGCAGAACGACGTGGAACCGGAGGTTCTGTTGTTTCTCGAACGGGACCCGCGCTTCCGGGTGCGCAGGCGGGAAGGGACCAGCTATTCCTACCTCGGGTTCAACCTCCGGGACCCGATCCTGACGAAGCGGGAGGTCCGGCAGGCCATCGCGTACGCCATCGATCGGCAGAGCATCGTGGAGCACCTCCTGGGCGGGCTGGCGGTGCCCGCCGCCGGACTTCTGTCCCCCTTGAACTGGGCCTACGAGCCCGACGTACCCCGGTTCGACCACGACCCGGAAGAGGCGCGGCGACTGCTGGACGAGGCCGGCTACCCGGATCCGGACGGCGACGGGCCTGCCAAACGCTTTTCCTTGTCCTACAAGACGTCCCAGAACGACCTGCGCCGCAGGATCGGTGAGGCGATCCAGAGTCAACTGAGCGAGGTGGGGATCGGGCTCGACATACGTTCCTACGAATGGGGAACCTTCTATTCCGACATCCAGAAGGGGAACTTTCAGACCTTCACCCTGACCTGGGTGGGCGTTACGGACCCGGACATCTACTACTACCTATTCGAATCCGGAAACGCCCCGCCCCGCGGGGCCAACCGGGGGTACTACGGGAACGCGGAGGTGGACCGGTTGATCCGGGAAGCCCGGGGCACGTTCGATCCCGACACGCGAAAAGAGTACTATTCCAGGGTCCAGAAGATCCTGGCGCGGGATGTGCCTTACGTTAGTCTTTGGCACACGGTGAACGTGGCCGTGATGGACCGGCGGTTACAGGGCTTCGTTCTGTATCCGGACGGGAACCTTTCCTCCTTACGGGATGTGTGGGTCGAATAGGCTCCGGGCGAGTCCCCCCATGAAACCGTATCTCACGCGACGCCTACTGATCGCCGTGCCCGTGATCCTGGGCGTGGTCTCTCTGGTTTTCCTGCTGATCCATCTCATCCCCGGAGACCCCGTGGAAATCATGTTGGGGGAGACGGCCCTGCCGGCGGACCGGGAGGCCTTGCGGCGGGAGCTGGGTTTGGACCGGCCGGTTCTGGAACAGTACGGCCGCTTCCTGGCGCAGTTGTGCCGTGGGGACTTGGGCCGATCGCTGCACTACCGCGAGCCGGTGAGCCGGCTGATCGTTGCGCGGTACCCGGCCACCTTGGTCCTGACCGCGGCGGCCATGTTCGTGTCGCTGTGCATCGCGATTCCTGCGGGGATCCTGAGCGGCATCCGCCAGTATTCGGTGTGGGACCACACCACCATGTTCTTGGCTCTGCTGGGCGTTTCACTGCCCAACTTCTGGCTGGGCCCTTTGCTCATCCTGGCCTTTTCGATCCACCTGGGGTGGTTCCCCGTATCGGGCATGGGGGGGGTGCGGCACCTGGTTCTGCCTGCCTTGACGCTGGGCACCTCCATGGCGGCCATCGTGGCGCGCATGACGCGTTCCTCGATCCTGGAGGTGCTTCGGGAAGACTACGTGCTCACGGCCCGGGCCAAAGGTCTTCCGGAACGCTCCGTCATCCTCAAACACGTACTGCGCAACGCCCTGCTTCCGGTGGTGACCGTGGTGGGGCTCCAGTTCGGTGCCTTGTTGGCCGGGGCCGTGATCACCGAGACGATCTTTTCCTGGCCCGGACTGGGGACCCTCCTGATTCAGGCCATCCAGACGCGCGATTACCCTCTGGTGCAGGGTTGCGTCCTGGTGATTTCCCTCAGCTACGTGCTGGTGAATCTGCTCACCGACGTGGCCTACGTGCGGATCGATCCGAGGATCCATCATGGCCCGGGCGGGTCTGTTTGAGCGCCTGGGGTCCCGGAAGGCGGGTCGGGGGCAAACCGGATTGCCGCAGGAACGGGAGGGTGCCAAGACCATGGCGCACGGGTTGGCCCGGCCGTCTTCGGGATCCTGCGGAATGTCGGCCCCTTCCGTTGCCGGACGTCGGGGCGGGGTCCCGCTGAAGATGGGATGGGTCATTCTTTTGATCTGGTTGTTGACGGCCCTTTTGGCCCCCTGGGTCTCTCCGGGCGACCCCCTGAAGACTCGGCTCCACGAGGCCCTGAAGGGTCCGGACAGAGAGCATGTTTTCGGGCAGGACGCGCTCGGCCGTGACGTGCTGAGCCGCGTGCTGCACGGTGCCCGTATTTCGGTGGCCGTGGGGCTGATCACCGTGAGCGTCTCCCTGGTGGCGGGCGTTCTGCTGGGGTTTCTGGCGGGGTACTTCGGGGGGGCTCTGGACGAAGGGATTATGCGGGTGGTGGATGTGGTCTTGGCGTTCCCCGGCATCCTGCTGGCCATCGCGTTGACCGCCGTACTGGGGCCCTGTCTCCGGAACGTGATCCTGGCCCTGTGTGTCACCGGGTGGGTGGGGTACGCGCGGATCGTCCGGGCACAGGTGCTTTCCCTGCGAAGGTCGGATTTCGTTTTGGCGGCACGGGCGCTGGGCGTGGGGCACGGCCGCATGTTCCGATGCCACATCCTTCCCAACGTCCTGGCTCCTGTGATTGTGGAGGCAACCTTTGGGGTTGCCGGGGCCGTCCTGGGGGAGGCGGGGCTGAGTTTCCTGGGGCTCGGGACCCAGCCCCCGCAGCCCAGCTGGGGGAGCATGCTGAACGAGGGCAGGCAGTTTCTCTTCGTGGCCCCGCATTTGACGGTGGCGCCCGGACTGGCGATCATGACCGTGGTTCTCGGACTGAATTTTCTTGGAGACGGGCTGCGGGACCGCCTGGACGTCAAGCGGAAGGCGTCGTGATCCCGGCCTCGGGGCCGCCCGGGGTCTTCGGATTTGCCTTATCGTTCGGGTCTTGTTAGCATCCTCCGAGTTCGGATGTCCGCGGACAAGTCCTGCCCCGTCGAGCTTCCAAGGATGACACCTCCCCGGGAGAGCGCCCGGCGCGTCGGTAACCCTCACCCCCTCGAGAGTCTTCATGAGCATCCGGCGAAAGATTCTCTGGTTTCTTTTTTGTTCAGGACTCGCGCTCGGGGTTCTGGGGGTGGTGGGTGCCGGATTGGCCTACCGGGCTTTCACCGTGGATCTTCCCAACATCGAAACCGTGCGGGACTACCGGCCATGTCAGGTGAGCCGTGTCTTTGACGCCAACGGTCTGCTGATCGGGGAGTTTTTCATCGAGAAGCGGGAACTCGTCTCCCTGGATCGGGTGCCCCGGGTCCTGTTGCAGGCCATCGTGGCCGCCGAAGACGCGAACTTCTACCGACACGAGGGGCTGGATTTTCTGGGTATCCTGCGTGCCCTGTGGAAGAACATCCAGGCCGGGGAGATCGTGCAAGGAGGCAGCACGATCACGCAGCAGGTGGTCAAGTCACTCCTTCTGACCCCGGAGAGGAGTGTGCGCAGGAAGATCCGGGAGGCCATCCTGGCCTATCGCCTGGAGCGTTCGCTGACCAAGGACGATATCCTCTATCTGTATTTGAACCAGATCTACTTCGGACACGGGGCCTACGGCGTACAGATCGCATCCCAGACCTATTTCGGCCACGACGTGGACCGGTTGTCCCTTCCCGAAGCCGCGCTTCTGGCCGGCCTGCCCCAGGCCCCCTCGCGGTACTCGCCGGCGCGTTACCCGGAACGGGCGCGGGAGAGGCAGGTCTATGTCCTGGAACAGATGCGAGATGCGCAGATGATCAGCCGGGAGGAGATGGAGCAGGCCTTGGCCGAGCCGGTGACCATCCAGGATTCCCCGAATGTCAACGAGGAGATCGCCCCCTACTTTGTGGACTACGTGCGGGAGGTGCTCCTGCAGAAGTACGGAAAGGAGGTGGCTTTCTGCGGGGGGCTTCGCGTGATCACTACGATCGTGGCGGCGGAGCAGGAGGCGGCGCGGGAAGCGCTGGGGTTCGGGGTAGATGCCTACGAAAAGCGTCACCCACGGCAGGACGAGGGGGGGGCAGGGCCCTCGATTCAGGGGGCGTTGCTCTCCATGGACCTGCCCTCGGGCGCCGTCCGGGCCATGGTGGGCGGAATCGACCACGACGTGAGTCAGTTCAACCGTGCGTTGCAGGCCAGGCGGCAGCCGGGAAGCGCCGTGAAGCCCTTGATCTACGCGGCGGCACTGGACCGGGGATACACACCCGCCAGCATCGTGGTGGACTCGCCCATTGTTTTCGAGGATCCCGTCCTGGAAGAGAAATGGAAGCCCAAAAACTACTCGAGGCGGTTTGTGGGACCCACATCGCTTCGGGATGCCTTGACGCACTCGCGCAACGTGGTGACGATCAAGGTCCTGAAGGACATCGGGGTGGGATACGCCATCCGATACGCACAGAAGCTGGGGTTTCATTCGCCCATCACGCCGGATCTTTCCTTTGCCCTGGGAAGTTCGGAGACCACCCTGCTGGAGTTGGTGACCGTGTACGCCGCGTTTGGCTGCCAGGGGGATCGCCCCCGGCCTGTCTTTCTTCTCAGCGTGCACGATGCGGAAGGGAACCAACTGGAGGCGACCGAACCCCGCAGCGACCCGGTGCTGAGTCCGCAGATCGCCTACCTCATGACGAGCCTGCTCCAGAGTGTGGTGCAGGAAGGGACGGGCAGGGGGGTGGCGGAATTGGGAATTCCCTGCGCGGGAAAGACGGGGACCACCAACGATTACCGGGACGCCTGGTTCATTGGGTACACGCCGGAGAAGATCGTGGGGGTGTGGATGGGTTATGACCAGCCCCGCAACCTGGGCACGCGCGAGTCCGGCGGAACGGTGGCGGCACCCGTGTGGCTTCGCTTCATGCAGCGCGACGCGGGCCAGGGGACGGGCAGGCCTTTTCCCGTGCCGCCGGGGATCGTATTCGCCAAGGTGGACACCCGGACCGGGCTGCTGGCGACCCCTCGGTCGGTCCGGACACGAATGGAGTGTTTTCTGGAAGGGACCGAACCTCGGGAATATGCCGACGAGGCCTTGGAACTGGAGGGGACCGATTTCTTTGTGGAGGACCTGGGGCCCGCTGCATCGCCGAAGGGTCCTTCGGAATCCAAGAAAAAGGGGAGATGAGCCGGGACGGGCGGCCTGCACCCCGCTTCCCGGTCCCACGTGTTTTTCCTGAGCGGTCCGGCCGGCCGACGGTTCGCCTTACCCATGAAGGATGTCTCCGACCATGTCAAGCAAGAAGAAGACGCTGGATACCTTGAAACTGATGGTTACCGACGGATGCAACCTGTCGTGCATCTACTGTGTGCCCGAGCTTCAGAACCGCAAAATCAGAAAGAAAAAGGGGCTCAAGCACGGAGAACTGCTTCGACTGGTTCGCGCGCTGGTCGCCCAGGGGGTCGTCCACATCGACATTCGGGGCGGGGAGCCCCTGACCAAGAAATGGATCTACCCTTTTCTCGATGAAGTTCAGCGGATGCCGCAGATCCAGCGCGTCAGCCTCCTGACCAACGGTGTCGTCCTGAAAGACCACGCGTCGGAGTTGCACAGCATGGGGATCACAGAGGTCGCTGTGCATATGGATTCCCTGAACTTCGAGAAATACATGAAGATCACCCGGGGTGACCACCTGTACCGGGTGCACGCGGGGTTGCAGGAAGCGGAAATCGCCAACAAGGTGGGTTTCGACCGGATCAAGATCTATGTGCTGATTCTCAAGGGGTTCAACCACAAGGAGATCATCGATTTCTCCCTGCTGACCAAGGAGCACCCGTACGAGGTGGTGTTTCTGGAATACAACCCGCACGACGCCGCGGAATCCAAGTCCAACCGGGGCGATCTTCGGTACCCCCTGGAAAAGATCGAGGAAGAAATCGACCACTTCCAGAAGTTGTTGCCGGTGAAGAACACGACCATTCCTGGGAAGGTGTACCGGTTTGAGGACGGCTTCGTGTCCGGGGGAAGGGAACGAGGCGTGATCCGGTTTCTCAGCCCCTCCGCGCACCACCACTGTGACCGCTGCACAAGGGTCTTTCTCAGTACGGACGGACTGCTGAGTCCGTGCTTCTTGGTGGACAAGACCGTGGACCTGCAGCCCCTGCTCGATTCGAAGGAGGGGCAAGAGGTAGCGGGGGTCCTGGACGCCACGAAAAAGGTGGTTCGGTCGCGTCCACGGAAAATCCCGAGGCAGGAGAAGCCCTTCCGGCTCTGTTCGCAGTTTTCCTTCCTGGATGAATAACGTTGCCGGTACGCCCGTCGCGTTTCCGGCGCTAGAAAACCCAGTAGGGTCTCTGGATCTCCTGAACGCGGCGGAGGATCGCGGAGACCGTTTGCGAAGGATCTGCTTGGGGCATGGGAGGAGGCTCCTGCCCGGCCAGGGTTTCCAGCACCGCTTGGACGCTACGAGCCTGGCCTTCCACGTCGTAGCCCCCCTCCAGGGTCAGGACGAGCCGGCCCCCGCAGTGTTCATCGGCCAGGGACAGCAGGAGTCTCGTCAAGTGCGCGAACCCGTTCTCGGTCACGCGCATACTGCCCAGCGGGTCCGCCCGGTAGATGTCGAATCCGGCGGAGACCAGGATCAACCCCGGATGAAACCCCCGGGCGACGGGCACCAGAATTTCCCGGAACACCTGGAGGTAGTCCGGGTCCCCCTGGCCGCCTGGCAGGGGGACGTTGACGGTGCGCCCCTTTGCCTTGCCGGTTCCCACCTCCTCGGCTGCGCCGGTGCCTGGATAGAATGGATATTGGTGCGTGGAGAAATACAGAACGGTTTCATCCCCCTCGAACGTGTGTTGGGTACCGTTTCCGTGATGGAGATCCCAGTCCACGATCAGGATTTTCTCCGCCAGCCCTTGGTCCCTTGCGTAGCGGGCGGCGATGGCCACGTTGTTGTAGATGCAGAAGCCCATGCCGTGGTCGTGTTCCGCGTGGTGACCGGGCGGGCGAACCAGGGCGAACCCGTTATGGACCTGCCCCGCGTGTACGGCATCCACCAAAGCCAGGAGGCCGCCGGCCGCCAGCTTGGCCGCGCGATACGATTCCGAGGAAACATACGTGTCCGGGTCCAGTCTTCGGCCGCTGCAACCCCGGGTGGACTCCACGAGCCGGTGGTATGCGGACGTGTGGACCCGCCGGATCTCTTCCGGCGTCGCCTCCCTGGCAGGAATTGTAGTATACTGGCAGAGCCCTGGGTTGGCATCCAGCGTTTGATGGATGGTCTCCAGCCTCCGAGGGTGTTCCGGGTGGTAGCCCGAAGGGACGTGTTCCAAGAACCTGGCGTCTCGAATCAGACCGACGTTTCGCATGGGTGGCCTCCGCAAGACGTGTTGGATCGGGGTTGTTCGTGGGTCGTCGGCCGTGCGTTTTCGGCAGGCGATCCGTCGAGAATCGAGGAGGGGACGTGGTGCCAGCAGCCTTGCGGGCCGCTGGACGTCCCTGCGATGGGTTTGCGTTGGCTGCGGACAGCCGTCGGCCGAAAGCGTACGGCTCAGGAACCTGCCAGGGCGTTCGCCGAAGCGGCATGGAACCCTTGATATCCCGTTTTTCGGATTTTGACAAGGGTGCGGTTCGTTGCGTTGTCCTGCCCTGCGGGATGCGCTAGGTGGAAGATACACGCGCAAGGAAAGAGGGGACGGCATGCCCATCAGCGAGAACCAGCTCAAATTTTTGCTGGAGAGAATCGGACAGAAGTATCGGGACCGGATCCTCCTCGCTGTCCGATACGAGGAGGAGAAGGAGATCGAGAAGGCGATGCATGAGTGGGAGGATCTCATCGCGCAGGCCCGCAAAGAGGGTAAGGACATCTCCGTGATTCAACAACACGTTCAGCGGGTTCATTCCCTGCTGTGGCAGAAGGGACGGCCCACGGTCCGGGGAGTGAACGAGGAGGCCGTGGGCCCGGGGGAAAGGGAGCGCGAAGGGGAGGAGGGGGGACCGGCGGGGGAGCGAGAGAACCAGTTTATGGAACTGAAGAACACGTTTCGTCAAGAACTCCAAAACCGTTGCATCCTGCAGGGGGTAAACGTCTCATCGACCACCGAAGAGAACCGGCTTCTGATTCGCAGCATCCTGGATCGTATCTTCAAAGACCACCTGAGGGATATTCCCAACTGGGTCCGGCGCCGGGATCTGCTGGAAGCGATCGTGGACGAAGTGGTGGGGTTGGGGGTCGTGGAGGCGTATCTGAAGGATCCTGAGATCAACGAGGTCATGATCAACGGGACGGATGTGTTTTTCGAAAAGGGCGGGGCGATTCATCCGTCTCCACGGAAATTCAAGAACGTGGACGAGGTCAAGAAGGTGATCGACCGGATCGTGCAACCGATTGGACGCCGGGTGGACGAGTCCAGTCCCATGGTGGACGCTCGATTGCCGGACGGTTCCCGGGTGAACATCGTCATGCCACCGGTGGCCCTGGATGGACCCGTGATCACCGTGAGGAAGTTCAATCCGGTGGGGTTCACGGACGAGGAGATGATCCGGAACGGATGCTACTCGGCCGCCATGTCGGCGTTTTTTCGGCTCATGGTCGTCTATCGGCAGAATGTAATCATTGCGGGAAGGTCGAGTTCGGGGAAGACGACCTTGCTGAACATCGTGGCAGCGTACATTCCGGAGGGGGAGCGTGTCGTCACGATCGAAGACATGGCCGAGCTTCGGCTGAGCCTGCGCCACGTGGTTCGCATGGAAGCCAGGCCTCCGAACCTCCAGGGAAAAGGGGAAATCACGATCCGTACGTTGTTCCGGAACGCCTTGCGCATGCGTCCCGACCGGATCATCGTTGGAGAGTGCCGGGGGGCGGAGACGCTGGACATGCTCCAGGCCATGAACACGGGTCACGACGGGGCCATCAGCACGGCCCACGCCAACTCCCCCGGGGATCTTTTCTCGCGCCTGGAGGCGATGGTGGGGATGGGGGATGTTCCGATGAACGACCGGACGGTACGAAAACAGATCGCCTCCGGGGTGAACATCGTTGTGTACTGCACCCGATTCCCGGATGGACGGAGGAGGGTTGCAAGCGTGTGCGAGGTTCTGGGGGGGGGCACCTCGGAGGAGGAGATCCAGGTTCGAGAAATCTTCGAGTTTCGCCGCCACGGTGTGGATGTCGGCGGGCAGGAACGGATGCATGGAGGATTTCTGAGCACGGGGTACGTCCCAACCTTTGTGAGTGAGAACCCGGAACTGAACCGGGATCCCCAGGTGATGGGTCTCTTCGGGAGGGGAGCCTCGGATGAACCTGCCCCGCAAGTTTCTTGAGTGGGAACGGTCTGGGTGTGCTGCAGGGGGAGGATGCGAAGATGAAGGAGCCGGCGGATCGAGTAGGCGCGGAGGTGGAGGATGTTCTGATCATGGGGAGCGGACCGGCAGGACTCACCGCAGCCATTTACGCGGGCCGGGCAAACTTGAACCCGCTTCTCGTGGACGGGGACCAGGCAGGGGGACAGTTGACGATTACTACAGAGGTAGAGAATTTTCCCGGGTTCCCAGAGGGCATCCTGGGTCCGGAACTCATGGAAAGGATGCGGTCCCAGGCCGAGAGGTTTGGGACCCGCTTTGTGGCGTCGAAGGTATCGCGCGTGGACCTGGGGTCGTGGCCTTTTGCTGTGCAGGTCGACAACGTCATTCGCTTGACCCGATGCCTCATCGTCGCCAGCGGGGCCTCGGCGCGCTTATTGGGGCTGCCTTCGGAGAAGAAGTTCATGGGGAGAGGGGTTTCGGCCTGTGCCACCTGTGACGGTTTTTTCTTCAAGGAGCAGGATGTTTTGGTGGTGGGTGGAGGGGATTCGGCGTGCGAAGAGGCCCTGTATCTCACCAAATTCGCTCGGCGTGTTCGGATCGTGCACCGTCGCGAAAAATTGCGGGCCTCGGGGATTATGCAGAAACGGGTGATGGAGCACCCCAAGATCCAGGTCCTGTGGAACGCGATCCCCGAGGAGATCGTAGGGGATGCCCGTGGCGTGACGGGGGTTCGTTTGAGGGACACGCTCACCGGCGTGCTTCGGGAGGAGGCTTGCGACGGCGTGTTCATCGCCATCGGCCATTTGCCAAATACGGCGGTGTTCGCGGATCAGCTGGAGACCGACGCCAAGGGATACATCGTTACGCACGGCGGGACATCCACCAGCGTGCCAGGGGTGTTCGCCGCGGGGGACGTGCAGGACTCCAGGTATCGTCAGGCTGTGAGCGCTGCGGGGAGTGGTTGCATGGCGGCCCTGGACGCCGCACGATTTCTTGAGGAAAAACAAAGATGAGCCCTGCGTGCGCGGTTGCTGCCCCTCCGATGGTTCGGGTGCACGCTCCTGCCGAACCTTGCAGCAGGGATGCCTCTTGGGCGAATGTGCGCGCGTTCTTTCCTGTGCTGAATCTTTGCAGAGGTTCTGCACGCGCTACGGTCGGCTGGAGCAGGGGGAAACCGGAAACACGATCCTCGTCGCCTACGGGCCGAGAAGGCGACCTAGCCCTGAAGACTGAGACACAAAAGTGGAAAAAGATTTCCCAGGATTCGAGCGGGTGTCGCGTCTCGGAGTTTGGTGACGGGCTTTGCTACCAAAGGGGGATGGACGTGTCGAATGGGACATCGCCCCCACATAAGCGAACAATATCAGAACGTTTGCTTTCGATGGGCTACAGGTCGATTTTGTTTCGAGGGGAGGGCATCTCTTCTCTGGGGAGATTCCTCGAGGGTAAGTTGATCGGTACGCATGTTGCATAGTAGATCCTTCAGTCGTGTGAGCGGACAGCGTATAATACTGTTATATATTTTTGGAGCTGCAACCCTTTTCCTCGTTTCTGAAAGGAGTCCTAAGATGCAAAGGCGAAGATCCATGGGTGGGGTTTTTGTGTTGGCCATGGCGATGGTCGTCATGTTTGGATCACCCCTCGCAGCCGTAACCGTGACGGGTTACATGCAGTTCAACGGGGCGCTGGAGCTGTGGGCCTGGACGCAGTCGGGCAAGACGGCCATCGGGACGGACGTGACGGCGAGCACGATGCCGAGCGAAATGGCGGACCCGGCGAAGGTGAGGGTGTACGAATCCGACGGCACCTTGGCGGCCGAGTACCGGAACTACCGGCCCGAGCCCAATGGATACCAGACGATTACGAACTGGAGGTTGGGGCTGAGTAGCACGACGGGGTTGGTGGCGTGGAACCTGTCCGGGTTGGGGGCGCCCTCGGCCACACTTCAGTCCTGGGGCCAGCAGGTGACGGTGACCGGGGTAGTGGAACCTACGGCGGCGCCGGACTACGACAACGTGGGGACGAACTGGTATGCGCAGACCAACGGGGGTCAGCCCACGTGGTGGTGCGAGGCGCAGGCGGACGCGTTGACGACGGACGTGTTGGACGCCAAGCGGTTCGTGGACTACGTGGCGCTCACGTTTGACGACGCGGCGTTGAACCTGGACGGGACGGCGAGCCTGTGGGTGGGCAGTTTCGTGACCGCGGACCTGGCCGGGCTGGAAGCGGGCACAGCGCCGTACGCGGTGCTGGAAGGGCGGATCAAGCCCACGGTGCTGTACGACAATGACGGGGACGGCTACTTATCGGGCTCCTCGCAGGAGTGTGACGACGACCCCTCGGACGACCCGGCGATCTGCGCGAGTTGTACCTGCGAGACGGATCCGGCGTGCGCGGGCTGCGCGCGGTGCATCCACGCGGGAGCCACCGAGGTGACCGGTGACGCGTACGACACGAACTGCAACGGGCAGCCGGACTGCTTCGTGGCCACGGCGAGCTTTGGCACGGAGATGGAAGGCAAGGTGGACGTGCTGCGTGAGTTCCGAGACAGCCACCTGCTGGCGAGCGACTGGGGCCGGGTGCTGGTGGATCTGTACTACACGTACAGCCCGCCGGTGGCGAGCTATATCGACAGCCGTCCGGGTCTGAAGACGGCGGTTCGTACGGTGCTTTTGCCGGTGGTGGGTGCGTCCTGGGCCGTGTCGCACAAGGGAACGGTGGTGGGGCTGGCGTTGGGGATGGTGGCGTTGGGCCTGGTGTTTCGCAGGAGGGAGAACATGGGGAAGGTGATGCTGGTTGTGGCGGCGGCGGGTCTTTTGGCGGTGCCGTTGGCGGCGGAAGCGGACGTGCAGGGAGAGATGGCGGCCGTGATTCAGCAGAGTGGGAGCTGCATCCAGGCGGTGGAGAGCCTTTTGGGGGCAGGGTACCCTGCGGCGGAGGTGATTCCCGCGGTGTTGGCCGGGTGCCGGGACGGTGTGACGGATGTGATCGCCTCTGCGATCCGCTCGGGCGCGGATCCGTTCACCGTGGCGTACGCGGCCAAGGGGGCGGGGGTGGATCTGCAGCAGGTGGTGAGCGCGCTGGAGGGCGTTTCCGGGGAGAGCGCTTCTTCGGAGCAGGGCACGAGCGGTTTCCAGCCGCCTGCGCCGCCCATCAGCATTTCCTCGGCACCGGCGGTGGTGATCAGCGGGACGGGCAGTTCCTGGGGTCAGAGCCACTACGTGGCCAGCCCGTCGCTGTAGGGAGAACGAACGAAGGAGAGGGGGCGACGGCGACGCTTCAGGACGGAGTCGCTCCGGGTTGAACGACATACGGAAATCACAGGCGGCTGCCGGAGGGGGAACCCTCCGACAGCCGCTTTGCTTTTGGTTACGCAAACCAGGACGCCCGGACGGGCTCGGACCTGCGCCAGGGCCCCCACGCCCGGGGCACCTTGGGCACCGGGGAGCCTGCTTGCGTTCTGGCGTAGGGTGGTCAAGCTCTCGGTATCCGTTCCGTCCTCGAGCCGCCGAGGGTCTTGCGTGTTGGCCTTGCCATGATCCGCCAAGGAACGGCTCATTCAGAGGAAAGGGTTTCGTCGCTCGCGTCTCACTTCTTGACGCGTTTCATCCGAACCGTCATAAGGAGTGTTGGTACGAGGCGGCCGGGAACCGGTGACGTTCGGTCCACGGGAAGACAGGCGGATCCGAACCAGGTGAGACAGAAAAGCAGGAGAACAATCCTCATGATGGAACGGGAACTGTTTTTCGAACTTGAGGACACGGGGCTCGATACCCTGATCCCCCCAGGGGAACCGGTTTGGAAGGCGCTGGACACGCTCCAGGCGTACTTGGCCGGCCTGTTTCAGGGGTCGTCCTGGCCCCTGGCCGGGATGACCGGGCAGATCGACAGGCCGCTGGCCGTCACGGACAGGGAGGTGCTGGACGGAGTGGAACTGAGGACCGGAGGCGGAAACGCGCCGCAGGTCTTTTCCAGGGGCGGGGCCTTGCTGGAGCGGGTTGCACTCATCATGCCTGGGGCCCATCTGTACGACGACCGGATTCTACTGGGTCCGGGATCGGTGGTGGAACCCGGGGCGCTCATTAAGGGACCAGCGGTCTTCGGGTGCGACTGCGAGATCCGGCAGGGGGCCTACGTGAGGGGGGACTGCTGGGTGGGGGACGGCTGCGTGGTGGGACACGCCACGGAGATCAAAGGCTCGATCTTCCTTCCCGGGGCCAAGGCGGGCCATTTCGCCTACGTGGGGGACAGCATTCTGGGGCGGAACGTGAACTTGGGTGCCGGCACCAAGCTGGCCAACCTGAAGATGATTTCCGGGACGATCACCATCTCCGACGGCAGGGAGCGGTACGATACGGGGCGGCGAAAGATTGGGGCCATCCTCGGGGACCGGACGGAGACGGGCTGCAATTCGGTGACATCCCCGGGGACCCTGATGGGTCCCCGTTGCATCGTGTACCCTGGCCTCACCGTCCCCGGCGGGTACTATCCGCGAAAGAGCATCATTCTGCCCGCCAAAGGGTCCTTGAAGATTCTGACACCCCACCGTTGAGCGGAGCGCATCCGGCTGCTTGTTCAAGAAGGACAAGGCGTACTTCGAACGTTCGTGGCTGGACGACACGCGGAAGATACCGCGCGCAGGAAGCACGGTAGACTCGATGGGAGGTTCCTGCCCGCCCGGGGTCTGTTGCCATGATGGAGTCCTTGCGAACGTTGCACCTGCGTATGCTCCTGCACTACCCGGGGCTGCTTCTGTCCGTGGTGTTCCTGCTCACCGCGGCATCGGGCATCGGCCTCACTCGTTTCGGGATCGACGTGACGAGCCGTCCGTTCTTCCCGGCGGGCGACCCGGAAACGGACCTGCTGGAATGGTTTCAAGAGACGTTCCCGTCCCAGGAGAACATGCTGCTGGCCGTGGAGTTTCCGGAAACCGTCTTCACCGAGGATTCCGTCCGGCACCTGACGGACGTCACCCGCGATCTCTCCAAGCTGCCCGGGGTCTCCTCCGTGTGGAGCCTGGTCAACGTGGACACCCTTGCCGAACACCTGGTGAAATCCGGGAACACCCGGGACTTAGAGCGGTACATGCTCGACAACCCCCGGTACCGCAAGACCCTGGTGTCCGAGGACGGCCGCTCGGCCCTGCTCCTCGTGAGCGCCCCGCGTACCCGCGGTGATCCGCAACAGGCACGGGACCTGGTCCGGAGCATGCGGCAGTGGCTCCTGGAGGTTCAGCGAGCCGACTGCACCTACCACCTGTCCGGTCTGCCCGTCATCCAGGTGGACTTCAGCGAACTCCTCCTGAACGACCAGAAGACGTTCGGTCTGCTGGCCGTTTGCTTTCTGAGTGCATTCATGTACCGGCTGTTCCGCACGCCGTGGGGCGTGGCGGTTCCCATGCTCTGCGGTGGGGTGAGCCTGTGTTGGACACTGGGGCTCTTCTTCGTTACGGGCCACAAGATCAACCTGGTGAGCAGCGTGCTTTCCCTGGTGGTCATGGTGATCTCCGTGGCCAACTGCATCCACCTGATCAACTACTTCCTGCACCGATTCCGGGTGGACGAGGACAAGCCGGTCGCCATGAAGGCGGCCCTGGCGTACGCCCTGCCCCCCTGTCTACTGGCCACGGTCACCACGGTCCTCGGGTTCCTGTCTCTCGCGCCGGCCGGGGTGCCGGCGGTGGTGGATTTCGTGCTGTTCGCGTCCCTGGGAATGGTGATCTCCTTTCTGCTCACCGGAACCCTGGTCCCGGTGTTGCTCCTCCGCTGGGTGACCCTCCCCTCGGCCCGGAAGGTGCCCATCGAGAGCGGGTGGGTAGGCCTCGTCCTGAGGAGGGCACGCTGGGTCACCGAGCAACACGGCCGAAAGGTTCTGCTGGCTTCCTTCGGGTGCTTCGTGTTGCTGTTGTGGGGTGCCACGCAGATGCATACCACCATGGACGTCATGGCGTCCTTCCCCGGCGACTCCCCGGCCAAGGCCGCCGCGGTCTTCCTCCAGGAGCAGTTCATCGGCGCGCACGTCCTGGAGGTCCTGGTCTCTGGGCCGGGGGAGGACCTTCTCTCCCTGGACCACCTGGAAAGGATCGAAGCCCTGGACCGGTTCATGAACCGTCAGCCCGAGGTGAACCGTTCCTTGTCCGCCTTGCTGTTCGCCCGGCCTTACCTGGAAAACATGGCGCAGGCGCCGGAAGACCTCCGGCGCATCATGGACATGGATCACTCCTTTCGAGGCAGCCTGGCCATGCAGCAGCCATCCCGGCGAGAACTCCTTCAGGTGTTCCTGGACAGGGAACTCACCACCTTCCGGGTAAGCCTCTTTCTGAACACGGCGGACAGCCGGGAGGTCAACAGCCTGGCCGAGCGAATCCGGCAGCAGGGCGCCCGGATCCTGGGGCCGAATCTACGGCTCCGGCTGACCGGAGAGCTGCTGCTTTTCTCCCGGATCTCCACCCGGCTGGTGGACAACCTGATCCTCAGCTTGGCCCAGGCGTTCGGCCTCATCTTCCTGGCCATCGGCCTGCTTTTCCGCTCCCTGAAGATCCTCTGGGTCAGTCTGGTCTCCAACCTGCTCCCCCTGGCCTCTTTTTTCGGGATCATGGGCTGGGTGGGGATCCCTCTGACCGTGCCCACCTCCATGCTGGCCTGCATCGTACTGGGATTGTCCGTGGACGACACCGTGCATTTTCTGCACAACTATCGGACCCGGAGGGGGGCCGGGGCCACGTCCCTGGAGGCTGCGGGAGGGGCACTCACCACGGTGGGCAGGGCCATGGTGTTCACCTCCCTGATCCTGACCGTGGGTTTCTGGCTCGGGATGTTCTCGCCGTTCGACCTCATCGCGCAGTTCGGTTTTCTGGCCGGGACCTCGGTGCTGGTGGCCCTCTGGAGCGACCTGATCCTGCTGCCCGTCTCTCTTCGATACACCGAAGGAAGGGGGAATCCATGCCCCGGTCGATGAGGCAGCGGCGGAACGGAGGCGCCCTGGAGGCCGGCCTGTGCCTGGCCCTGCTGCTCGCGGGCGTCGCGCCAGCGACGGCAGGCCCTCAGGACGCGTGGCAGGAGGCTGCGGCAGCCCCCCTCCCGGCCGCTGCTTCTCCGCAGATCTTCCGCATGGCCACCCTGGCCCCGGCGGGGAGCGACTGGGCGGAGGCGGCCCGGGAGGCAGCCCGGCGGGTCCGGGAGGCCACCGCCGGCCGGGTTTCGATCCGGTGGTATCTGGGGGCCGTGATGGGTGACGAGGCGACCATGCTGGGCCGGATGCGCGATGGGGGTCTCGAGGGTGGGGTGTTTTCCATGGTTGGGCTCACCCGGGAGGTTCCATCCATGGCCTTTCTGGCCCTGCCCTTCCTGTTCCGCGACATGAAGGAGGCCCGGGAGATCGCGCAGCGGTTTGCGCCGGTCTTCCAGGAGAGGTTCCTGGACAGGGACCTGGTGCTCCTGGGCACCTTCTCCCTGGGTTTCGGCCGTCTTTTTACGGGGAAGAAAGCCGGCGACCTGGAAGAGATCACCGCCCTCCGGACGTGGGTCTGGAAGGGGGACCCGCTGGGAGAGGCCATCTTTCGGGGCCTGGGCTTCAAAAACCTGGTGCCGCTGGACATGACCGACGTCCTGCCGGCCCTGAGGTACGGCCTGCTGGACGCCTTCAGCGGAACTTGCTACACCATCTCGGTCTTTCAGTGGTTCCCGCATGCCGGGTACATGATTCCCATGAACTGGGGGTACACCTTCGGGGGGATCGCGTTGCGCCGGGAAGCCTTCGCGAGGATCTCCCCCGGGGACCGGGACACGGTTCGGCGTGTGATGGCGGAGCTTCTCCTCAGCGTGGAGGCCGAGTCCCTGGCGAAGGAGGAGGAAACCCGGCGGATCCTCGCGTCCGTGGAAGGCATGGGGGAAACCCGGCTCTCCTCGCACGAGGTGGTCCTCCTGGAAGACCGGGCGGGTCAGGTGTATGAGATCGTGGCCGAGATCGTCCAGGCAAGGGATCTGCTGCAATCCATACTGGGCGCACGTGACGCGCTCCGCGGGGCCCCACGGCTGCAACGGGCTCCTCCGAGGGTAACAAAACCGGCGTCCGGGGAAGCCTGGGGCGAGGGGCCCAACGGAAGGCTCCCTGATCCGCAGCGGGCGGGCACAGATGGATGAATCAGAGAGAACCCCCTCCGGGGTTCCTGCAGAGGAAGCCCGTTCGCTGGAGTCCCTGGACGGGGCCGTGGCAGGGGCCGTGGACTTCCTCCTGACCCGGCAGCACCCGGACGGATATTGGGTCGGATTCCTGGAAAACGACACCGGTTCCACGGGGCTCTACATTCTACTCTCCCACTACCTGGGCCACACAGACGAGGACCGCCGCCGAAAGGCCTTGCGCCACCTCCTTCGGACCCGAAACGAGGAGGGAGGCTGGGTTCAGTTCCCCGGGGGCCCGAGCCACGTGGACACCACCCTCATCAATTACCTGGCCCTGGCCCTGGAGGGGATATCGGAGCAGGACCCGTGGATGACCCGCTCCCGCCGTCTGGTGGCGAGCCTGGGCGGCCGGGAAGAGATCCACTTCTTTTCCAAGCTCGTGCTGGGCTTCTTCGGCGTTTTCCCCTTCGAGCACCTTCCGTGGGTGACGGCTCGTCTGATCGAAAGCCGAGGGTTCATCTACAGGCAGGGCTTTGCCCGCACGATCTTCGTCCCCTACATGGCCCTCTATGAGATGAAGGCCGTCCGGGACGTCTCCGGCCGCATTCCGCTGGCCATGCGGGAATGGGGACGGCCCGGCGGGGGAGCCATGGAGGATGCCTTCAGACGGGTGGCCGGAGGCTTCTCCCTCTTGCGGGACCCGGTCCTGTCCCCGTTTCACCTGGAGAGATGCCTGGAGTGGATCGCGGAGAGACAGGAAGCCGACGGCACGTGGGCAGGGGTATTCCAGGTGACCTTCTTCAGCCTGATGGCGCTTCACGCGGACAGAGACGAACGGTGGGAAAGGCTGATTCGCAGAGGCATGGCCGGGGTTCACGGGTACCAGAAGGAAACCGAAGAAGAGGTGGTCCAGCAGTTCAGCGTGTCCCCGGTCATGGACACGGCCTACGCCGTCCGGGCCTTACTCCAAGCTGGAGTGCCCGGAAACTCCCCGGCAGTACGGTCGGCCGTGCATTGGCTCGTGCAGAAGCAGTCCCGGACCTTTGGGGACTGGAAGCAGAACAACCCCGGGGGCGAACCGGGGGGGTGGAGCTTCGAGTTCCACAACACCTGGTACCCGGACCTGGACTGCACCGGCATGGTGCTGAACGCCCTCACCTACCTTCCGGAAGGCGAGCGGGAACCTGTCCTGCCCCAGATCGACCGCGGATTGGACTGGGTGCTGAGCATGCAGAACTGGGACGGAGGGTTTGCGGTGTGGGACAAGAACAACTGGCCCTTCTTCCGCGTGCTTTCCGTCCTCCTGGACGTGGGGGACCTCAGTCACGCGGATGTCACGGCGCGCGTGCTCCTGTGCCTCTCCAGGCTCCGCCGCCTTGCCCGCTATCGGGAACGACCGGACCTTCGCCGGGGGATCCGCTTGGCAACCCGTTTCCTCTGGAGCCGACAGGACCGGTTTTCCTGCTGGTACGGCCGCTGGGGGGTGAACTACGCGTACGGCACCGGGCAGGTCCTGGAAGCCCTGGGAGCCCGGGGGATCCAGGCGTCACACCTGCTGGTCCGCCCGGTGCTCCACTGGGTCGAGCGCGCGCAGAACCCGGACGGAGGGTGGGGGGAGAGCGTTGCGTCCTACGAAGCGGGAAGGTTCGTACCCTCCCCGAGCACCGCCGCACAGACCGCGATCGTGCTCTTGGGGCTCCTGGGCATCGGAACGTCCCAGAAACGCGTGGTGGAACGAGGGATCCACTCCCTTCTGGCCACCCAGAACAAGGATGGCGGCTGGGAAGACAGGGCCTTTTTCGCCACCAACATCCCCCGGGTATGGTACGGCAGATACGAACTGCTACCCACCCTTCTGTCCGTCATGGCCCTGTGCACCTACCGGGCCTCCCGCTGAAGCGCCCGCTTCGAAACGGTCGTCCTTGTCCATTTTGCCACCCGTGCACGGTTTTTGGACGCCTCTTCTCCCGAGACGTAGGCCCGCGAAGAACGCGCCCAGAAAGCGGACGCGGCCGGTTTCTCCGTTCCGTACATCCGTTTTCATTACTATTTTCAAACACTTACACATCAAGAGACCGCAAGAGAACCCCAAACAGAACGGGGTTTTTTTGCATCCCAATACACCGGATTGAAAACGGGTTGAATCAGCCGAGGGGGAATGATAAGATCTCTGTGTATTCGAAACGTCCCTGAACGAGACACATCGCAGCGGGAGGGGAGCATGAATACCACAATCATCCTGGTGGCGGCTGCCGTGGTCATCTATCTCCTGCTTCGGCTGCTGAACAGTTCCTCGTAACGATCCGCTTCGTACCCCTGCGAACCCCTGCCTTGTGACCCCCCGGTCGGTCTTGCCGGTTTAGTGCCGCGCGCGGAGCGTTCCCTGTTCCAGATCCCCGGTGCGGTTCCCCCCATCTCACCCAAAAAAAGAGGGAGGGGCCTAAGCCCCCCCCTCTTTTTTTTCCATGCGTTGTTTCGGCTTGGGATGCCGGAATCAGCCTCCCACGACCTTGGTGACCACTTCCTGGGCCACCTCGGTGGCGCCGGAGAAGTGAAGCTT
>Ga0068714_10003181_pt1 | contig 19814 bp, 16 predicted proteins | sample MTBNYHSulfiMetaG_FD_62988 | JGI IMG/M metagenome (GOLD analysis project Ga0068714, IMG submission 62988) | Enrichment culture microbial communities from rom New York Harbor, USA that are MTBE-degrading - MTBE-NYH (New York Harbor Sulfidogenic)... | ecosystem: Environmental > Aquatic > Marine >... | reverse complement strand
TATGCATATGGATCTGCAGCTTCCCGAGCGCATCCGCACGTCTCTTTACCTGCTGGATGAACTCATCTGTGCAACCCATTGCCCAGCTTGGACCGAAAATGAGGCGCACTTCATCACTGTTAAAACGGCCGTAAAGCTGCTCGAATAGCTCGAAGTAGTCGTCCGCAAAGGCCTTTTTGTCATAGTGGACCATTGGACCGACAAACTCTTGCAAGTCCGGCGGCAAGGTTGGGAAGAATCCCGCCTCATCCAGGGCCAGGCGGTTAATATCGCGGCCGCCGGGCGAGTAAGCCAGGCGAAGACCCACTTCCTGGGAGCCCTTGATGATTTTTTCCGCGTTGCTTAGCAGATTGGGCTCTTCACCCCAGTAATTGTGGTGCCTGGTGGTGCATCCATTTCGCAAATGCCGCACCGCACTCATCATGGATTCTATCTCGGGATCAAGGCCAAGCATGAAAGCCCAGTCAATGAGGCCATTCTCAAGAAAGTCTAAAGGGATTCCCCGCTGGGTGATAGTCAGACCCAAGCCGTGGCTGTGGCCGTCGATAAGCCCCGGCATGAGCAGCTGCTCCCCATTTCCCTTGACGGTCGCCTGGGGATGCTTTTTGCTTAATGAATCATATTGCCCGACCTCAACGATTTTATCCCCCGAAATAAGGGCGGCTCCGTCCGCAAGTATTCCCTCTTCACCAGCCCCCGGGTCTGTTATGACGTATTTACCTCTTACCAGAATATCCATGGCTCTCCCTCCAGCCGTTTTTAAAAGACCATATCATTAAAAATTTATTAACGTCATTGGTTGCGGTTTCACAATTCCGCCAACTCCCTCCAAGCGTCCACCCGCGGCGGCCAAGAGGGATCGCGGGCGGCGGCGGCGGGAAGCGGCTGCCTTTTAGTGAAATACCCCGTGGCAAGCCACGGGGTATTAAGGAGTTTCGGCCATGCTCCCGCGGGCTGCGACGCCGCCCCTGGGCGAAACCAGGTCTGTTGACTATCTCGCCCCCGGGGCAAGCCGCAGGAGATTACAGGTTCCCTATCAGGCAGCGTTTCGCTTGAAACACCCTGGAGCCCTTTCGGATGAGGATGCGGTCAGCATGATCCTGGAGGGCGCCCAAGGTTAATTGGGAACTGGTATGGGTTTTACCAGATTGGGCTCCTTCCAGTCCTTTGGCCACGTGCAGTCGGGGCAGTTGATTCCCGGCAGGCCGTCGGCGTACTTGATCGGGGGCAGCGGCGAAATGGTGGCGCCGGGCGTGGGCTTGCCGGACTGCACCCCGGCCAGGCTCAGCTCGGGAATGAGTTTGCCGTCGAGGGAGGTGTCAATAAACAGCGGCGGCACCTTGTCGCGGGGGAAAACGTTGCAGGTTTCGGTAAACTGGTCGCCGGAGCAGACATGGACATCCTTGGCCTCCACCCAGGGCAGGGGGTACTCCACGTTGTTGGAGGTCAGCTTCTTTTGGCCCGACAAAACCTCCATCATCAGCTTGAAGGCATAGGACCCCACCGCCGGGGCGGCGCTGGACGATATGCCTTTCAGGCCCTTGGCCTGGCACTCGGGGTCGGCCATGAGCAAGCGGTATTCATTGTTGCTCTGCCCGGCTATGACCACCAGGCGGTTGGGCCGGTTCTTCATCACGGCCTGCAACGAGCCGTAGGTTCCATCAACGGTCCAGATGCCGTCAATGTTGGGATGCGCGGCCAATATCTTGGACACCTCCTCTTGCGAAGTGGCGTCGTTCCAGTTGCCGTAAAAGTCGGCCACGATTTTGATGCCGGGGTACTTCTTGAAAATATACATGGCCTGTTCGTCATAGGTTTTGGTCACGGTTGTGCCGGCCACGCCGTGGTTGATCACGATTTCGCCCTTGCCTCCCAGTTGGTTCACCATCCACTGAGCCGAGTTCGCCCCGTATCTGGCCGTGATGTTGCTGACGTTAGTCACGCAAGGCTCGGTCACGGTTGAATCGTAGGTGAAGAACAACACCCCTTTCTGGCAGCCGTACTTCAAGACCCGGTTCAGGGCGGTGGGAGACAGGGGATACAGGATCACGGCGTCGGCACCGGCGGCGATCATGCTTTGCAGATCGGATATCTGACGCTGCACATCGGTGCCTGAAATCACGGTCTTGAAGTCGATCAATTTATCGTAGGGCGGGGTTGCCGCCAAAGCCTTAATTCCGTTTGCGGCCGCGCCTTGCCAGGTGTTGCCGCTATAACTCATGTTCAGGTAAACCTTGTATTTCTTTTGTTCAGCCTGGGCGTTGTCTTGAAAAGCCAACAGGCCCGCCGCCATAATCGCTGCGCAAAGGCAGCACAAGATAAGCTTCCTCGCCATTTTTTTCTCCTTTTGGTTTTTAGTAATCCAACCGATTGAATCATTCTGTTTACGACCACATGGCAGATCTCCAAAAGTCCAAGCTGAGGAACACGTGTCTTGGTGAGTTGGTTTTTGCCCCTAATTGCCAGAGGAAGAAAGCTTGCTTTGGATGAAGGTGATTATCAGCGCGGAGATGATGATCCCTCCCTGGATAATGTTGCGCCAGCCCTGCGAAAGGGATAAGGCCGTGATTATGGTTGATACGGTGCTTAAAAATATGGCGCCTGCAAAAGTTCCCCAATAAATCCCCCTCCCCCCGGTGACCCTGGCCCCGCCGATGACCACGGCCGCGATGGTGGGCATTAGATAGGGATCGCCCATGTCCAGGGTGGCGCTGGCGGAATAGCCCGCCAAAAGCAGGCCGGAAATGGCGGCGCAAAGGGCGCTGATGGCATAGGCGCCGATGGTCAAGCCGACGATGGGCAGTCCGGCGATGCGCGCGGCGGTCTGGTTGCTGCCCAGGGCGTAGAGTTTGCGCCCCATGGCGGTGCGTTGCTGGCCCACTATCACCACCACCACGAAAGCCGCCATCAGGATCACCGGAACCGGGATGCCCGCCAGGTGGCTGCTCATCACCTCCTGCAGGGCGGGGGCCACCCTTTGCTGCAGACTCCCGGAGGTGGCGCCCAAGGCCACCCCGAAAAAGGTGGTGCCCATGGCCAGGGTCATGAGCAGGGGCGGAATTTTCAGGAGCGCAATGCCCACCCCGTTGAGCACCCCGATCCCGGTGCAGCAGGCCAGCACCAAGGGAACCGCCCAGGGCAGGTTGTCATTGCTTCCGTTGGTCAAGCCGGCGATCATCATCCCGGCTATGCTCATGACCACTCCGATGGACAAATCGATCCCGCCCAGGAGGATGGTCAATCCCTGACCGCAGGAGGCGACCACCAGAAAGATGGAGGTGACCAGGATGGCGGCAATCTGGGCCAGGGAGCCGAACGAGGGGAAGATGAGCTTCATTATCAGGATCAAGGCCACCGCGGCCGCCAAGACGATGGTGGCAGCGGTGATCTCCCTTGTGAACACCGCGGGGGGGGCGGCGATGCGCTGCTTGGCCGGGGTTGCCTTCATTGGGTGGCCTCGGCCTGCTTGGAGCCGGCTTGCTTTTCACGCCCGCGCAGGTAAGAAGAGCTCGCGAAATTTTCGCGGTGCTCCCGCCACTTGTTTAAAAGCGCCGTGGAGTTGCCCAGCAGGATTGCCAGGACCATGATCACTCCGTTGAAGATGTTGGTGTAAAAATCGGACACCCCCAGCGAGAAGAGCATTTTCTGCATAATGGTCAAAATGCCCGCCCCGGCCAGGGAGCCTATGATTCCGCCGCGGCCTCCGGAGAGAGAGGTTCCGCCGATGGCCACGGCGGCAAAGACATACAATAAAAAGGAGCTGCTCACCCGGGGGTCGCCGGAGCCTATCTGGGCGCTCAGCATATACCCGGCGAGGCCGTAAAAGATCCCCGCCAGGGCAAAGGCCCCGAGTCTGATGCGGTTTACTTTGATTCCGGAATAATGGGCGGCAACCTCATCGGTGCCCACGGCATACAGGCCGATGCCGAAGCTGGTGCGGCGCAGGAAAAGCCAGAGCGCGGCCACCAAGACCAAAATGGCCGCCGAAACCGGAAAGACCCCCCCTATCAGGTCGGTTAGCTGGTAGGAGATGAACTCGGCCACCTCCCCGCCGGGCGCCGGCAAAATGATCAGGGCCACGCCTTGGCAGATGATCATGGTGCTCAAGGTGCAGGCCAAAGACTGCAGCCGCAAATAGGCGACCAGCACGCCGTTGATGAGTCCGATGCCCAATCCGATCAGGCAGCACAACAAGAAGCAGAGCAGGGCGCCGTAGGGCGTGCTGCCGCTCTGGGTGGCGACCAAAACGTTGGTGACCGCGATGACCCCTACCGGGGAGAGGTCCATTTCCTTGATCAGGATGACAAAAGTCAATCCCACCGCCGCCAGGGCCAGGACCACGGTGTTGTTGAACAGGTTGGTTATGCTGAACAGGCTCAGGGCGGAGGGCATATGCAGGGCATAGGCGATATACATGGCGACAAACAGAGCAAAGGCAAGCGGTGCGCCGTTTAAGCGGTTGATCCGTATGGGAATCATGACGTTATACCTTATTCTCCGCCACCTGGCCGTCCTGGGTCCGGTTGGAAAGCTGACCAGTGGCCAGCGAAAGCAGTTTTTGCTGGGAAAGCTGGCCGCGGGGCACCTCCGCCACCACGGCGTTCTGGTAAAGGACCAGACAGCGGTCGCACAGGTGGACGAGCTCATCCAGCTCGGTGGAGTAAAACAGCACCGCCTTGCCGCCTTGCACGAATTCCCTGATGATTTTGTAGATGGTCTGTTTGGTTATAACGTCCACTCCCCTGGTGGGATCAAACAACAGCAGACACATGGGATCGGTGAGCAGCGAGCGGGCCAGAAGAGCCTTCTGCTGATTGCCGCCGGAAAGGGAGGTGATGGGCAAGGGGATGTATTCGCTTCCCAGGTCTACCTTTACGGCCTTTTCCTGCACCCATTCCTTTTCCTTGTTCATCTGAACCAGCCAAGCGGCGCTCAACTTGTCTATTTCAGGCAGCGAGATGTTGGCCCTGGTGGTCAGGTCCGGAAAAATTCCCTCGGTCTTGCGCTCCTCGGGAACCAGGACAAGGCCGGCCTGCCTTGCGCTGCGCGGCGAGGATATGGTGCGGGGCCGCCCGTTTATGATGATCTGGCCGTCCTTCAAAGGCATTAGCCCCACCAGGGCCTTGAAGAGGCTCGACTGGCCCTGGCCCTCCAGGGCGGCGATCCCCAGTATCTCTCCCGGTTTTATGGAAAAGCTGACGTCTTGCAGGCCCTCGCAAGAAAGGTGGTCCAATCGCAGGACATCCTGTTCCGCCTTGCGGACGCTCGTGGCCTTTTCCGGGAAGAACTCCACCACCGAACGTCCGGCCATGCTGCTGAATACCTGGTTGGAGCTGAGGTCCTTGACCCGCGCCTCCAGGGCCTTGCGGCCGTTGCGCAGGATCACGCAGTGCTGGCACACCCTTTGGACCTCATCCAGCTTGTGGCTGATATAGATAATGGAAGCGCCGCCCAGGACGAACTGATCTATGAGGTTGAAGAGCCACTCCCGGTCGGACAGGGCCGCCGTGGGCTCGTCCAGGAGCAGCAGGCGGGGCTTGGAGAGCATGGCGCGGACAATCTCAACGCGCTGCCGCAGCCCCAAGGACAGATCCTCCACCAAAGCCGAGGGCGAAATATCCCCAACCCCGAACTCATTGAGCACCTCGGCCGCCATTTGTTCCACGCGGCGGCTGGAGATCATCCCCCAGGCGTTGGTTTCGGGATTGGGCAGGAAAAGATTGATGGCCACCGAAAGCGTGGGGATAAGGCTCAGCTCCTGATAGGCGGTGGCCACCCCGTGGGCTTTGGCGGTTTGACAATCCTTGACCACATAAGGGCTGTCGCCCAGCCACACGACGCCTTGGTCCGGCTTCACCACGCCGCTGAGGACCTTCACCAGGGTGGATTTGCCGGCCCCGTTCTCCCCCAAAAGTCCGCAGACCTCGCCCGGTTGAAGGGAAAAGGACACATCGTCCAGGGCGACCGTGGCTCCGTAGCGCTTGCTCAGATGCTCGATTTTGATACTTGGCGCGGCGTTCATCGCTAACCAGCTTTCATCGTCCCCATCGCGATTTTGATTCTCAGGCGCATTGTCAGACCCGCAAATGAACATCCCTTTGGTCTTATCTAAAGGGCCTGGTCCTAAAGGCCGTTTTGGCTGCGGTTGCCGTTCAACCCCCGTAATGAACCCGGCGGGGGCTCTTGGTTCTCTGAAATGGTGCGTTTCTCATGTTTTCTATGGAGACCTGCATGTTGCCGCTTGCAATTTCAAATCATATAGTATATGATCTTGGTGAGCGTGTCAAGCACTGAAAACTTCAATCGGGAACGGTAAAAGATGCGCGGCCAAAAATGCAAATTTAACTGACGGCGACAGGTTATGAGCAAAAAGAAAAAGCCAAAACCCTTAAGCGACAAAGCCTATGAATTCATCCGCCAACAGATATTCAAGGGCGTTTACAACCAGGGCTCACGCTTGGTTGTGAACTCCCTGGCCCGTGAACTCGACCTTTCCTCCACGCCGGTCAACGAAGCATTGGCCGCCTTGGAGCGCGAAGGTCTGGTGGTGGCCTCACAATATAAAGGTTACCGGGTCTGCACCCTTAGCGTTTCGGACGTGGAGGACCTGTACGCGGTCAGGGAGGCCATGGAAACCTTGGTGGTCAGGCTGGCCATGAAAAAGGACCTCCCTGCCCTGGCCAGCCAATTACGGGACATCCTAAAAGAAGAAAGCAAAGCTGTTGAAGATATGGACGTCTCCCGGTTCGGTGAGTTGGATTACGCTTTTCACAATGTGGTCTGGAGCATTGGTAACAACATCTATGCCAACCGGTTCGAACAGGTTATCAACGGACATATGCATCTGATACTGGCCGCTGCGGCAAAAACCGCCGGCCGGTTCCACAGCGCCCACAATGAGCACGTTGCCATTGTTGAGCAAATCTCCCGCGGGGACGTGCCGGCTTCCGAGGCGGCCATGCGTTTGCATATCCACAATGCCGGCATAGCCATGAAAAAGGCTTTTGAAGCAATACGGAGCGCTGAACAAACCCACACGGGTTCTTGATGAACCGGGCTCATGCGGCCAATCATCCTGCAGTCAGACTCCAGGAGGACAAATAAATCCGATGCAAATTAACGATAGATACAACTGCGTGTTGCGGATGGTTCATGATCACGATGTCGCTTCCACGGGCCCGCTGGCCGGTTTCCGCTATATGGTCAAGGACATCTTCAACCTGGCGGGCACCCCAACCACGGCCGGCAGTCCGGGTTTTTCCGCTCATTACGGAATCCCCGAAAAGGACTGCTGGGCGGTGCAGAAACTCAGGCAGGCAGGGGCCGAACTTGTAGCCAAAAACCACATGCATGAACTGGCCCTGGGGATCACCGGTATAAACCCGCATTTTGGCACTCCGCAAAATCCAAGGGCAAAAGACCGTATACCCGGCGGATCAAGTTCCGGATCTGCGGTGGCCGTGGCCGGGGGCTTGGTGCCCTTTTCCCTGGGTACCGACACCGGCGGTTCCGTGCGGATCCCCGCCGGTTTTTGCGGGATTTTTGGTTTCAGGCCCACCTTTGGATACATTCCGGTGGAGGGCGTGGTGCCCATGGCGTTTTCCATGGATACGGTGGGCGTATTTGCCAACACCGCTGATTTATTGAGAACCGTAGCCGAATTGCTCCTGGTTCCGCCAATCACACCGTTTGAGTTTTCCTTTAAAAAGGTTATTTGCTCCTTGGACGCCTTGGAACTATCAGAACCTGAAATCAAAGACGCTGCCGGTAAATTGAGCGGCAGGATGAAAAAGCTGGGCTTTACCCTGCAAAACACAAGTACGGGCCTTTTGGAAAGGGCCAGCAACATCCAAAGGATAATCCAAGGCGCAGAGGCTTGGGCCTTGCACCAGAAATGGCTGAGCGAGTTTAATCCCAATCTGGGATCGGACGTCAGGTCTCTGCTCGACTTCGGCAAAGAGCTTAGCTCCGCCCAGCTGGGGGCCGCCTCGGCGGAACGGGCCGCCCTGTCATTCAGCTTTGAAAGAATGCTGGGACGAGAGGCCATAATGATCTTGCCCGCGGCCCCGGGGTTTCCGCCCAAAACCAAAGACCTTGTCGACCCGGATCAGGCCTTTTCCTTTCGCAAGAAAATATTATGTTTCCACAACCTAGCCAGCCTCACCGGCCACCCGGCGGTGGTCGTGCCGACCGCTCCGAACGGAGCTTTACCCGTGGGATTTCAGTTAATCGGCCCCAAGGGTTCGGACGGCGCGCTTTTACGACTGGCCCAGCGGTTGGAAGAAGAAGGGGTCTATGAAGCAAGAAGCTGAACGGCTCCTTTTACCCAATAAATACTTGTATCTGGAGGGAATGAAATGAATAAGGAAATATTGGTCGGAATCAGCGTCCATGTGGATGCAGTGGCTGGCTGGCTCGGATCCTACGGCGGTGAGGATTCCCCTTGCGACATTTCAAGGGGGGTTTTCGCTGCCGAAGTGGGGGTTCCCCGACTGCTTAAGCTGATGGATAAATATTCCATCAAAAGCAGCTGGTTCATCCCCGGCCACACCATCGAGACCTTCCCGGACCAGATGAAACAGGTGGTGGCGGCGGGTCACGAGGTGGGGCTTCATGGCTATTCCCATGAAAATCCCACGGCCCTGTCCCTGGAACAGGAAGAGGCAATTTTGAATAAATGCATCAAGCTGATAGAAGAACTCAGCGGCCAACATCCCCGCGGTTACATAGCGCCCTGGTGGGAGTTTTCGGAAAACAGCGTTGATTTGCTTTTGAAGAACGGAATCAAGTACGACAGCAGCCTCATGCACCACGACTTCCAGGCATATTACGTGCGCATAGGAGAGAGCTGGACCCCCATCGATTATGACAAGCCCGCCGAGACCTGGATGAAGCCCATGGATTTGGGAACAAAGGTTGATCTGGTTGAACTGCCGGCCAGTTGGTACTTGGACGATCTTCCGCCCATGATGTTCATTAAAAAATCCATTAACAGCCACGGGTTCGTCAACCCCCGGGATATCGAAGACATTTGGCGGGGTCAGTTTGACTATATGTACCGCGAATACGATTACGCGGTTTTCCCCATGTGCATCCATCCGGATGTGAGCGGGCGCCCCCAGGTCTTATTGATGCTGGAAAGGTTCATTGAGTATATGCGCAGACACCCCGGCGTGCGGCTGCTTCCATTTGAGGAAATTGCCGCCGATTTTCGTGAGCGCAGCCCGTTCCAGGGCTGATTAATGTTCCCTCGAAGGACTGCTCATACGATCGGATACTTGATCGGAGTGGACTGAAAACAAAAGGGACTTTGACCGGCCGAAGCTTTTGGTCGAGAGGGTGCTGTGTCAGCACCGGGGGCTGGGACGAGAAAGGCGTTCGAGAGTAGACCAGGCATCAGGGAGAAACTCCAAACGCAACAGGCTCAATTGAGCCTGGAGCTCAACTGACGGCCCCTTTTAGGGGCCGTCCTCATACCATCGGCTTTGCCGGTGGTATGTGATTATTGCAAATAATATTTAAAATTAGGTAATTTATATAGCTATATGAATTATAAAGTATCTTATCGTGATGTTGAAACAAATAAATCCTCACAAATCAAAAAAATCTGTAGTGGCATTAAAGAGCGTCAAATAAGAGAAGTAATAACTTAGGAAAAGCGATTATGGAATCGGCCCTTCATATATCCCTCATTCTGCCTGGCAATCACAACAAGGGGGCAAAAAGTCTTCCCACGCTCTCAATAAGCCCAAACGAGCTTTTGGACTGTAATTTTCGAGCTGCACAGTCTCTCTTTAAACTAAGCATCCAGGCTTCGAGCTGTCTGATTACCTCGGAATCGTAAATACACAGGGCGATTTCATAGTTTAGCAACATACTTCGCATGTCCATGTTGGCCGATCCTACGATTGCAAGCGTATCATCTACCAGGATTGCTTTCGCGTGCAACATGCGCGGCTCGTAAAGCCATATGCCGGCTCCAGTTTCCTGGACCCGGGCCAAATATCCCTCGCGGACTAAGTCCGCCAAACGATGATTGGACTTATTCGGAATTATAATGGATATATCAACATTGCGACGGACTGCTATGCATAAGGCCTCTAAGACCAGTTCATCAGGCACAAAATACGGCGTCACAACCCAGATGCGGCGGTTGGCCCTGAAAATCGCGGTCAGGATTGCATTGCGAAGTGAATCGTCGCGAACATCCGGTCCGCTGGCAACCAATTGGGTTCGACCGTTGGAATCTGATTCTATTGCCTGCCGGATAGGCGATTTGTTGCTAAGTGTGGCCTTGCTTGCAAATTTCCAATCCGACCCAAAAATGTCGGTTAAATGATCGGTCACCGGGCCTTGAACTAACAACGAAAGATCCTGCCAGCGGCCTTTAGAGTCCTGCGGCCCCATGTATTCCGAAGCAAGGTTCATCCCACCAATGATAGCAGTTTGATTGTCGCAGATGATCATTTTGCGATGATTACGTAAATTGGCTCGTCCCCGGAAAGGCCAATGAATCATCGGCATAAAGAAGGCCACCTGGCCCCCGGCCTCTAAAAGCGGCAATAGAAACTTCTTGGATATTCTTACCGATCCCAACGAATCTAAAAGGAGACAAATTTTTAGGCCTTGCGAAGCTTTTCTCGCCAGGGCGTGCACAATGGCCCTACCGGTTTCATCTTTTCCCAAAATGAATGTCGCGACATAAATGGAGAGGCGGGCATTCTCAATAAGGCCTAGTATCGTTCGAAAGGCTTGTTCGCCTTTTGGCAGAAACGTGATGCGGTTGTGCTCTGATGGCGGGAAAATACCATCGCCGGGCTCAAGCAGATCCGCTTTGCTGACAAAAGCATCGCAGCAAGGTTTCGACTTGTCTTGTGAAAGCTTCGGTTTTTTCTCAGCCTTGCTGATCATCTTGCGTCCGCCAAAAATAAGGTAAAGCGGCACGCCCAGATAGGGGATAAAAATGATGGCCATCAGCCAGGCAAGTGTGCTGGTTGGCGATCTTCGCTCCCTTAAGATGTGGGACAATAAAGCCAGCGCCAGGATAAATCCGATGGATGGTAAAATGTGTACAAGTAGCCAATTAAAATTCATAACGTTAAAATCCTGCAAAGAAAAAACTTGCACAAAAAGTATCGCCTAATTCTTGTTAACGGTTCGTATTTAGAAGTGGTTTCAAAACTTCCCCTCGGGCCCGGAGCTAAAGCGTCAGGCTTGAACCGCACTCCTCGAAATATTTCCATATATTCCTTTGGTTGCGTTTCTTCGCCTTCCTTAACCTCGAACCCGATTGAAAGTTATGAAACCAGTTCTGGTCATGAAAATGAACAAAGGCTTTCAATTGGACGTTGCCAACACCCGCACTTCAGACCGTTTACCTTATCATGGTATTGTCAGTCGTTCAGTTTGAGGAGAGAGGGCAAAATATTCCACTCCCCTTGAGGGTTTGAGTGTCCGCCGGAAGAAAAAAATGAAGGAATAATGGTGCCGAGGGCGGGGGTCGAACCCGCACGGAGACAAGCTCCAAGGGATTTTAAGTCCCTTGTGTCTACCAATTCCACCACCCCGGCAGGAGATTAATTTTTATCACCCTCGGCCCGACCTTGTAAAGACGGTCCGGCCATGGTCGGTCGGCGGTTGCCCCGGGTATTTCTCGAAGCTCGTTGAAGGAGATAGCGAGATTGAATTTCGCTTCACTAACCTATTCCTGATTGGATTGACGGGTTGGTACTGTCAGGGGTGTGGGTATGACAGCACCGTTAACATATTGAAATAATAACGATAGATGCCCCCTCACCCCAACCCTCTCCCCCTAAAAAGGGGGCGAGGGAGGGAAAGGAGACTCCAACGAGGGCAGGGGCGGTTAAAGCCGTTATCGTAGCTTTCAACTCCCTAGGCCTGTTCCGGAGCCGCTCCATCTTTCCCGCCCCTGGCTTGCCGTCTTCCAAACGGAACGCGCCTCTGACAACCCCTTTAATACTTGGCCTGAGAAAGCGGAAAGAAATGAAGCTTGGCCGGGTCCAGGCCCAGGGTCAGGCGGTCGCCCTCCTGGAAATCCTTGGACCCGGTCAAGGCCAGAAACTCCTCGGAGCCGGCCTGGAGCTTGAGGAGGACCTCCCGGCCCAGGTTCTCCCTGGCCAGGATCCGGCCGGGGAGGCGGAGGAGGTTTTCGTCCTCCGCCGGGTTGAGGAGAAGGTCCTCGGGCCTGATCCCCAGGCGGAAATCTGTCCCCGGGGCCAGGTCCGGCCGGGGCGGGCCGGGCCAGGGCAGGTCCTGGCCGGCCAGGCGGAGGAGCGGGCCTTTATTCCCTGAAACAAAAGAGGCCACAACCAGGTTCATGGGCGGGGAGCCGATGAAGGAGGCCACGAACTCGTCGGCCGGGTGAAGGTAGAGCTCCTCGGGCGGGGCCACCTGGATAAGGCGGCCCTTATCCAACACGGCCACCCGTTGCCCCAGGGACATGGCCTCCTGCTGGTCGTGGGTGACGTAGATGGTGGTCAGGCCCAAGTCCTCCTGGAGGGTTTTCAGCTCCAACCGGGTGGAGGTCCGGAGCTGGGCGTCCAGGTTGGAGAGGGGCTCGTCCAGGAGAAGAACCCGGGGCCGGCGGACCACGGCCCGGGCGATGGCCACCCGCTGGCGCTGCCCGCCGGAGAGCTCGGCCGGCCGGGCAGAGAGGAGGTCCTGGATTTTGAGCATCCCGGCCGCGGCCTTTACCCTGTCCTCCTGGTCCGGCTCCTTGGCCACTTTCAGGGGGAAGGCGATGTTGTCGAAGACGCTCAGGTGGGGGTAGAGGGCATAGGTCTGGAAGACCATGGCCACGTTCCGCTCCCGGGGGGGGAGGTGGAGCTTCCGGGCGGGGTCGGCCACCGGCTGCCGGTCAAAAAGAATCCGGCCGGAGAAGGGCCGCTCCAACCCGGCGATGAGGTTGAGGAGGGTGGACTTGCCGCTCCCGCTGGGTCCCAGGAGGACGAAGAGCTCGCCCGAGGCCACCTCCAGGTCGATCCCCTCCAGGGCAATGACGGACCGGCTGCGGGTCTCGAACCTCTTGGAGAGCTTCTCCAGGCGGATAATCATCCCTTGACCGCCCCCCCGGTCAGGCCGTGGACGATTCTTTTCTGGAACACGGCCGTGAGCAAGGCCACCGGGGCCAGGGCCAGGACCGTGGCGGCCATGATCTCCCCCCAGGGGGTCTGGCCGTGGAGCCCCTGGAAGAGGGCCAGGCCCACGGGCACGGTCCGGGCCTGGTGGTCGGTGGTCAGGACCAGGGCCAGGAGGAACTCGTTGAAGGCGAAGATGAAGGCCAGGAGTCCGGCGGAGAAGAGGCCCGGGCCGGCCAGGGGGAGGATGACCCTGGTCAGGACCTGGAGGCGGGTGCAGCCGTCCACCAGGGCGGCCCGGTCCAGCTCCGGGGGGATCTCCCGGAAGTAGCTGACCAGGATCCAGAGGACCAGGGGCAGGGTCCAGGCGGCGTAGGGCAGGACCAGGCCGGTCCGGGTGTTGATCAGGCCCCAGGCGGCCAGGAGCTTGAAGAGGAAGCCCACCAGGCTGACCGGGGGGAACATGGACAGGCCCAGGATCCCCAGGAGGATGAGCATCTTGCCCTTGAGCTCCAGCCTGGTCAGGGCAAAGGCGGCCGGGACGGCCAGGAGGAGGCAGAGGAGGGCGGTCAGGCCGGAGACCAGGAGGCTGTTGACCAGGTAGTCCCGGAAGTGGAGGGAGGGGGTGGTGATGATTGCCGCGAAGTGGTCCCAGGTGGGGACAAAGGCCCTTCCTAAGGAAAGGAAGTCCGGGTCGCGGCCCAGGGCGATCAAAAGGGCATAGGCCAGGGGGGCCAGGCTGAAAGCGACCACCCCGGCCGCGGCCAGCCAGGTCAGGACCTTGCCCCGGCCTTCCCGGCTCACCACAGCCCCCGGGTGAAGCGGCCGGCCTTGAGAAAGATGGCGGCCAGGCCGGCCGCGGCCAGGAAAAGGACCATCGAGACGGCCGAGCCGGCCCCGAAGTCGCCGGCCAGGAAGAGGTTCCCGCCGTAGAGGGAGAGCGAGGCGGTGGACCCGCCGGGCCCGCCGCGGGTCAGGACGAAGATCAGGTCAAAGACCCTCAAGCAGTCGATGGTCCGGAAGAGGAGGGCCACCACCAGGACCGGCCGGAGCAAGGGGAGGGTGATCCTGAAGAAGCGCTGGAAGGGGGAGGCCCGGTCAACCTCGGCCTGGCGGAGGAGGTCCCGAGGAATGGCGGCCAGGCCGGCCAAAAGGATCAGGGCCACGAAGGGGGTGGTCTTCCAGGCGTCGGCGGCCACCAGGGCCAGGAAGGCGCCCGGGGCCGTGCCCAGCCAGTTGACCGGCTCCTGGATCAGCCTTAAGTAGGCCAAAAGGTGGTTGGCCAGGCCCAAGTGATAGTCGTAGATCAGCTCCCAGATCCGGCCCGAGACGGCCGCCGGGACGGCCCAGGGGATGAGGACGCAGGCCCGGACCAGGGCCCGGCCCGGCAGGGGCCGGGCCGGCAAGGGCCGGGCCGGCAAGGGCCGGTCCAGGACCAGGGCGCAGGCCAGGCCCAGGAGGAGCTCCAGGGGGACCGAGACCAGGACGAAGAGGAGGGTGAACCTGAGGGAGGTCCAGAAGGCCGGGTCGGCCGCAAGCCACCGGTAGTTGGCCAGCCCCACGAATTTGGGGGGGAGGAAGCTGACCTCCCGGAAGAGGCTGGTGAAGATGGCCCCGGCCAGGGGGAGGAGGATGAACAGGGCCAGCCACAGCCCGGCCGGGGCGAGAAAGAGATAGGCGCCGGCGCGGTGGCGATCCATTAGAAGCTGCTCAAAACCTCCCCTCGGGCCCGATCTCTACGTCAGGCTCGAAGCGCAATCCTCGAAATAACTCCCCCCTCACCCTGGCCCTCTCCCCCGAAGCGGGGGCGAGGGGAGCGGAGGGCGTCTTTTTCAGGGGGTGAGGACGAAATAACCGCACTCCTATAATGACCGCTGTACGGGATGGTAGGCTAGGCTAATCCACCCAGCCCTCATCTGAACTGCCGCCTAACCCCCTTGATACCGGTCGACCACCGCCTGGGCCTCCTCCTGGGCCCTGGCCAGGGCCTCTCCGGGGCTGAGCTGGCCGGCCAGGGCGGCGTTCAACCTTCTTTGAAGAACCTCCGAGAGCTGGGAGTAATAGGGGATCACCGGCCTGGGCCGGGCGTGGTCAAAGACCTCCCTTAAACCCGCCAGGTGGGGCATGGCCGCCAGGACCTCCGGGTCGGAGTAGACGTCCCGCCGGCCCGGGTTCCAGCCCAGCTTGAGGGCCAGCTTCTTCTGGGTCCCGGCGGAGACCATGAACCTGATCAGCTCCCAGGCCCGGTCCTTGGCCCGGGAGTGGACCGACAGCCCCACGTGCCAGCCGCCCAGGGTGGAGACCGACCTCCCGCCCGGAAAGGCGGGCAGGGGGGCCAGCCCGATCCTGCCCCGAACCGGGGAGTCGGCCGCCTGGTGGAGGGCCCAGGCATAGGGCCAGTTCCGCTCGAAAAGGGCCCGGCCCCGCTGGAAGAGGAGGCGGACCTCCTCCTCCTTCATCTGGCTGAAGGTGTTGGGCGGGGAGAGCTTGAGCTTGTGGATCAGGTCGACCATGAGCTCCAGGGCGGCCAGGTTGGCCGGGGTGTCCAGGCCGATCCGGCCGTTGTCGATCTTTAACCCGCCCTGGTTGGACCCGGCGAACTCCAGGAAGCAGCAGACCAGCCCCTCGTACTGGGCCCCCTGCCAGGCAAAGCCGTAGAGGGGCTCCCCCTCCGGCTCCGGCCCGGAGAGAACCTTTTGGGCCTGGCGAATAAGCTCCTCCCAGGTCTTGGGCGGCGACGCAAAGCCGGATCTTTTCAACAGATCGGTCCGGTAGTAGAGCAGGCCGCCGTCCAGGTTGATGGGCAGGGCGATAAGCCTCCCCTGGTGGAGGTCGGCCAGGTCCACCACCGGTTCAAAGAAGACGTCCCTGGCCGGGCCGGTCTTTTTTAAGAAACCGTCCAAGGGGGTCAGCCAGCCGGAGGCGGCGAACTGGGCCAGCCAAGCCACGTCCATCAGGAAGACGTCCGGCTCGGGCCGGCCCGCCTGGAGGGGGGTGATCAGCCCCTGGCGGCGGAGGTCGCTGTCGGTGGGCTGGCGGATCAGCTCGACCTTTAGCCCGGTGGAGGCCTGGAAATCGGCGACCAGGCTCTCCCAGAACTCGATCTCGGCCGGAGCCCCGCCCAGGGCCAGGCTGAGCCGCTCCTGGCCGGACCGGCCGCAGCCGAAGGAGCCCAGGGCCCAGACCAGACCCAGGCAGGCCAGGGCCAGGCCGAGCAGGATCGGGGAGCGGGAGGCGCTCCGGAGCGGCAAGGCCTTTCCTCCTTCCTGGGACAACCTCTCCAGGAGGCGGCCCGCCCGGCCGGAAACGGGCCCGACCCCTGAGCGGACATCATACCATGACCCGCCCCCCGGGCCGGCGGGCGGCCAGGCCGGGAGAAAACCGCCGGGCCTCGATATTTCGTTCTCCGGACCTGGTTGAAGAAAATGTTACGCAATATGTAATTTATGACCGACAGATAGCGGAATATATTCTTATATCAGTTAATAGTTGACTAAATCGCTTACGCAAATCGAGAGTGAAGGAAAAAATTAAGGCCTTGGGGAGTTGACCAGGGGGCTGGAAAGGGGTACAGGATGGCCAGGCTGTGATGCGGATTGGGCGATCAAAGCCTGGCGACTTTGGTTGCTTAGGGCCGGCAAAAGCGTGGGTTTGCCGGCCTTACGAGCTCTGTCGAGCTCGGCGCGCTTAACCTGGCCCGCAGGCCAAGTTGCACCTCAACCGCAACTTGGCCTTACGCATTCAGGAGCAGTGATGGCAGCTATCGCCCCCTTCCGGGGCTTGAGATACGACCCCCGGCGGGTGGGCTCCCTGGCCCAGGTGGTCACCCCGCCCTATGACGTCATCGACCCCGGCCAACGGGAGGACCTCTACCTCCGCCACCAGCACAACATCGTCCGGCTGATCCTGGGCAAGGAGCGGCCCGGGGACAACTGCCGGGAGAGCAGCGCCGTCCGGGCCGGCCGGCTCTTCCGGCGCTGGTGGGAGGAGGGGGTCCTGGTCCGGGACGAGCGCCCGGCCGTCTACCTCTACCGGATCGACTTCCCCCCGGCCCCGGGCCAGGGGAGGATCACCAGGAGGGGCTTCATCTGCCTGGTCCGGCTAAGCGACTACGGGGAGGGGCAGGTCAGGCCCCACGAGAGGACCTTCTCGGCCACCAGGCAGGAGCGGCTGAGGCTCATCCAGGAGGTCCGGGCCAACTTCAGCCAGATCTTCACCCTCTACGACGACCCGGCCGGGGCGGTGGCCTCGGCCCTGGAGGAGGCGCCCAAGGAGGGGCGGGCGTTGGAGTTCACCACCGAGGACGGGGTGGCCCATTGCCTCCAGGCGGTGACCGAGCCCCCGGCCATCGCCCGGGCGGCCGGGCTGATGGCCCCCAAGAGGCTCTACATCGCCGACGGCCACCACCGCTACGAGACCTGCCTGGCCTACCGGGACCTGATGAGACGGGCCTTCCCCCAGGCCCATCCCCAAGCGGCCTTCAACTACACCGCGGTCTACGCCTCGGCCCTCCAGGATGAAGGGGTCAGGATCCTCCCGGCCCACCGGCTGATCAGGAAGGCGCCCCCCTTGGGGGGGAGCGGTTTCACGGAGCGTTTGGGAGAGTTCTTCGACATCCAGGAGTTCCCCCTCTCGGCCGACCCCTCCGCCGCCCGGCGGGCCTTCAAGGCCGCCCTGGCCGACAACGGTCCGGGCCGGTCCAAGATCGGCCTGGCCCGGGCCGGGGAGGACCGGCTCCGGGTCCTGACCCTCCGGAACGGGACCATGGGTGAGCTGGGTCTGGCGCCCTGTCTCCAGGACCTGGACGTGATGGTCCTCAACGGCCTGATCTACGGCCGATGCCTGGGCCTGGCCATGGACGAGCTGGACGACGAGAGGCGGTTCCTCTACGACCCCGGGCTGGACTCGGCCCTGGACCGGACGCTCAGGGGCGAGGTGGAGCTGGCCTTTGTCCTCAACCCCACCCGGCTGGACCAGCTCCGGGCGGTCTGCGAGGCGGGCCTGATCATGCCCCGCAAGTCGACCTACTTCCACCCCAAGGTCCACACCGGGCTAGTCATCAATCCCCTTGTTCCCAGTGAGGTGATCGCAGACCCGGTCTGAGGGGGATCCGTCTGGTTCAGGAAGACCCGGAAAGGCCTGGATTCCCGCCTGCGCGGGGATGACGGGAAGGGGGAGGCGGAGGTTTTCATTCTTCCTCCACTGGGGCCTTCATGGAATAATCCAACCGGATGGATTAATAGGGTGCTTGGGGTCTATTCTTTTCAGATGACCAGGGGAGCCCAGGGGAGCGGACGGCCCGCCTCTATCCGGGAAATCCATGACCGTTATCCGGTATGAAGATCCTCCCGGCCCGGCGCTTCTCCAGCCCTCCCCGGACGAGGAGCTGACCGGGCCGGTCAAGGACGGGCCCTGCTTTCTCCAGCCCCGGAAGGGGTTCCGCTTCTCCCTCGACCCCCTCCTCCTGGCCGCTTTCTGCCGCCTTAAACCCGGCTGGCGGGTCCTGGACCTGGGGGCCGGGAGCGGGGCGGCCGGAGTCCTCCTGGCCTGGGCTTACCCCCAAGTCCGGGTCACCTGCCTGGAGATCCAGCCCCGCCTGGCCGCCCTGGCCTGGCGCAACGCCTGGCTCAACGGGTTGGGCCGGCGGGTGGAGGTGGTCCAGGGGGACCTCCGCCGGGCCGAGCTCTTTCCCCGGGCCGGGTTCGAGGCCGTGGCCACCAACCCGCCCTACCGCCCCCTGGGCGCGGGCCGGCTGGGCCCCGACCAGGAGCGGAACCAGGCCCGCCACGAGCTGACCTGCTCCCGGGCCGACTGGATCGCCGCGGCCGGGCGGTGGCTGGTCCCCGGGGGCCGCCTGTTCGCGGTCTACCCGGCCTGGCGGCTGGCCGGGCTGCTCTCCGGGTTGGAGGGGGCCGGGCTGGCCCCCAAGCGGCTCCGGCCGGTCTACGACCGGCCCGGGGGGGAGGGGCGGCTGGTCCTGGTGGAGGCCGTTTCGGAGGCCGGGACCGAGCTCAAGCTGGACCCGCCCTTCTTCCTCCACCACACCCCGGCCGGCCGGCCCGGACCGGGCAAAGGCAAGGACTGGTCAAAGGAGATGGCCGCCCTCCTCAGCGGCCGGCTTTCAGGCGCAGCCTGAGGATGGTCTCCCTCAGGTCCGGGTCCTTGATCCGGGAGAGCTCCTCCTCCAGCCCGGCCTTCAGCTCCGGGTCCGGTTCCGGAGCGGGGGCGGCCTCCGCCGGGCCGGTTCCGGCCTCGCTTTTGGGGGTCCGGCTTATTTTGTCCTGGCCTCGACCGGCCTTGAACCGGAGCTCGGCGACCACCCCCGGGCCCAGGAGGCGGTCCAGCCGCTCCTGGATCTCGACTTTCAGAAAGTCCAGCTCCTGGGCCCAGGCCGGGGAGTCGGTGGCCACGGTCAAAAGCCCCTTCCGGAAGGCGGCCGGCCGGCTGTGGGCCGCGGCCAGCTCGCCCACCACCTCCGGCCAGGCTGATCCTAAGCCGAGGATGGTCATCAACCCGGCCGCGGGCGCGCCCGGGGTCTTTCCCCCCCCCCGGCCCAAGACCCCCGAGATGGACTCCGGACGCCTCATGGGTTAGTCTTAGCCCTCATGTTCAGAGGCAAGGATGTAATCCTCCTCACGGTCATCACCCTGGCCTCCCTGGCCGGGCTGGAGTGGCCGGAGACGGCGACCCGCTTGTCGCCCCTGCTGACCTATCTCC
>Ga0068714_10003180_pt1 | contig 19817 bp, 20 predicted proteins | sample MTBNYHSulfiMetaG_FD_62988 | JGI IMG/M metagenome (GOLD analysis project Ga0068714, IMG submission 62988) | Enrichment culture microbial communities from rom New York Harbor, USA that are MTBE-degrading - MTBE-NYH (New York Harbor Sulfidogenic)... | ecosystem: Environmental > Aquatic > Marine >... | reverse complement strand
GGGCGGATAGCATCCGCTGTGGAAGCCTATTTCTCCGCTTTCCTGGACCACTGCAGGCTGCTTCCCCGCACAAAAGAAATGCTCGCCGCTCTCCAGCCGGAGTATCCTCTGGGCCTGCTGACGAATTTCACTCACGGGCCCGCTGCGAGGGAAATCTTGCTCCACGTGGGTCTGGAGTCTTTTTTCGAAGCCATAATAATTTCAGGCGAACTCGGCTATCGCAAGCCCCACCCCCTCCCCTTTCAGGAACTGGTCAGACTCCTCGGGGTCGAGAATAACCAGGTGGTCTACATAGGGGACGACCCCGAACCGGATATAATGGGAGCCGCGGGAGCCGGGCTCCAGCCTGTCTGGACCACTCTTGTCCGTGATCAGCAGATACCTTTCGCGACAGGGGCGCTTTACTCCCCTTTGGAAGATCCTGCGTCCGTTGTGCCGAGAATTTCCAACTGGGACGACCTTCTCGCGCTTTTTGGACGGCGCGGGAACCGCTCCTGATCAAGGGCGCAGAGAAAAGAAGAAGGTCGGAAGATAAGGATAGACAGAAAGAGGTTCATTGGGTTCATTGGGTTCATTGGGTTTGTTGGGTTCATTGGGTTTGTTGGGTTCGGACGGAAGAGGCTAGGAGGCTGGGAAGCTTCATGGCCTTCCAGCCTCCCAGCTTCCTAGCCTGGCAGCCTGGCAGCGTTCTATGTCCGTTCGCAGGCACAGAGCTCTTGCGACCGCCGGTGTCGGGAGATGGATATGAAATTCGAAATGGATAAACCGGGTGCAGGAGGCGTTCCCGGGTTTGCCGGCATGGCCACCTATGGCGAGACGTGCAGGGCCGCCACGGAGCACCTTAGAGAAATAAGGCTTATGGACAAACTGGATTACTTGTCCTGCCAGGAAGACGACCGATTGGATATCCCGCGCTTTCAAAGACTCGCCTGCTATGCCACACCCTGTTGGAGCGGCGGGCACGACCTGTTCGTTGACGCTCTTGACGAAATGGGAAACCGGCACCCGATTCTCAGGGGAAGAACCTTTTACGGTTATTTCGTTGCCTGTGAAATCGCCGGTGAGCTTGCCCGATTCTTCTATCGGGACAACAGTTGAGAGAAATACAATGGTCGAAAGCAACGAAGGGGCCCGGCTCAGGCTGAAGGAACTCAGGGAAGAGATCGAGCGGCACAACCACCTTTACTACGTGCTCGACAACCCCGAGATCACCGATGCGGAATACGATCGCCTCTTCGACCAGCTGGTTGTCCTGGAAAAAGAGCATCCTGACCTCGTGACGCCGGATTCCCCTACTCAGAGAGTCGGGGCCCCGCCTCTGGATGAATTCACCACAGTTCGCCACAGCCTGCCCATGCTCAGCCTGAACAAGGCGACTTCGGAACAGGAATTCCTCGATTTTCATCGCCGGGTAACGGAGCTTTCAGCAAAGGGAGAGAGAGCCGTAGAATACGCCGTGGAGCCGAAGTTCGACGGGCTCGCCGTCGAACTCGTTTACGAGAGCGGTCTTCTGGTCCTCTGCTCCACCCGGGGCGACGGAACCGTGGGCGAAGACGTGACCCTCAATCTCAAGACCGTGAGGTCGGTGCCGCTCCGCCTGGCCGGCAAGTCGATCCCTGACCTGATCGAGGTCCGGGGCGAAGTTATCATGAACAAGGAAGACTTCGCCCGCCTCAACAGGGAAAGAGAAAAAGCGGGCGAACCCATCTTCGCCAATCCACGCAACGCGGCCGCGGGCTCAGTGAGACAGCTCGACTCCAAAGTCACGAGCTCCAGGCCCCTCACCATGTTCGCTTACGGCGTCGGCAGAGTCGAGGGCAAGACCCTGACCAACCACAGCGACACTCTCCGCTATCTCGGGCGCCTGGGTTTCAAGATCAGCACCGAAGTGGGGCTGTGCAAAAACCCGGACGAGGTGAAGGATTACTACCGCAGGACCCTGGAGCGCCGGGACCGGCTGCCCTATGAGATCGACGGCATAGTGGTCAAGGTGAACGATTACGATTTGCAGGCCAGGCTCGGAGAAGTATCCCGGAGCCCCCGATGGGCGGTAGCCTGGAAGTTTCCGCCCCAGCAGGAACAGACGGTGGTCAGGGACATCGTAGTCGGCGTCGGGAGAACAGGGGCGCTCACGCCCGTCGCCATCCTCGATCCGGTGAGGGTGGGAGGCGTGGAGGTAGGCCGGGCCACGCTGCACAACGAAGACGAGGTCAGGAAGAAAGACGTGAGGATCGGGGACACGGTCGTCGTTCAGCGGGCCGGGGATGTCATTCCCGAAGTGGTCAAGGTCATCCTGTCGAAAAGAAAGGGAAACGAGAAGCCTTTCATCATGCCCGACAGTTGCCCGGTCTGCGGATCCAAGGTGGAAAGGCCGGAAGGGGAAGCGGTACACCGCTGCACCGGACTTGCCTGCCCTGCGCAGATTAAGGAGAACCTCGCCCATTTCGCCTCCAGGGGCGGCATGGACATCGAGGGTCTGGGGTACAAGCTCTTGGAGCAGATGGTGGACAAGGGAATCATCGGGGACCAGGCCGACCTCTATTTCCTCACGAAAGAGGACCTCATGAAGATGGAGAGGATGGGCGACAAACTGGCCCAAAACCTTCTCGACGCCGTTGACAGGAGCCGCAAGCCCGGTCTCGCGAACCTGATTTACGCGCTCGGCATAAGGAATGTGGGCACCCATCTTGCCTCGGTGCTGGCAAAGCATTTCGGCTCGCTGGAAAACCTCGCCGACCGGAGCGTGGAAGACCTTACACAGGTCGACGAGATAGGTCCCGTGGTTGCCCGGAGCATTTACAACTTTTTCCGCAACCCAAAGAATCAGGCCGTGCTGGAGAAGTTGAAATCGGGCGGCGTTGTTTTCCCCTCAGAAAACAAAGTCCCGGCCCATGCCCCTCTTTCGGGAAAGACCTTTGTCCTGACCGGCGCTCTTGAGGCTTTTACCAGGGATGAAGCGCGGAAAATCATCGAGGAAATGGGTGGAAGGGTTTCCTCGTCGGTGAGCGGGAAAACCGACTTCGTCGTGGTAGGCAAAGACCCGGGTTCCAAGTACGATGCCGCAAGGCGGCTCGGGGTAAGGACGCTGACCGAGGAGGAGTTCAGGGACCTGCTCTCTACCTCACGCCCGCTGCGCTAGAGCCCGCAGAGCTGCCTTTTTCCTCATCTTCTCAACTTCTGATCTTCTGACCTTCTTCTTTTCTCTGCGTTCTCTGCGCACTCTGTGTGAGATAAGTCTTTTCCCTTCGACATTCGTCATTCGAGATTCGAATTTCGTTTATCCTTCTTCTCCCCACCTCTTCCGGCTGCGGTCGATTTTTTTCCGGACCGTGGACCATGTCTTTGTCGCGAGGAAGGACTCCTCGAAACGTTCCAGCATCTGATTGAAAATCCCGTAGGGCACTGTCAATGATATCTCGTCGGTCTTGAAAAACTTTCTGGCCGAAGGGTCCCAGCCTCCGAGCACCGCCCGCGGCTTTCCTTCGGAAAGGTACTTGCGGGGCCACGTGATCAGGTTGGCGCACGCAGCGCCCCACGGCGACGCCACTACCTCCGGGTCATGGGTGACGAAAGCGGCAAGCTGGTGCAGGCCGCACAGTGTCTCGGGCCGGGCAAAGAAGGCGACAAGTTCCGGGGTTTCTGCTTCCTTGAAAAGGCTCAGGGGTTTGACCACGCAGAAATCGGCGGTGCATTCCCTGGGGTCGATATGGTCGAAAATCGCCCTGAGCACATCTGGGGAATCGCAGTAGCGTTCTCCTTCCATTCTTCCGGGCACGCCGGTCGAAACATAGTGGATTATGGTCTCGGTCTGGGGCTTCATAAAGCCCAGGAAAAAAGCTCCTCCGGGGCACCCGAAGTGACTCGAATCGAAGAAAGCGGGCTTTTTCTTTTTTCTCGCCCGCCAGATGTGGCCCATAACGCAGGAGAAGTCGCCGAAGACAGCCTGCCAGTTGATCTGCTGGCTTCGCTCCCTCTCTCTCGTGGGAAGATCGAGCGGAGCGGGGGTCAAACCCTCCGCCGGCTTCTCAGGGGTGTAGAATATGCCCATCGGCTCTTCGTCATATCCCAGGGCATCGAGAAATTTCTGTAACCCTTCCCATCTCTTTTCCATGTTATTTTCCCTTTCCGCAAAAAATAAGCTTTTCTCCTTGCACCCCTTCACGAGGGTCTCCAACGTGCGCTCCGTCCAAATCGAGTGTTCCACTCAGTCCCACCAGCAGGTCTCCCTGGTTCACATCGCGCGACCTTCTTCGCATTCCGTCACCAAACACCTGACGCGGGGGTATGTGATAAGACGGATCGAGCTCGAGGCTTTCTTGGTTTCCATGCTTCCTTGAGCCGTGCGCCGTCATTTGTCCCCCTCGCCCTTTATCTCCCTGATCAGGTCCATGAACGCTCTGCCGTACTTTCTGAGGGTTACTTCCCCCACGCCGACGATATCGAGCATGTCTTCGGGCGCTCCGGGAAGGTCTCTGGCCATCTGGCGCAGGGTTCTGTCCTGAAAGATACAGTAGGCAGGCAGTCCTTCTTTTCGGGCGAGGACAGCCCTCATCTCCCGCAACCTCCGGAACACCTCCTCTTCATGAGTGCCCGGCGGCCTTGACTCTTTCTCTTCCCTTTTGCCGGAGGAAACCAGACGAACCTCTTTTCGTCCCATCATCACCTCCCGCCCTGACTCGGTGAGGATCAGAACGGGGTAAACCTTCTCCGCCATGGGCAGTCGCTTTTGGGCCACGCAGCCCAAGCTCAAGAGCTCCTGAATCCATTCCTTGACCTGGCGCTGGGACCAGTTATGCAGAAGGCCGTAGGTCGAAAGGCGATGGAGGCCGAAACCCCGGAGAACGCTGTCCTCCGACCCGGTGAGCATCTTCACTGCCATGGAGAGGCCGAACCGTCCCTTCAACCGCGCAATGCCGCTCAGCACCTTCACGGCAATGCCGGGATCGCCCGCGGTTGTTTCTTCTTCCGAGCCGCCGGCCTTTAAGCAAATATCGCACGCCCCGCAGCCGTCCATCGCCGCAGGCTCCCCGAAATAGCGCAGCAGGAAGGCCCGCCGGCAAGTCCGAGACCCGGCATAAGCCATGACATGGTCCAGTTTCTCCAGTTCATAGGCCTTGCGTATCCGGAGGGCCTGGAAGTCGATTTGAAGGTCCTCAGGTTCGAGCCTCTGCAAAATCCTGAGACCTCGCCCCCGGAAAGGAGGGATATAGGTGGCTTCTCCGCCTTCTTCCATCTCGGCGAGAACCCTTCTCATAGCCTCCTGTCCTATGCCCGCTCTGTCGGCGAGGTCCTGGGGAAGAAAGGCGATTCCCTCCTCGATCTCGTCCTCGGTGTAAAGCCTGTCCAGGCTCTCCAGCAGGCTCCTCTTTGTTCTGGCCCGGGCCGTGGCGGTCCGCAGCAGCTTGAGTGGATGTTCGTGAAGATAGAGTTCGGCCCGGTTGTCGTAACGCTGAAGCCTGCGAAGCACCCCGGCGTCTTCCAGGATCTTGATGCAGGAAAAGACCGCCATCTCCGCGACCTTCTTCTCCCCGAGCTCCGCAATCTCGCGGTATGTCAGCCATATGACCTCTTCCGGCCGCCGGCGAAGACTGTCGTAGACACTCAGCACCTCTTCCCGGGGAGGGTAGCGGCTTTCAATGAAAAACTCCTGAAGCAACCTGTCAGCAGGACTGAAGAGCAGAAGGCAGTTTGCGGGGCTGCCGTCGCGGCCCGCCCGGCCGCTCTCCTGGTAGTATGCTTCGATGGTGCCCGGAAAGGTGTGGTGAATCACGGCATAAATGTCGGACCTGTCGATCCCCATGCCGAAGGCGTTAGTCGCCACCACGAGATCGGTGCGGCCCGACATGAAGTCGTCCTGGACCCGTGTTCGTTCAGACTCTTCCAGGCCCGCGTGATAACCTGCCGCGTGGAGACCGTTTCGCCGCAGCTTTTCGACCAGCCGGTCCACGTTCTTTCTTGTGCCGGTGTAGACTATGGCGCCTCCCTTCACGGAGCCGAGGCGGTCCCGGATGATGCTCACTTTCTCCCTTTCGTTCCCGACCGCCTCCACCTCCCAGAAGAGGTTGCGCCGATCGAAGCCGGTAATGAACTGCCGGGGCGCGCGCAGAGCCAGTTGCTCTATGATATCGCTTCGGACTTTCTGGGTCGCCGTAGCCGTGAGCGCCACGGTCTGAGGCCGTCCCAGACGGTTCAGGACCTGGCCGATACGCATATAGTCGGGCCTGAAATCGTGGCCCCACTGGGAAATGCAGTGAGCTTCGTCGACCGCCACCCTGTCCACCCGGCACTGTCGAAGGGTTTCCTGAAAAAGACGGTTGTGGAGCCTTTCCGGAGATACGTAGACGAGCTTGAGCGCCCCGGCCGCCATCCGCTCCAGGATATCTTCCTGCTCCTTTAAGCCGATCAGGCTGTGAACCGCAGCCGCTGGCAGGTCCAGCACTCGGAGGGAGTCCACCTGGTCTTTCATCAGGGCGATCAGAGGAGATACGACCAGAGTGACGCCGGGTCCCAGAAACGCCGGGACCTGGTAGCACAGGGACTTTCCTCCGCCCGTGGGCATGATCACCAGGGCGTCCTCCCCGGCGAGAACCGCTTCCAGTATCTCTTCCTGGCCGGGCCGGAATCCGGGGAAGCCGAAAACACGCTTCATGAATCCCAGGGCTCTTTCGAGCCCGTCGCTCGTTGCAGGAAGTTCTGACACGAGGGCTTCCTTTCTTACAGGGTATCCTGTTGCGGATTCTTTTCTTCCTTCGACTTAATGAGTTTCCTTTATAGGGGACATAAAAATATAAATTAGCCTTCCAGGTTGTATTTCTTCTCACCCGCGAGCTCTGCCCCTCTCTTCACTGCGACGCTGATCGCAGGCTGCGTGAGGCGTAACATGTCGGCCAAGTTCGTTTGCCTGACTCCCAATTCCGTGGTGGCCCAATAGCACAGGAGATCGCGGGCATCGACCCGGACCTTTCTTCGAGCCCGGCCCGGCCTGAGAACGTCTTGAACCGACACGCCCGTCAAAGCCGCAACCCTCTCGGCAACTCGCTCGATGTCGTACCCTTTGGCCATGAGCCTGTACCGCCGATCGAGATTTTCCTCTGCATCGGCCAATACCTGCTCGACGAATGCCCCCTCTCCGAGGATTCGTTCATCCCCTTTTTGATAGCTCTCGGAATCCCGTAGAGCCTTCACTGCCGCCCATCCTCCCTGACTGCGGAGCAGGCCTCCTCCAACCAGATCAGGTCTTCTCCCCTGTCCGATCCCCTCCTTCACGAATTCGCGGTACTTGCGCCGGGCATCGGCAGGTCTTTCGCCAAAATATCCAAGCACGTATTTGACATCCTGCCATTCCCTTTTCCTTCGCCCCAGAACCACACTGTGCCCGCAGTAGGGATAGCGGCAAAGATCTTCGTAATTTTCCGCCAATCCGGCTCTCAGAGGATTCAGGTGAATGTAGCGTACCAGTTCGAGCAGATAACGTTCTTCCTGGCACAGAATGGACTTGTAGCGGTTCTGGAAGAGATGCCCTTTTCTCCTGTGTTTCAGATTGAAGGTGACTGCGTAGCCCGTGAGGAGCCTTTTCATGATGGAGGATAAAGGGACCGGTCCGGTTCTGAGAAGAAGGTGTATGTGGTTGGGAATCAACGCCCAGGCATAACAGCTCGCCTTGCTCTCATTCACTATGTCGCCGAGACGCTCCAAAAATTCATCCCTGTCGGCATCATTCAGAAACACTCCCCTCCGGGCAATGCCTCGCGCAATGACATGGTTCAACGCGCCGGGGGCGTCTATCCTTGATCTTCTCGGCATACCGATTGCTACCATGCTTATAAGACACGGTCAACTTATATTTTTATGTACGTCCCCTATTTTCGGTTTCAATGACAGGATGAGGCCGAGACCGAGGGCGGCGGAGACGATGCAGACCCAGAAGGCGAGACTGTAGCTTGCGGTGACGTCGAAGACGCGGCCTGCGAATATGGGGCCGATGAACCCTCCCACAGTGCCTGCGAACACGGCCATGCCGAAGAGCAGGCCGTGTGAGCGAAGTCCGAAATATTCGGCCACTATCGGCGATATGACGGTGAAGAATCCGCCGTGAGTGAAACCGTACACCGCGGCAAAAAGGTAGAGCATCCAGAGCTCCTCCGCCACCTGCAGCCACAGAAGCACCGCGATGAGCATGACAAAGCAGAAGATCATGGAGGCCCGGTTGCCTACGCGGTCGATGGCGTTCCCTATCACAAAACGGCCGGCCATGCTCACGCCCCCTATCGTGGAAAGGACACCCGCCGCCGCGGTCGCGGGGATACCTATGTCCGTGGCGTGAGGAACTATGTGCAGCATGACGCTCATCAGGGAGAAGCACGCGGCAAGGTTCGCAAAGAAGATCGTCCAGAACTGGCGGTTCCTCAATGCCTCGGCAAGGGAAGCCCCCGGCTGGGGAGGCTCGGACCCCGACGTTTCCGTCCGGAGCCCTCCGTCCGGTGCGAGACCCATGCGGGCCGGATCGCGGCGCAGCAACTGCGCCGTCAGAATGAGAAGCAGCATTGCCATGGCGCCCATGATCACGTAGGCCGTGCGCCAGCCTAAGCCTGCAATGAGCAGGCTGGCCACAAGCGGCATAACGAGTTGCCCGGAACCCGTCCCCATTTTCACTAACCCCGTCATGACCCCTCTCCGGCGAACGAACCACCTTGCCGTAGTGCTCAGGGCAATGACGTCCACTGCGCTCAGCCCCATTCCGAAAAGGAGGCTGTAAAACAGGTACAGCTGCCAGGGCTCGTTGATCCTGGACATGAGCAGCAGCGCAAAACCGCAGAAGAATCCAGCTACGGTCATCAGGATCCTGGGGCCGAACCTGTCGGTCAGTCTTCCCACGAGAATGCCCAGGAGGCCGGCCACGAGAAAAGTCAGGGAATGGGCGCCGGACAGGGTCGCCCTCGACCAGTTAAACTCGGCGAGCAGGGACTTGAAGAAAACGCCGAAAGAGACATAGGACCCGACACCGATTGCCTGTACGCAGGCGCATGCGGCGACGATCAGGTAGCCGTAAAAAAGCGGAGGTCTTTTCATCATTCCATTTCTGTTTTGAAAATTGCGGTTTTTGTCATTTCCCGCTGCTTCGGATTTCGAATTTCGTGCTTCGGATTTGGAGTCCTCTCCCATGCACAATCATATCCGGGTTTTCCCGGTCCAGGCACGTGAGCCGTTTCTTTCACTTTACACCAGAGAGGGCTTGTCGGGATCATGCCGCCGGTAATTCAGCCGGGCATTCTCGATGCTGTTGGTGGCATAACAGTAAAGGCATCCGAAAAGGCACGTGTCATACATCCCTACGTCCCTGCTCACGACACACCCGCATTCCTTTCTCTGAGAAGGGTCCTTCCTGCGCGCAACCTCGATGCCGAAGACTTTCCGGATGAGCTCGTCGTCGATGCACTTCCCGTGACCGATGCCGTGCATATCGAGATTCTGGGATGAGGCGCAACTTAATATGTCCATGCCTCGACTGAGGGCCTCCTCTCTCATGAACAGCACAAGATCCCCGAACTTCTTTTCCCCGCACGGCACCGTTTCGATCCCCTTTTCGATGAAGCGGTTCTGCACCTTGCGGTAGGGATGCATGAAGCTGATGATGCAGCGCGTGGTATACCCCTGCAGCCGGGAAGCGATGCGCCCGAACGCGTCCATGTGGAAGTCGGGACCGCTCAGGGAGCTGAACACGATCGGGTCGTAGCGCCAGATAACCTTGTCCGGACCGACCCGGTCCGCAAGGGTTCGAAAGGTTCCAAGAGCGTCATTCAGCCGTGGGCGCCCGGCATCGATCTCCCCAGGATTGTCCATGAGGGTTGCGAGGAAATAGAACCGGTGCCCTCTATCTTCCAGTTCTCCGAGGTGCGGAAAAAGAGGGCGGGGATTCCGGGTCCAGAAAACGATAACGTCCACATCCTCCGGCCTGAGGGATATCTCCGACACCTGGAGAGGGTTGAAAGGATTGGGAACGCGGCACCACCCGCTGCGAATGCGGTTCATGAACCATGGCGTGTAGAATGCGGGGATATCGGTGCGGCGGCTTGCGCTTATGATCATGTCTTTTTTTCGTGTCCCAGCGTAAGAATCCTGGCCCAAAGGATCAGGATCGCTAAACCACACTCAATCCTTCTCTCCATCGAGAACCATCACAAGGGCGTCGTCCGTCTCGTAGTATCGCGGGATCCTTCCGCTGACTCTCATGCCCATTCTCCCGTAAAAACGAACTGCTCCGGTGTTTCTGGACCTGACCTCGAGCCGCAGTCTTCCCTCCACACTGCTTCGAGCATGAAGGAACATCATTGTCCCGAGCCCCTTTCTGCGATGGGAAGGCTTTACCGCCATGGAAATGATGTGCCCGTCCCGCTCATCGTAAATCAGGTATCCCGCAACCTCGCCGTCCGCTTCCGCGACGATGAAGCCTTGGGGATAATTTTTCGCGTACTGTACCATTACAGACACCGGATAGGGGCTCTTGGGGAAAGCCTGTCGCTCGATCTCCATGATCTCATACAGGTCGTCCTCAATCCTGAAGGCTCTTATGCTCGCTCCATCCACAGCTCAGCTCTGCAGAAAATGAAGTGTTCAGTGTTCAGGAGGGGCTCGTTGATTCCCCGGACGCCACAGCCCTGGCGGAGGCGGCTATGGCTGGCACGCTTGCGGCTCTGACTTATTCGAAGGGCAACCCACCATGACTGCCTGGTCGGCACAGCGGCCGACCCTGCGGATTTGCTGCAACCCGCGAACGGGCTTCGCCGCGGCGGAGCCCGGCTGCGCCCAGGCAGATCCGGAAGCTCGCTCCTACGGGCAACTTCTCTGAAAACTGAACCCTGAGCGCTACGCAATGCTCATTCGCCGGTCCTGTAATTCTCGTATGCTTTGCACCCTTCCCCGAACCCGAGGGCGCAGGCTTTTTCCGCGTCCCCCAGTGCCCTGTCCCTGTCCCCCTTCCTGAAGTGCATCCGGCCCCGTTGATGGTAAGCCCAGCCGTTGTCGGGTTTCAATTCAATGGATTTGGAAAAAGACTCGATCGCTCCATCCGTGTCCCCGACCCGGTCGAGCAGCCATCCCAGGTTGTCGTAAGCCTCCACGAAGTCGGGTTTCACCTTCACGGCCGTCCGGAAATCCTCGGCCGCGACTTCGAAACGCCCCTGGCTGGCCAGCACCCGTCCTCTCCAGAAGTAGGCTTCCGGATCGTTTCCGTTCATCTGTATCGACCGGTCCAGTTCCTCCAGTGCCCCGGCATACCTCTTTTGCCGGAAGAGCCTGTACCCCTCCACGAGATGATCTCTTGCGGTTGTCCTTCTTTCTTTCCTGACCTCCGGCGTTTGCCCGAGCCAGTCCTTCACCCTGTTTTCGAGGCCTCCGACCCACTCCATGATGGATTCCCCCGACCGGAGGTCGGGGTTCTGTGCAATGGTCCGGAAGGAAAGGTAGCCCGTAACAACCAGCGCCAGGAGAAGGAAGATGAAAGCCGCCAGGGCTGGATAGTCCCGGCCACCCGAGAACTTCCCGTTGCTTTGCGCCGTCTTCCCGCCTTTTTCCGATGGATATCCGCCCCCTAGCTCATCACGTTGTGAGTTCATTGAAAACTCCTTCCTCATCTTCAACCCTTCCCGGCCCGCCGGCTCCGCGGAGGTAGTTCTCACCCATACGGCCTCCAATGACCGGCCGTGTTTCGAGCGTCGGGGGCTTGAAGCCGAACGCACAGTCGAGAAAGGCCTCCACAATGCGATAGGTGACCCCCCACAGGATTTCCCCTTCTTCTCCGTCGAGGAAACAGGAGAAATCCCGGACAACGCTTCCCCCTCGCCCGTGATCGAAGCGGATGCGGTAGCAGGCATAATGGCCGGGACATAGAAGGCTCTTGAGCGGTATTTGCACGATTTTTTCCACCTCCCAGTTGGGAAAGAAGCGCTTCTGCCCGTTGACCCACACCACCATGGGGTAGACAACCCTCCTGAACAGGGTGAGGTCCTGTGACGGCATAGGACCCAGGAAGGTGAGGCCGAAGGGATTGAGACGCATTTCCTCCACGCTCTCCCGCAAAGCCGTGGCAAGAAGGAGGCAGAGGCTCTCCGTCTCTCCCCCGTGCTCACTCCGCCACCTGTGCCGGTGCGGCCATCGGGCAAGGGGGGAAAGGGGCGACTTCACGGCCCTTGAGAGAAAAAGGTCCAGACGGGTGTCGATTCTTCCTCCTGGAAAACACAGGTCCCCCGGCTGCCGGACCTTTGCGGAACGCTTGTTCAGAACCACGCAGGGCTCTACACGGCCTCCCCTCTTTCCGCATCGGCCGCTCAGGAGAAAGAGCACCGATGAAGTTTCGGCCGCGCTTGCCACGTCCGGCGGAAAAAGACGCCTTCCTGCCGACCTTTCGTACAGCGCCCCGGATATGCGCTCCTTCAGGGCAGCCGTGTTTTTAAACTCATCGAGCATTCACACCTTGTTCTCAACGGACCGCATCTTGGCACCCATGCGGCCCGACGGGCCCTTCCTGTAGTCCACCTTGATCGTCATGTAGACCCGGCCGCAGTCCTGCTTCAAGGCGTCGAGACACCGGCCGACGAGACCCATCACTTCGTTCCACTCCCCCTCCACGCACGTTCCCATGGGGCCGAGTTCGTAAGGAAGGCCGCTTTCTTTGATTAACTTCACGGCCCTCGCGACGTAGGCGCTCACGCTCTCTCCCCTGTCCACCGGAAAGATTGAAAAATCCACTATCACGCTCACTTTTCTTCCTCCTCCGTTACAGGCTAGCTGTCTCAGGCAGGATCACCAGGATTGACAGGATTATCTTTCATCCCGCAGATCGTTCACCTCAAATCCTTGACCTTCCGCTTTGCCTTCAGCCTGCCTTTCACCGAAACCCATTCTAGCCTCTCGCGCCCGGTTTTGCCACCCCCTCTTTTCGCACGCCCTTTGTTGCGGTTCGAGCCAGGCCCGATCTTTTGACCTTGACACTGCCGGGAGGGATGATAGGTTACTGCTTGAACCGCTCCGGTAACCGAATGACGATCCTTCCCTCTAAAACTCTGCTGTGCTTCCTGGCCCTGGCCCTGACCCTGGCCTGTTTCCCCTGCGCCGCAAGCGGCCAACTCATCCCGTCCTTCAGGGGAAAAGATGCCTTCTCCTATCTCCTCAAACAGACGGACTTCGGACCCCGCAACCCCAACTCAAAGGGCCACAAGGATTGCCTCGGATTTCTTGAGGATACGCTGCGGCAATCCGCGGAACAAGTGCGGTTCCAGCGTTTCACTCACCGGGGGTACGGTGAGGAACTGTGGCTCACCAACGTCATAGGGTCATTTCGACCGGAACTGCAGGAGCGCATTCTCCTCTGCGCGCACTGGGACACCAGGCCCAGGGCCGACAGGGACGAAAACAGGATGCGAAGGAATCAGCCCATCCTCGGCGCCAACGACGGAGCCAGCGGAGTGGCCGTTCTTCTTCACCTGGCAGATCTGATGAAGGCTTCACCTCCCCCCGTGGGGGTTGACATCGTGCTCTTCGACGGCGAAGATTACGGCATGGAGGGAGACCTGCCGAACTACCTCCTGGGATCCCGGTTTTTCGCCGCTGAAAAGCCCGCGGATTACCGGCCCCGTTTCGGGATACTGCTCGACATGGTGGGGGACAGGTTTCTGGACCTTCCCAAGGAAGGCAACTCAGTACGCTTGGCCCCGGACATCGTGGAACTGGTTTGGGGGAAGGCGGCTGAACTGGGGATAAAGCAGTTCTCTTCAAAACCGGGAGCAACGATATTCGACGACCATCTTCCCCTGAACCGGGCAGGCATCAAAACTATCGACATCATCGATTTCAGCTATCCTGATGAGACCAACCGCTTCTGGCACACCCACAACGACGTGCCGGAGAATTGCAGCCCTGAGAGCCTGGAGGCCGTGGGCACCGTTCTCACCCATGTCGTCTACACGCTGCAACTCCATAAATAGTAACTTAAATAACGATCGGCAAGCTTCTATTTTCTATAGAGTTTTTGCGCTCAATTCATTGTGGCTGGCAGGGTGGGAGGCGCAGGCAGTTCCAGCCCGGCTCCTGTGTGCCGCGACGCAGTGGATTCCGAGCTTTCCTTGATTCTTTTCAGTATTTCGTACTTCCTGTGCCTGTCGAGATAAAGAGTCCTGATGGGCTCCGGGAGGGCGTTTCCGAGGCGGTCCATCTTCTCCGCAAGGTCCGCCATGGAGCTGGCCGTGTCGTACCCCCGTCTCAAGCCGTTTTTTTCTTCCCATCTCTTCAGGTAGTTCTCGATCTCCGCAAACTCCCCCATGAGGATTTCCCAGGTGGCCCATGCAGTGACCGCGACGATCTCTTCCGATCTCTCGTGGGATGTCTTCGCCGTTTCAAGGGCAATCCGCCCGTTCCTGTCGGCCTCCACAGCCAGACGGCTCGCTCTCTCCGAGGCTTCCCTCACGGATTCGGCCAGAAGCCTCGTTGCCTCCCTTTGTTGCCGCAGTTCCTCGCTCATGCGTTCCAGGGTTTCCTCCTTCACCCCGCTCCTTTCCCTCTCCCGGATCATCCTCTTCCCGAAATCATGGTTCGTTACCACGAAGAAAACCGCCACGGAAAAGCCCAGGAAAAGCGCTGCAGACCCCGTTCCGATCTCTTCGTAGAACACCCACTGAAAAGTCTTGTAGGCGATGAAGCCCGAGATTCCCAGGGCCAGCGCAAAGATGCAAATCTCCTCGCTCACCATGTCCCCGTCTCCCAGTCTGCCAGTTCCACCTTCGACGGCGCAGCCGGCCTGCCGAAATCTAAAAAAGCGGACAGGACGACCATGTCGGATTCGTTCCCGCCGCAGCCGATCGCCGTGACGCCGATCTCCATTTGACCGGTCACGAGCGGAAATGAAGGAACGTCATCGGGAAGCACAAGGGCTGTCAACCCTCCCACTTCGGCAAAGTGCGAATCGTAGCCGACACGGCCGCCGACTTTCCAGTATATCCGGTGCCTTTCCACGGTGGATTCAGGCGAGGTCTGCCACGAAAGCCTTTTCCGTCCGACCCTGTCCCTGCCTTTAATCGTCCTGCACGGCCTGACAGGGGGAGAGGGAGAACACGGCCGCCTTGACTCGAATTCTCTCAGTCGAAACGTTCTCATGGCATAGAAGCCTGCCTCCCTCCCCTGCTACTCCCGCCAAGGGAAGGGTAATTGAAAACTGGATTCGTCGGAAGGCGAAGGGTGTCTACTCGTCGACCCATCTCCTGTTCATTGGACTCAATCGATAACCGGACTCCGGGAGGCTTTGCCTGAACCTGGTTAGCGCTTCATCGATCAGGCCGGGCAGGCGGCCCTGGAGCCATCTCTCGATGAAGGACCAAACATCATCGTCCTTGAGGTCGGCTCCGATTTGCAGGGAAGGCAGCGTGATCCGGGGATCGAGGTTGATATTCGGGGGGGCGCTCCGCACCTTCTGCACCTTGAGATCTTCCAGGAGAACCCGCGTTCGGTTGGCCGACTCCATGTAGGCGAGTTTACGATCCGGGAACACTCTCCGGTCCTGGGCAGAGCCCTCCAGCGCCGACTCCGGATCCAAGGGTTCCCTTTTCAGGAATTCCTTTTCATACAGGGTCAGCAGTTCCAGGAAGGCCGGTTCGAGCGGCTCTTCGTTTCGGACCTGTTTCAGCCCCACCCCTTTCACCGCCAGCGACCTGGTAATGGTGCGGTGAGGTTGGCCGAAATCCGAGAAAAGGCGGTCGACGATCTGCCTGTTTCTCCTCCTGCTGAGCCGCTTTCTCCTCCTTTCGAGGAGTTTCAGGCAGTCAGTCCTGATTTGCTCGATCAGCCTCTGCGCGCTTCCCAGAACCATGGGCCCCGCCCGATCCATCAAGCGGATAAAGGCATCGACCCTCTGCTTTTCGCGGACCCTGCCGAAGCTCTCCATGAGGGACATTACGGCCTTTGCCTCTTCGACGCTCGCCTCTCTTGCCGCCCCTCCACCAATCCCGGCCGCAATACTCGACATCGGCGCCACTTCGGGAAAACTTAGCTCTCCCCTTTCACTCATTATGATGTTGTCGGCGCCAAGGGCGATCATCGTCGCGGCCCCGTGTGCCTTGTGGGGAACTATCACGTTGATGAGTTCCAGCATCTCCCGGATCATCCCCACCATCCGCCACGGTACGGTCGTGTCGCCTCGGTGGGAGAAGAGGAACAGGTCCAGAGACTTTCTCTCCAGGGGCTTCATCTCCGAGAGAAGACGATACATCTCTTCCACCCCGTCCGGCCCGATGCTTCCCTCGGCGCCGGGCCGGTCGCTGAGGACATAGGCGATCACGTGGGACTTGCGTTTTTCCTGGATCTCAGCGATCAACTCCAGGCGCCTGTTCTTGGCCATAGCCGGATCAATCCTCGATTCTAAGGTGCTTGGGCGGAGCCGGTTTCCCCGGAGCCTCCTCCCTTGCCACGACGAGTTTCTCGAACCACTCCACGGCATGTCGATCCGTGCCCGAACTCTTTTTGATCCTGCCCATGTAGTGGAGCGACTGAAGAATTCTCATGCCCTTGACCACGCCGGAAGTGCCCTTCGCCCCGGAAAAAGCTTCCAGCGCCCTCAGGGTTTCGGGTCCGAATCGCCCGTCCTCTATCACGCGGCAGCGGGCGGCAAAGCCGGGGTTCAGGGTGTTCAGGACTTTCTGCAGGTCGATGACGGCCCGTCTCACGCCCATCTCGACGGCCGACTTGAGAAGTTCCTCCGCTACCTCCTGGTCCGGTATCCGATCCCCCTGGAAACGGTCCCAGCAGGTGTGCTTGAAGACCGCAGCCACTCTTTCCCTGAGCTTTCTGTTTTGCTCCAGGGTGCTCTTCATTTCATTCTCGTCGCTCGCCGCGAATTTCAGGGCGTCGACGATCTGCCAGCCGTCCCATGAGGGGTAGAAACGCCTCTCGATGCCGCAGTACATCTCGCCGTCTTCCGGGTCGACTCTGTAGCCGCTCCTTGCCGCCGGCAAGGCGGCGAAAGCCTTGTTGAAATCCGCCATGACCGGAACCCGTCTCGGATCAGATTTTCGATTGTGGTGCGTAAAAATCCGGGTCCAGAGGGCCCGGCTTTGGTATAAGCCCGTAGGGCATGATTTCCAAGGCCAACTCGGCGAAAATCCGAAATCCGAATTTCGAAACCCGAAACAAACCCAAATGTTCGAAATACGAATTGCCAAAACAAAAGAGGACCCTGTTTATTTGCGGTCCGTTTCAGATTTAGCACATTGTCGTTTTGACATTGTTTCGAAATTCGAATTTCGTGCTTCGAATTTAGAGCCTTCCCACTTCCAGGGGCATAGCAAATTGTCTCTGACCCGGCCCAGAGGACTAGGATTGCTGAACCCGCATTCAAAATAGTAATACGTGGTGTGGCTTGTCGAGGACCCGTTGGAGCTCACATTCCGAATCACCCAGTGATTCAACCCGTCGATAAGAACCGGCGCGTTGACCGGCGGCTCCCACCCCTCCACACCGGGGCGCAGCCGCACCAACCGCAATTCCTCCAGGGCCGGCCGCTCGAACCGCACCTTCAGCCTCGCCATGTCGGATTCGTTTCCATTGGGGCCGACAGCCGTGATTGCGATCTCCAAAGGGTCCGTGGTGACGGGAAAGGACGGGATGTCGTCCGGGAGGACGACCTGGGTGGCATTGCCCAGTTCCGCATGCTCGGAATCGTACCCGGCGCTCCCGGCTCTCGACCAGTAGAGTCTGTAGCCTGCGGCATTCGGCGACCCGACCCACCTGAGTTTTTTGTTCTTAACCCTCATAGACCTCAGCCACCGGGAAACGACAGCCAGTTTCCCCGGATATCGGTTTCCAAATATATCCAACAATGCGGCCTGTTTTGCAACACGAATCGTGAATTCAACCTGGCGCCGGACCGAAGCGCCTGCCTTCCCTAATACTTTTTTTCCCCTGCGAAACGGGTTTCGTGGTATTCTTATGGCCTCGGGGTCTCCAGGGCCGGAGTATGCGGGAATGAAGCCGGTGGAGAAGGGCTTGCCCAAATCCGGAAAAGGCTTCCCTCTCATTGAATAACCGGTTCCTGCCGGTTAAATTGGATTTCGAATCAGCGTGACGTAATTTTTTTGCGTTTAGCGGAGGCATCGATGGAATCTGGGGATAAAGGCCTGCAGGATCCAACTGTTACACACCGTCTTTTCCAGCTTATCACCGACATGTCCGACGACGAGAGGCGGACTCTGCTGAAACTCATCGATGAGGGTCTGTTGAGAGGAAAATGCCGGCGGGGACACTTCAGAAAACGAATGCGGTTGCCGTTGGCTTATGCGAACAAAGACGCCGTCTATCAGAATATGACCAGAGACATAAGTCTCGGAGGGGTTTTCATCTGCACGAGTATTCCGTTCCAAGTCGGCGATGAACTCAGGATCCTTTTCAAAACACAGGAAAAGGGCGGTGTAAAAATCCTGGGCAAAGTCGCCAGAACCTCGAAAGAGGGCATCGGAGTTCGATTCCTTTCGATGAACGACGACAGGAAGACGGCACTCATGTCTCTCACTCATGAGCCTTGACCGTTGGGGGTCGACGTCACGGCATGCGGTAGACCAAGGAGTTGATGTTCATCCCCGCGCCCACGGAAGCGAACACCGCGATGTGCCCGGGGTGCAGCCTGTGGTTGTTCAGCTTGCCCCTCTGCAGGAGATCGTAGAGAGTGGGCAGGGTGGCGACCGAGCTGTTGCCGAGCCACGAAATCGTCATCGGCATGATGTGTTCGGGAATCTTTTCGACCTTGTACAGTTTGAACAGCCGCTTCAGAATAGCTTCGTCCATCTTCTGATTGGCCTGGTGGATGAGGACCTTTTCCACGTCGGTGAGGGTCAGGCCGGCCTTGTCGAGGCTTCTTTTTACGACCTCGGGAACGATCTTCACCGCATACTTGTATATTTCATGCCCGTGCATCTTGAGGTAGAGACCGTTGCCGTTGCAGGCGGGATTGGAGGACTTGCCGAGCCACAGCAGGTTCACCTCTGCAAATGTGTCGGACCTCGCCGCGTGAGAGAGAATCCCCACGTCTTCCTGCTCCGTAGCCTCTACCAGGGTCGCACCGGCACCATCGGAATAGATCATGCTGTCCCGATCATGGGGATCCGAGGTTCTGGACAGAGTTTCGGCGCCTATGACCAGTATCTTCTTCGCGTCGCCGGACTTGATCAGGTAATCGGTCATTATCATGGCTTGCAGCCATCCCGGACACCCGAAGGGGATGTCGAATGCGACTGTGTAAGGATTCCTTATACCGAGCCTGTGCTTCACCCTGGCGGCAATCGTCGGGACCATGTCGCACACCTGGTGGTCGGCACTCACGTCCCCGAAATTCTGGCCGACGATGATGTAGTCGAGGCTTTCCCTGTCCACCCCTTCGATTGCCTGCTCCGCAGCGACGGAAGCGATGTCCGAGGTGTTGAGCTCGTCCGTCACGTACCGTCTCTCGTTGATGCAGGTTATTTCCCTGAACCTCTCTATGATTTCGGCATTCGGAATGTCAAATGCCGCACCGCCGTCATCATAAAAACTGTGGTTTAGGAAGTGCTCATTGGGCACGCACCGCGTGGGGATGTAGCTGCCGGTCCCGGTAATTATCGAATTCGGCATTCTGGTCTTGTTCACTCCTCATACAAAAAGAGCCCGCCCCAAGGGAATCCATCTCTTGATTCGGGCCTCCCGGTTTATTGTTTCGGGTCGGACTTGAAGGCTTCTCAAAAAGTCCACCAATATTTTTCTCTGGTGGAATTTTAAGAAAACCTACCCTAGGAGTCAAGTTTTTTAGG